>ERZ857745.2305-NODE-2305-length-21000-cov-11.465791_pt1 | contig 21000 bp, 15 predicted proteins | sample MGYA00519699_ERZ857745 | MGnify/ENA primary metagenome ERZ857745 (study PRJEB31778, sample SAMEA3449357) | human gut metagenome | biome: human gut; feature: human-associated habitat; material: faeces | place: United Kingdom | collected 2010/2012 ...
TTGTACTATTAGATTCCATAGTATTCTTACTAGAAAAACAAAATATAGTTATCATACATAATAACGATAATAAAATATATATTATTATTTTTTTCATTTTTATCACCTAACTTGCATAGACAATATATCACAATTATATATTAAGGTCAAACAATTTCTTAAGTTAATTAATAAAAGAATCAAGTTATTTTTAACCTGATTAATCTCTTGAAAATTTATTTAATGATTCCATATTTAATTTTATTATTAATCATCTAGATATACATAAGATTGAGGATAATAATTTATTCCTATGTCATTCAATGTTTTAGGAATATCATATAATATAACATTACCAAGTTCATAAGCAAAAGCAGTATCTTTATTTTCAAAATATTTAATATATTTTGATTTGGAAATACCTGAAAATTCTTTTGTATCATTCCATAATTTAATAGGAGTATTTGATATTATAGATTTAACCTCAACCTCTGCAATAATTTTTTTAACTGGAGAAGTACAATATATAACAATTTTATCAACATTTTTTTTACACTTTGACTTTCGATATTCATATATTTTTGTTTTATTTACAATTTTTTTTGCATATTCTGGTTTAATTGGTAACAATATAGTACACATATTATAGCCTCCTAACTATTATAAATATTATAACATAAAATTACAAATTTTAAATTTATAATAATTTTTTTATTAAATCTGAATTAATATTTACTATAGATATAGGAGCATTCTTTAATATTCCACTTTGTATTAACCTATTGTATGATATTGGTTCTTTTAAAGTTTTACAATATTTAAAAAGAATTAATTTTGTATTAGAATCAAAATTTTCTTTTATTTCATCTAAAGAATAAACAGTTCTTTTTATCGCCATAGAATATAATTCTTCAGGGTTTTTAAAATCACTAAAAACATTATCTACGATACCTATTGTAGTAATACTTTTTTTATTTTCACTAGCATAAAATAATAAAATATCTCCATGTTCTATTTTTTTAGTATTTGATTTACAAATATATGCTTTTTTTATTGCATTTGAATAAGAATTAATTCCCTGAATATCATCAAAAGAAAGTTGAATCGAAGGTTCTGATTCAGAAAATAATTTTTCATGATATTGTTGCCTAATTGGTACAATAAAAACATTTTTATTCATCCAATCAAAATTTGGATATGTATTATCATTCATATTTTTGACAAATACTAATTCCTCTTCATAACTTCCATCGCCTTTTTCTGTCATCTTTGTAGTAGTATTAATAAAACCATATTCAGATAATAAATTAATCAATGCCTTTTGTTTTTCAAAAAGAGTAACATAGATTTCATTTACTTTGTTTTTTTCAGCTTCTTTAATAATAATTTTTATATAACTTTCCCCAATTTTATTTCCTGTATTTGCTACCTTAAATGTTGAAATTTTAAGTCTTAAATCTTTCTTAAAAGGTTCTGTAAATTCGGAATAATCTTCATTTTCATCTTCCACCTTCAACATTAGAAAAGAACCAATTTTGTTATTAGAATCTCTAGTAATATAAGCTTTTTTTCAGTACGTGCTTTTTTTTCATACCACTTTTTAAAATTCATATAGTCAGACTTCAAGGAATCAAAGAATTCATCTCCTAACTCTATGTTATATAAATATTCGTATTGTATATAGACCGGTGTTCTAATATCTTTCTCTTCAAGAGGTTTAAATAATTTTATTGCTTCTTCAATTCCTAATACTCTATCTTCTATTTTTATTTTTTTTGCTTTTCTTTTCAATTTCTTATCATTAGTAATAAGATAACTTACACAATTTTTATAAACCGAATACAAAAGATTATTATCAATTTTATCATTTGGTAATTTTGAACATCCAACAAAATTATTAAACTCATCTGTAGCAACTGGTGGTCTATCTATTTTTTCATAAATTTTAATTTTACTATAAAATATTTTTCTATCATTCTCATTCTTTATATGGCTTATATCTTCCATAGTCATTGGATGAATTACAATTTTATATTTATTTGAATCATAAAGAATTTTTGTAAGTTCCTGTACATTATCACTAATCACTGAATGATCTTCACGATATATCAATAAATTTGTATCTAATAATATTCTAATCATTTAATACCTCCTTTCTAGAATTTTTCTATATATTATACCATTACAACAAAAAAATCAAGTTATTTTCTAACTTGATTCTTTATCTTATTATTTTTTGTTTTTATAACTTTTTTGTTATTTTTTTTAACATCATTTGTTACTATATTTTGTTTTCTTATTTTTTTATAAAATAAGAAATAATATATTAATACAAATATTATTAATAACTCAACTATAGATATAATAATAAAGTAATTAAATGATTTTTTAATACCACTACAAAATTCATTAATTGATTTATTATCTAATTTTGATCTTGATAATATTAAATCTTCTGCTTTATTTATATTAAATTCAATCATATCATCTTTTACGACTATATCATTTTTAATTAATATAAAACTATTACTTTCTTTATCATATTTATAAATATTTACTTTATCATTATTGTTAAATTTTCCTGAAACATTTAATTTTATTATAGAGTCACTAATATCTCCATTATATCCAAATATAACTTTATACATTTCAGAATAATTATTTTTTTTACGTAAGCTTTCTAAATCTTTATCAGAAAATGATATATTAGAATCAAATTCTTTTTTAAAATTCATATTACCACTTTTAAAGTTCCAAGAATAAACAATCTTATCATTATCATATTTATTAATAATAATATTCTTTTTACTTGAATTTATCTTATCAATTATATCTTTTGATATTTTCAAATTATCTATTATTTTTATCTTAACAGTATCTTTAGTTGTACCATCAATTACTTCATTTATTTTATCAATTGTTGTTTCAACTACCTCATCTTTTCTTTTTACATTAATTTTATATGTTTTTTTAGTACCATCTTCACTTGTAACAATAACATTTATAGTATTATCCCCTACTTTTAAATCTTTATTGCCTTCAATATTTACTTTTGATGTAGACATATTTACTTTAGCATCTATATCAAGTGAATTAATATAATTTTCTATTTCAATATTATATTCTTCTTTATTTTTATCAAATCCAATATCATAATTTTTAACATTTAAACTACTTAAAGTTGCATCATTTTTTATAGGTTCATTTTTTTTAGTATTAGATGAATTATTATATTTACTTGAATTCGATGGTTTACTTTGATTACTATTTTGTGAATTATTATTTGAAACATTATTTGAACTAGTATTAGAATAAACATTTACACTTACACTTCTTGTTCCAGATAATGCTTCTTCATCATATGTTGCTGCATCAGTTATTTTAACAATAATAGTAGCATTTCCATCATTTACACCAGTAACAGTAACTGTTACAGAATTATTATCAAGCCATGAAGAACCAGTGCTTACTTTAGCAACTGATGAATTGCTTGAATAAATATCAACTCTTCCTGCTGCATTATTTGCGCTTACTACAAATGAAGAAGAACTTCCTTTTGCAATAGATAAACTTCCTCTATTAACACTAATACTTCCACTAGCAAATACATTTATAGGAAAAAAGCATAATAACGTAATTAAAATTACTAAAAACTTTTTCATTATTTACCTCCATTCATAATATAATTTTTTATTCTTACATAATCTAATGCACTTATCTTTCCATCATTATTATAATCAGCTGATAATATAAATACATCTTTAAGTATTTTTTTAGTATTCATAATATGATTTTTTATTTTTACATAATCTAATGCATTAATATTACCATCACCATTAACATCACCTAAAACAGATGTATTATATATTTGAACATTACCTTCATCATCCGTATATGTTATAGTCATATTTGTTCTAATTAAATCATTATCTTTTAAGATATTGTTGTTACTCTTTATTATAGAACTATAATTTAAATTATTTTTAAATGTATTTATATTAATATTATTATTTAATTTAAATATTATTTTTTCAGAACTATCATATGCATATTTGTAAGTTATTGGTCTATTTTCTTTTTTCTTTACAGTAATATTATAAGTAGCAGTTTTATTCATTACTTTAGCTGTTATAACAGCATTACCTACTCCTACTGCTTTTACAACTCCGTTATTAATAGTTGCTACTTTGCTATTACTAGTTGTCCATGTAATACTTTTATTATCAGTTGTATTACTTGGATTATAAGACACTATTAGATTTTCTGTTTCTCCAATATATTTTGTACCACTAGTTTTATTTAAACTTATACTAGTAATTGGAATATTTATTATTTTTTTATTTACAGTTAAAGTATAACTTGCTTCTTTTATATTATAAAAATAATTTTCACCATCTATAACTATTGCCTTTATTACAGTATTACCAGAAGATAAAATTGTTACCTTACCATTTTTATCTATAGTTGCTACTTTATTATCACTTGATGAATAATTTATAATACCATCACCTGTTTTTGTAAGTACATTTGTAAATGCTTGATCACCTTGGGTCTTTGTTATACTTTTATTTAAATAAGAAATACTTCCACTTTTTTTATTAATATTAACTTTTATACTACCTGATTTACTATTATAATTATTGTCTCCACTTACATAGTAATATACTGTATATTCACCTGCATTAATCTTTTTAGGTATACTTTCATTTGTTGAACAACTAGAAATAGGATTATATGAATAACAAATGTTACCTTTAATATTACTTACTGTTATAAGTTCTTGTTCTTTTCCATTATATGTTAAAGTATTTGCTTTTACTATTACTGGATTATCATGTTTTATAACAGTTATTTTATAACTTGCAGTTAAACTTCCAACTTTAGCAGTTATAATAGCATTACCTATTCCTTTAGCAGTTACAACTCCATTATTAATTGATGCAACATTATTATTACTACTTGTCCATGTTACATTTTTATTATCAGTTGTATTACTTGGATTATAAATAACAGTTAAATTTTCTGTTTCACCTATATATTTTGTACCACTTGTTTTATTTAAGTTAATGCTTTTAAGTGGGTTTAATATTACTTTTTCAATTACTTCATAATTAAATGTATTACTAATTCCTTCATATGTTATAGTAGCACTATAACTACCCACTTTATTTGTATTAAAATTAGTTATAGTATATTCATTATTACTAAGTTCTTTTCTATTTTTAGTATAATTAGCAATTACTTTTAAACCAGTTAAATCTACATTATCACCAACTGTATAAGTTGTTTTATTTGGTGATGTAATACTTAAAGATAATAAACTATTATTTGATTCTTTATACTTAATATGAGTTATATCGTCTTTTATATATGAAATATATAATCTATTACCTATAGAAAATACACCACTATAATCTGCATTTACACCACTTGCAATATTATTTCCTTCCATTGTAACTTTATCGGATAATGAATAAACCATTAATACATTATCATTACTATATATATCAGTTGGATCTTTAATTGTTCTTAAATAAAGATTACCTTGTGATTTAAATAATTGTGGTAAATTATATGGAATTGTTTCAGTTTTCTTTTTAAAATTAGTTCCATCAAATTCATATAATTCAATATCACCAGTATTTTTACCAGCAATAATTATTTTATTATTTGAATCTTTCGCATCATATGAATTAACTAATATATCATTATTAATTTCTTTAAGAATATTATTACTATATTCATATATTTTTATCTTTTTAGTACTAGATTCTCTTACCATTAAATATATTTTATTATTAATTGATAAAACTTTTGGATCACCTACAAATGAACCACTATAATAATTAGTTACTTTAGTAATATTATCATCTTTATATTTTAATAATTCAGCATTATTATTGTCATACATATTAGCAATATATAATTCATTATTTATTACTTCAGTACTAATATAACCAGTTGAATAGTTATATTCTGCTCTTTTTTTCCATATATTATTTTCTAAAGAATAAACACCTATTTTATTCCAACAACCATATATTAAATATAATTTATTATTAATTATTTTAAACTCCATTGTACTTGGAGATACATCACCAATAACAATATTAGTACCATTTGATATAGTACTCCAATTACCATTATCATAAACAGTAGTATATAATTTATTATTTGTTATTGAACCCACATATATTTTATTATTCATTTCTATAGATGTTTGAACTTTATAACCACTATTTTTATTAATATCATCATATTTTAATTCATTCCAAACATCTAAATCACCTTTATTTGGAATACTTACATTTAATGTAATACTATTTGAACTTGATGAACCTATTTCACTAAGTACTATACCTGAATTAGTTCCATCACTATATAATAATGCTTTATCTTTACTATTTAAATCACTATTACCTACAGTTGTTCTACCAAGTTCTTTAGAAAAAACTGTATTATAAACTGCTGAAGATGGAGTACTATTTAAAGCAAAAGAATTATCTCTATATACATATACACCATATGAACCAAATTTATTACTTAAACCAGTTATTGTTGTATTAATTCTATATACAATAACACCACTATTACTTATACTTCTGTCTATCTTGTCAAATAAAGTTGGTTTCTTTCTATATTCTACAACAAAAAATTCATAATCATTTAATGGTGATTTAATTATATATGCTTGATTACCATCTTTATTATCTTGAGTATTCAATGTAATAGTTCCAGATTTAGTAATTTCATCAATACTAAGCCAATTTGTAAAATAACTTCTTAAATAAGCAAGTGGATATGGAGGTGGTGAAATAACATTACCCATAATATCCCAAGTAAATACTGGATAATCATTATTACTATTATATAAATCTGGATAACCTAAAGAATGCATAAATTCATGAATAATAACAGAACTCTTAGTATTTCTAATTGAATATGTATTAAGCATATTATAAGTACCTAAAGACTTATTAGATAATGTTATATCATTACCACCAGGATAATCACTCTTATGAGATACAAGAGATGAATTAGAACCAGCATTATCAGCTTTATTCCTTAAAATAATAGTTAAATTATCAACAATACCATCATTATCATAATCAATTGTTCCACTAACATTTGGATATTTTTTTAAAACATCACTAATAATAATTGAATCATAATTAGAATTATTCGCATCATCTTCTGTAATACTAAGTTCAATTGGAATAAAAGTACTATCATTTATTTGAGGAAATAAATTATATAAATGAAAATTATTATAAGATATATTCTCTAAATAATTCTTAACACTAGTTTCACTAGAACCATTATAATACTCCATTATAGTTTTATAATTATCTTCCATATATTTTTTACCCTCTAAATCCCCATTAAAATATGTAAAAAATACTACATTAGCATAATTTCTTTCATTATTAACACTTTTAGCATATATATTACTAGGAAATAGTAATATAACTATCATAATTAATATACATAAAAACTTCTTCATAAAACACCTACTATATCTTTTAATAATTATAACAAATATATTTTAAATTTTTAATAGTTAATGTAAAAAAAATCAAGTTATTTTTAACTTGATTAGTTATTTTTTATCTTGATTTTTATTTCCATATGGAATCGATATTTAATTTTTTTATATCATCATATAATTCTTTTAAGTAAAATCCATCAATGTCAATTAAAGGCTCATACATAAATGCATTACCATGAATAAATTCTGGTGTAGATATAGAAACTCTTTCAGCTAATTCTAATACCTTTTCATTTAATTGATTATGATATTTTTTAATAATATACGCAAATTGATTTTCGTTTACATCTTTAATTAAATCAAAATTTTTTTGAATTATTTTCTGTTCTAAGAAAACCCTACAACCAATAGAATAAATGGTTTTTTCAACAAGATCATAATTATTAGTCATTTTTATACTTGAAAGAACATTTTCTAATTCATCCAAATAAAATAAATTAGGATCAATATCTAACTTTATTTTTTTAGGAAATAAATCCATTATATCTTTGAGTATCAACTTTAATGTTTTTTCTTTATAATGTAAGCATGCATTTAAAATTTCATTATTGTCTTGAAGTATCATTTTTGCTTCCCTTAAATATGGAATTGCAAAAAATAATTCTTTTTTACTTTGTACATTTAATACATCTTCAATATTTCTATTTATTTTACTACATTCTTGAATAAATATTCTACCTTTTTCATCAACATTTGTTACTAAAGGTACTAATTTTTTAATTCTACTATGTAAAGTTCTATAAAATTCAAAATTATGTGTTAAAACAATTACTGGAGTATCATCATTAACCATATCATTTATATATTCAATAAAAGCATATCTGTTTGCATAATCAAAGGTTTCAACGATATCATCTAATATGATGAAAGGTTTACTATCTTTATTGGATATATATTCAACAATAAATTTTATTATATTTAAAGAGGTTTTTTCGCCAGAAGATAAAATATCATACAAAAATTTTTCTTCAATATCACAATCATATTTTTTATATTTAAAATATAAAGATGGTAAATCTAACCCAAGCATGGATTCTTTTTTATTTTTTATTTTAATATCAAAAACTGGACGAAACCTTAATTTATAAATTTCTATTGCCTTCTCAAATTTACTATTCATATTCTGAACTTCATCATAAATTTTTTTCAATTCAGACATTGCATTTTCTAATATATTAATCCAATATTTTGTTTGTAATCCAGAATTTTTTAAAGCAATTCTTATTATTTTCTTTCTTCCTAATGAAAGTTGCTTTATCAAAAGTGGATTATTAATAATTTCTTTTTTTAATTTTTGTGCTTCATTAGATGTACCCATACTTTTAATTAATTCTTGATTTGATTTTAAAATTTCAGGAGAACTAGAAATATTTTTCATTGTTTTATTAATAATTTCTTGAACAGAATCATAATCATAATAAGATGTACCATTTAATATTACACCCCTTTTTTTATCCTCATTCATAAATTTTGTTTTTTTTAACGATTCTAAAAATGATATACATGAATTTTCATCAAAATCATCATCGAATAATTCCTCTTTAATTTTTTTATTATAAATATTAATATAATTATTTATATTTTCTTGAAAATTATCATTATCAAGTATATCATAAGTTTTTTGAAATATTGTCTTTAAATTGATTTCTGATATGTTTTCATCTGGTGCACCATCAATATACTTAAATACCTCTAAATACCAATCTAACTTTCCTTTATATGGAATATTTAAAGTTTCTAAAGCTTTTTGTAAATCAAGATTAATACTCTTCGCATTTATTTGTAATTCGGCAATAGGTTCTTCTAATGTGCTATTAATTAAATCTTGTACATACTCTTGTTTTCTTTTATCGATTGTTAACATTTCTAATTCTTTTTCATAATCAGAAAGACTTTTTTCTTCATAAATTTCTCTTGAAAAAACTAAAAATTTATTAATTAAATTATTACTCTCTCCCTCATCATCAATCATTTTCATTTCAATATTTGCAGGGATTTTTGTTATTCTATCTTCTATTTTTTCTTTTTCATTATTTGATAAATTATATAAACATCTTGAAAATGATGTTTTAAAAGTACCATTTTTTGAATACACTAAATTTTGAGACAACGTATTATCATCAAAACTAACTTTAAGTTCTTTTATTCCATATGCATTTTCTAATTTTTTAATAACTAATTTTTTCATTTTATCAACACCTACCTACCAATTTTTATTGTTAAATTTGAATAACCATATTTATTAAGTAAACCTAATAATGCTGAACCATCTATTAATGTTATTGGTTTATCTTTTGAAAATTCATATGCTTCTTTACCATAAAAACTTGTAGTAACTAAAATTCCTCTAGTTGCACCCTCGTGAATCATTGTTCCATATAAGTCTCTAACAGCAGATACTGGAACAACATTATTATATCTCTTTGCTTGTATTACAAATTTACCGCCTCTAATAGGATCATTATCAAATGCAATAGCATCTACTCCACCATCATGGCTTGCTTGAGTAACCTTTACTTCTCCACCATTAACATTAAACATCTTATCAAATAATTCTCTAACAAAATATTCAAAATCCTCCCAAGGCATTGTAGCAAGATTAAATCCATCTAATGTTATATTTTCTACTTTTTTACTTTCAATAAATCTTGAATCATTTCTATTAATATCTAAATAAGGAATAACTGGTGTAATCGTTAATATGTTTGGAGCAAAAATACCCTTTAATCCTTTTATACAAGTTTTATAATCAATATTATTTAAATTTATTTCATTAAACTTATCTTTACTTACTTCTACTGTTAATACACAACTCTCTGCAGGTTTCCCATTACTTTTATCAATATATTTTAACCATCCATTATATACAATTGCATCAATATAATTTTCACTATCAGATGAAAACAATTCTTTTATTGTCCTTAAACAACACATATAAATTACATCATTATAAAATTTTTCAAAATTTTTATCAGACATCTTAATTTCATCTATTTCATTTCTAGTTGAAACATATTTATGTTTAATAACTCTTGGAACAAGTTCTTCATTAGGTAAATAATATGCAACAACTAAAATCTTATTTTCTTTTATATATTGAATTTCAAAATCCTTTATGAATTCATTAGGATATATACTATTGTCTAATACATATGAAAAATATTTTTCTATTTGAATATTATCTCCATTTTCATATTTGCGCTTATTTACATTTACTTCTTCATTATGTTTATTTTGTTCATTAATAAATATTGTTTTATTTTTTTCATAATTATTTTTTTGTTTTTCATACTCTTCATTATAATAATTAAGTCTTATTTCATATAATTTATTAGCTTCTGTTTCTTTTTGTAATCTTTTTTCTAATTTACTTTTAAATATTTTCTCTAAAACACTTTTATTAGGAACACTTAGTTCTGAATAAACTTGATTTAAACTTGGTTGAATTAATTCTGTGGAAAATGATTTATATTTTTTGTTTTCCAATAATGAATTATAATATTTTTTTGATGTCCGATTATATATATGTTTTATTATTGATTTATATTTTTCAACTTTTATTTCATCAACGTGTGTTAATCTTTCAGCTTGATTTTTCATTTGTTCTTTATTTTGTCTATTTAATTCACGATTAATTTTATCATTCCATATTCTTTTTTGATTTTCTATTTTACAATTAAGTTCATATCTATTAGGAGCACTAATTTCCTTACTTACCCCTAAAAATTCATTTGATAAGATTATCCTATAAATATTTTTATTAGCCATATTAATTACTTCCTTTCAATATACAACCTTTATATAATTATAAACTTAAATAGGACATTTTATCTTTATTTTAAAAATTTAACAAAAAATCACGTTTTTTTTGCATATTTTTTATTTTTTTATTAAAAATTAATAAAAAAATCAAGTTATTTTTAACTTGATTAATCTCTTGAAAATAAATCTCTTGTATATATTTTATCTTTAACATCATCTAATATGTTATCATTTCTATTAACTAATATAACATCAGATATATTTTTAAATTCATCTAAATCTTTTATAACTCTACTATTAAAGAAATTATCTTCTTTTAGTGTTGGTTCATAAACTACTACTTCTATACCTTTAGCTTTAATTCTTTTCATAACACCTTGAATAGCACTTGCTCTAAAATTATCTGAACCACTTTTCATTGTTAATCTATATATACCAACAATTTTAGGATTCTTCTTTATAATTTCATCTGCAATATGATCTTTTCTTGTTTTATTACTTTCAACTATTGCACTAATTAAATTTTCTGGTACATCTTTATAATTAGCTTTTAACTGTTTTGAGTCCTTTGGTAAACAATAACCCCCATAGCCAAAACTTGGATTATTATAATGGTTACCTATTCTAGGATCTAAACATACACCATCTATTATATCTTTTGTATTTAATCCTTTTAATTCTGCATACGTATCAAGTTCATTAAAATATGCAACTCTAAGTGCTAAATATGTATTAGCAAATAATTTAACTGCTTCTGCTTCAGTAGAATTCATATATTTAACTACTACATCATCTTTTAAACATGCACTTTTAAGTAAACTAGCAAATTCTTTTGCTCTATCACTTTTTTCACCAACTATAATTCTAGATGGATATAAATTATCATATAAAGCTTTACCCTCTCTTAAAAATTCAGGGCTAAACATAATATTATCAATATTATATTTTTCTTTCATATTATTTATAAATCCAACTGGTATTGTACTTTTTACAACCATTACAATATTATCATCATGCATAGATATTACTTTCTTAATAATATCTTCTACAGAAGACGTATCAAAAAAGTTCTTTTCTTCATCATAATTAGTTGGTGTACTAATTATAACAAATCTAGCACCTTCAAACGCTTCTTTATAATCTAAAGTTGCTTTTATATTTAACTTTTTTTCCTTAAAATATTTTTCAATATATTCATCTTGAATAGGACTTATCCTATTATTTATCATCTCTACTTTTTCAGGTATAACATCAAGAGCTACTACTTCATTATTTTGACTAAGTAATGTAGCTAGCGATAATCCTACATAACCTGTACCTGCTACCGCTATTTTCATATATAAATCCTTTCTTTTTTTTACAAATAAATATACACTATTCTAATTTGAATGATTATGTATTATTTTTTTCATCCTATTTAATATTTCATTAAAATTTATAATACTAAAAATATATTTTATATTTAAAATGATATACACAATACAACCAATTATAATTTGAATTATTATACTAACCATATCATTCATATTAAAGAAATTAAACGGATAAATAATAATAAACATTAATATAGATTTAAATAAAAATGGTATAGATTCTCTTATGTAATTTTTTATTGGTAGTTCTTTCCTGATTGCCATTGTTTGAAAAAACATCACAGAGAACTCTGCAGTAACTGTTCCTATACAAGCACCAATTGAAGCATATTTTGGAATTAGTAATAAGTTAATAATCAAATTTACAATTGCACCAATGACAACAGAAACAATATATTCTTTATCTCTATTATTAGGTATTAAATATTGTGTTCTTAATACATTTGCAAAACAAATAAAAATAAGTGTAATTGACAAAATATCAAGTAAAATATGAGATTTGTAAAATTCATTTCCTAAAAATAATGGTACAAATTTTTCTGAAATTGAAATTAATCCAAATACAATTGGAAAACATAAAAACATTTCGAATTTTATAGATTTACTTATATATCTTAATATTTTATTAATCTTATTTTTTGAAAACAGATTTGAAATTTTTGGCATCATTACAGTTCCAAGAGCAATGATAAGACTTAATGGCATTTGAGTTATTTTCTCAGCCTGCTCATATAGACCAACTTCTGAAACATCACATACCAATCCTATCATAACTTTATCCATAACTTTATATAGGCTTATTGCAATAACAGGAATAAAAAGTATTATAATTGGTTTTATATGAACTTTAATATCACTAAAATTAACTTTAATTATATCAATTTCTTTTAACAAAAATGGAAGTAATAATAGATTACTAAATAAATTACTACCTGCTAAAATAATAATATACAATAAAAGATCATTTTCAGTATTAACGAATACAAATATAAGTATAACAGATATTATTTTAATTAAAATATTTCTTGTAACTGTTAATTTAAATTTTTCTAATCCAAAGAAAAACCAATTAATATCAAATAATGTTGCAACTAAATATATTCCCTGAACAACAGCAAATACCTTGTATTGAATATCAAATATTAAAATATATAATACATATAACAATATCATTAATAAAGACATTGTTACTTGAACTTTATAAATACATATAAATGTTTTTGATAACTCATCTTTATTATCTCTAACCTTTGCAATTGATCTATTACCATAATTATTAATACCTAACATAGCAATCAATATAAAATAATACACTATTGAATATGTATACGAATAAACTCCAACTCCGTTAACACCTAATACTCTAGATACATATGGAGTTACTATTAGAGGTAATAATAATGTTAAAATTTGATATATGATATTATAAATAAAATTTTTTTTGACCTGACTCATTAAATATCTACCTCACTCTTGTAAATTTTTAATTAATTATTCTTTAAATATCTCAATAATTTTATCAACATTTTCGGTTGTTATTTCATTTTGACAAAATTTTGAATATTTATCATTTGATTTGTGACTCACTTTACTAAAATCTATATCATTTAATTTATTAACAATATTATTTGGAAAACGTTGTTTAATTACTTTATTACCAACATAAATTGAATATGGAGGAACTTCACCAGTCACAATACTTCTTGCTCCAATAACACTCCCCTTGCCAATATGGGCATTAGACATAATTAAACATTCATACCCAATCCACACATCATCCTCAATTATTATATCATAATTTGGAGTATCAGAGGTTGATTGTTTATAAATCCTAGATTGAAAAGGAAAAGTAGATATTCTCTTGTAATTATGTTCACCACCTATTAAAAACTCAACATTATCAGCTATAGAACAATAATTGCCAATAAATATTTTTCCTTTATTATTATATGATTTAATTTTAAGTTTACCATATGAATCATTACCAACATTAATATTATTTATTGGATAATATGTTGTTAAATGAACATCATTATTCTTATTTTTGATTCTAAATTTTACAATATTTATTGGATTAATAATTGTTTTTAATATTTTTTTTATCATATTAAGACCTCCATTTTATTTTTGGTTTTTTAAGTAATGCTACAAAATTAATTATTAACCACCATGAAATTGTCGCAGTATTTAAGGAGTTATAAAAAAACATAAGGACATTAGCCAATAATAAAATAATAAATGTACAATTTTCTTTACCCTCATTGCACTTATTTTTTAGCATTCTAATTTGAATATATGAAATAATAAATAACAAAATATATTGAATAAATAAACCAACGAATCCACCATATGTATACATCAAAAAATATCCGGTAGATGCACTAAAATACTCCTTTTCTATTCCAACATCTAAAACAGCTTCCTCACCATATTTTAAATCCGGAAATAATTGTTTACTAAATGTCCTATTAAGCAATTCACTCATAACACCACGAATATTAAAGTCAATATCTTTGTGATTTAATACATTATTGTTTAAGTTTGCTAATGGTGATGTTAAATATGAATATGACCACATAAATTGTTTAGGCAAAAACTCAGGATAATTTGTGTACAAACCTATTCTTTGGATGTAAGAATTATCATTATATTTAAGACCACTTCTGACATTGCCCAAAGCACCAAAAAGGTATAAGATTAAAAAAGCGGATATAATAATTAAAGCATATTTTTTTTTCTTTACTTTTTTTCTTCCTTCAACTATACTTTCTCTCTTTGACATAATGTATAAAATTAATGCACCAGTAATTAAAAATAAAATGGTACTTCTAGAAAAAACTAATAAATACAATACATTAATTATCAAAAAACATATAAGATTTCTTGTTTTATATTTATCTAAATTTAAATATGCATTAAAGTAGTTTATTCCGTAATAAAATGAAATACCATTTAACACAACATATAAGATTGGGATACTGTTAAATTCACGATATTCTGAATTACCTGTTAGAATTGAGAATAGTGGAATACTTTTAGCATAAATAAAATTTAATATAAATAATACAACAATCAGAATAATTGGCTTCAATCCGTAATCAACAGCTCTATTAGCATACTTAAATTTGCCTTTATTAAAATATCCAATCAAAAAAGATGATACTACAGTAAATAAAATAAATAATAACAAGCCAGCATCTAAACTTTGATTAAATGCTGATAACTTAAAATTGTATAATACTAATATTAGCATCCATACTACAGAATACCCAAAAAAACAATTTAACATGATAACCTCTCCTCTAATTAAATGATTTTTTCATTATTTTCTTTTGCTTATTGACATAAAACAAATAAATCATAAATGTAAGTCTATATCTAAAAAATAATAATTTAACTTTCCCCTTAAATGAAGGAACATCATGTAGTTTTATTTTTCTCGTTTTATAATATAATTCATAATCATTATATATTTTTTTAAATTCCTTATTTTTTTCATAATATTTCTTTTTATTATTAATATGAAATACAGACAAAGGTAATAGTTCATTAATTATATTGTATTCAAGAAATTTATAAACATCATTATCTATATTATATTTGTTTTTAAAATTAATTAAACTAATATATAATTTTTTGTAATAATCTATCATATTATAATTCATTTTATGACAAATTGAGTTATTATTAGTTCTATATTTATAAGCATATACTGGATAATATAAGATTGAATTAGAGTGATATACAACATCCAACATAAATCTTCTATCTTGTGCTTTTCTTAATTCTGGTTCAAAAGAAATTTCATTATTACTCAAGAAACTTCTTGAAAATAATTTTGCCCATATAGAACCAAACATAAAATCATTTATCTTGTTTGGATAATATAAAATATTAGACATAATATCTTCTTTTTTACTAGTATAATTACCCGGTTTCTTTAATGATTGAATATCTTCATTTGACAAATTCCAATAACTATAATCAAAAACAATAATGTCAAATTTATTGCTTTCATCAATTATTTTATAAAGTTTTTCAATAAAACCATCGACTAGCATATCATCTGCATCTACAAACATTATATAATCTCCTGATGAATTATTTATACCGGTATTTCTTGCCACAGCAGAGCCGCTATTATTTTGATAATAATATTTAATATTTTTATTATTGTTTGACAACTCTTTACAAATTATATCAATAGATTTATCTTCACTACCATCATTTATAATTAATATTTCATATTCCATTAATTTTTGTGATGTAATAGAATCTATACATTGAATCAAGTCATTAGTATCAACATTATATACCGGTATAATAAAAGAAATTTTATTCATTATAATCCTCCTTAAATAATATAGTTATAACAAAATTACTATATCTAGAATAGTTTTTTATATTTAAATAAATAAACAATTCTTAACTTCCATATATTTATATAATAAAACCATTTTTTATTACAATCAATACAATACTTTTTAAAATCTTTTTTATATATATTAAATCTTATTTTTACATTTGATAATGATTGTTTTTCATTTCTAGAAAAAGCTTGATAAATTGAAGAATTAAGAACTTTGATTTTGTAATTATTCTCTCTTACTTTTTTCATAAAATCGTGATCAACATAATCTAAAAATAAATTTTCATTATATTTTATATCATTATAAATATTTGTTCGAATAACCATTCCACTATTTATTGCTGTAATATTTTTTTCGTTTATAACCCTTGCATCTTTTATTTTTTTTACTCTGCAATTAAAAGAAATATAAGATGGAGAAATCAATTCATCTTTTGACCAAACTAGTGGTAATAATATATCAGCAGTATTTTCATTAATCGATTCTAATACCTCTTTTATATACTCATCATTCAAAGTAGTATCATCATCTAATATAAGTAAGTAATCTGATTTATCTAATTTAATTTTATTTAAAACAAAATTATATGCCCTAGATAAGCCAATATTTTTATTCACTGTATAATAGGAAATACCATTTGCTTCACAATACTCCTTATTACCATAATCAATAGTACTATTATCAAATACAATAATATTAATTTTCTTACTATAATTACTAATAAATTTAAAGGTTGTGGATTCTATACACGACTTATTATATATAACAATTAAAGCATTTAACATAACTATCTCCTTATCAACTTGATCATAATTCTAACCCTATTTTTTATCATTCTCCATACTGAATAATGTTTCATATTAGTTACGTTATCATTATGTCTTCTATAATTTATTAATTTATCATTTATAAATAAAGATTTACCTTCTTTTTCACACAATAAACCAATCCACTGGTCATGCATTTCAATATCATTTGGAATTGGTAAAATTGTATTTTTCATCCTAGCATCTATTGTCATACAACAACCAATATATGTATTTTTCCATATATTTTTTATAATGCCACTTCCTGAATTTCTATATTTATAAAAAGAATCATAAATAACATCATCGTTACTAGAATCAAATACAATACAATCATGTACGATACACATACACTTTTCTTTTTCAAAATTTTTTAAAACAATATTAACTTTATTATCACACCATATATCATCTTGATCAGATAAAAATATATACTTTCCGGTACAATTATAAATTGCATTAGCAAAATTTTGTTTAACTCCATTACGTGGTCCATCAAATATTTTTATTCTTTTATCCTCAAAAGATTTAATAATATTAATAGTATTGTCTGTAGATCCATCATCAGAAATTATAATTTCATCTTCTTCATTTAATTGTTTCAAAATAGATTCCAATTGTTCCCTAATATATTTTTCTCCATTATATGTTGCCATGGCTACTGAAATAAAATAATCTCTTTTCATTATCTCTTACCCGCTTTCATTCCAATATATCTTGCAGCCATATCTGGTACAAATCTTATAAGAACTTTTATATTTTTATCTTTAATTGCTCTTTTTAAAATAAATTTTGCAAGCCCTCCACCAGATTTATTTGTCCCAAAATTATCTATATAACTATTCTCTTTGAAAAATCTACCAGTTAATTTGTATCTATCATATAATTCTTTTAACTTAAAGTTATGAGAATGATAACAAACAGAATCAGCACAATATTTTATTTTATATCCATTCATAATAAGTTTATAAGCAAAATACATATCTTCATTTATTGGTAAATTTTTACCATCATATCCATTTAATTTTTTAAACACTTTTGTATTAACCGCAGATGATGCATCTGAAAAGAAAAATGTTTTTAATCCTAATTTTTCTATATCATCCTTTGTTTTTATTATTGATTTATCAGGATAATTTGACTCCCTTGTATATTTTTCAATGTTATCAAATTTAGTTAATTGTCTGCTATAACAAGCATCAGCTTCACCATTTATAATTGGATTTACTAAGTTATATAAGTAATCAGTATTTTCTATTACAATATCTTGTGAAATAAATACAATTATATCTGACTTACTTTTCATTGCTTCTTTTTCTCTTGTTAAACTATGTGAAAAGTCTTTTTTATCTATTAGTATATAATTAAACTTATTTTCTTTTAAAATTTTTTCTGAATTATCTTTACTTTTAGTCAAAACATACTGAATCTTATTTATATTAACATTTTCCTGTTTAAGTAAAGAATCATTTAAATTTAATATATAATTTTCTGCTTCATATAAAGGACATATTATATCAACTTTCATAAATTACACCTTTCTATAAAAAAGATACATTTTATTTAATGTATCTATTTATTATTTAGCACCTGTTCTTGAAATAACTGCTTTAATTGTTCTAAAAATACATTTAATATCTAATGATAAGCTAGCGTTTTCTGCATAATAATATTCTAATTTTAATCTTTCTTCATAATTTGTGGCACTTCTGCCATTACAAGCCCACCAACCTGTTATTCCAGGCTTAACTTTTTCATATATTTCATGATTTCCATTATGCGCATCAAGTTCACCTTCAACTAATGGTCTTGGTCCAATTAATGACATATCACCCTTAAATACATTTATAAATTGTGGTACTTCATCTAATGATATTTTTCTGATTATTTTACCAATTTTAGTTATTCTAGGATCATCATCTAATTTTTGATTTTTATCCCATTCTTTTTTATATTTAGGATTTTTTAATAACTCTTTTAATACTTCATCTGCATTTGGTACCATTGATCTAAATTTATATATATAGATAAATTTACCATTTTTTCCTATTCTCTTTTGAGTATAAAATATAGATTTAAAATCTCCTGTTACCATATAACATATTTTTATTATTAAAGATATTGGTAATAGCATTATTAACCCTATCAATGAACAAAATATATCAAAAGATCTTTTACATGCTAAAAACATTGTTTTTCTAATAGAAATACTATGTACTGTTTTTGCTACTAAAACCTCTTCTTGCATATCACATTTCCTCCCTCTTTAATTACTTGGCTGTATATTATAATTAAAGTGTACTTTTTTGTCAAATTTTGACGAGCAAAAATTTTTACAGAATAAAAAAACATTAAAACCACATATTTTCTATACCAATTTTATCATAAATTAATGCTATAGACAATATAAAATTTTAACATTATACAACTTATTAACAGTATTCAATTTATAAACTTTTATATTAAAAATTATTTATATTTTAAAAAAACTGGAATAACTGGCTAGTGAGCTTGTAATGGTAGAAGTGCTACAACTTTTACGTAATAACTTATTTTATTAATATTTCCTTATACTAATTCATATTCTCTTGATATTATTCTGTCATCACTACAATATTCAATTACATACTTATTTTCTTTCTTGCAAATTATTATTCCTATTGTTTTATTTTGATTTATATTTTTTAGATTTTTATCTATATAATTCATATAAACTTCTATTTGTCCTATATGCTCTTTTTTTAGTTCTGTTACTTTTAGTTCAACAACTACAAAACAATTAAATTCATAGTTAAATAATAATAGATCAATATAATTATATCTATCACCTATTTTTATTTTATATTCACTTCCAATAAAACAAAATCCATTACCTAGTTCTTTTAAAAATGATTCAATATCTTCTAATATAAATTTTTGAAGTACTTTCTCTGATATTTCATTATTACCACTTGTATTTCTTATTTGAATTGGATCCTTTACTAAATCTGGTAATTTTAATTCTTCTTTTTCTTTTAACTTTTTCTTTGTACTTTCATCTAATCTTTCATATTCATTATTTTTAATTCTTTGCCTTAATTCTCTTGTTGTTAAAAATAATTTTTCTGCTTGATTTATATAATATTTCATTTCATTAATATTTTTTATTGATAAAAGTTCAA
>ERZ857745.2311-NODE-2311-length-20952-cov-7.546155_pt1 | contig 20952 bp, 9 predicted proteins | sample MGYA00519699_ERZ857745 | MGnify/ENA primary metagenome ERZ857745 (study PRJEB31778, sample SAMEA3449357) | human gut metagenome | biome: human gut; feature: human-associated habitat; material: faeces | place: United Kingdom | collected 2010/2012 ...
AAGCCCCACAAGTATTACGTCCACCACGTCTGGGACAACGAGATCATCACCACGACCCGTATCTGGTCCGTCACCGAGTGGGCCGACGAGCTGGACCGCGCATCGAAACGGGAGAAGGCCGCCGTGCAGGCCGGCACGCCGCGCGACTGGCTGCACGACAGCGCCGTGACCTGCGAAGTGCAGTTCGAGTGGGCCAAGCCCGACGAGCGGCTGGGACAGGACTTCCTGAACAAGGCCCTGCCGCTGGTCGAGCACCAGATCCGCAATGCCGGTTACCGGCTGGCGGCCGTCCTGAACGAGCTTTTCGACTGACGCGGCCGGAGCAGCGAATAAAAGAGCCGTCACTCGCAGCGAGTGACGGCTCTTTTCATAACGGGACGATCCCTCTTCCGAGACCCCTCCGCCGATGCGGCGGTCAGTCGTGCCGCCCCTGCGAACGCAGGTAGGAGATCAACAGTTCCGGACGGTCGGTCTGAATCATCGTCGCACCCATGTCGAGCAGCTTGCCGTAAACCGAGCCGGGATCGCCGCTCTCCCACGCCACATCGTCGCACAGGCCGCCGCAGAGCGACTCCCACAACGAATTGACCCAAAGTTTCGATCCGCTCTCCACCACCTTTTCCATGCAATCCTTCACTTCGGGCGTGTACTCGTTCCAGCAAACCTCGTAAGCCAGCGGCACGATACCCTTCGACATGTATTCGCCGAAAAGCTCCTGTCCCTGCGGTTTGAGAATGTCGATGATCGGCATATACATCATGTTGTGCTCGTATTCGCCGAATTTGGCGGCGACAGCCTCCGCCGGACGCTTGCCCTTGATGAGCATCTGCTCCGTCACGCCGAGCTCCTCGCTGATCTTCAGCGCCATGTCGTAAAACTCATATCCTTGGTCGATATTCACCACGATACGGTCCTTGCAGACCTCCAGCGCTTCGCGCAGGGTCGGCATCTTCTGGGGCGTACGCACGCCGTGCGCCGTACGCAGGAAGCAGCGCTGAATCGAATCATAGGTGATGTCGCACACACGTCCCCGCCCGGTAGTGGTCCGATCGATGGTATGGTCGTGGCAGAGCACCAACACGCTGTCCTTCGTCAGTTTGAGGTCCAGCTCCATGATATCGACGCCCATGCGGATCACCGACTCGATGGCGGGAATCGAATTCTCCGGATAGTTGCGCCAGTCTCCGCGGTGCGAAGCCACCACGACGTATTCCGACGCGGGATCGTGAATCTCGGCCACGATTTTCGCCGCATGCGTCGGGTATTCCGGAGCGGCGGTTTTAGGTCCGGCGCATCCCCACAACAATGCGGGGATGGCCAGAATACAGCTGACAAGTCTCTTCATAAAAGTTTATGCAATTTGGTTTATCGTTCGATAAAATAGTCGCCCTCGTTACCCAGCACGATCTGCTCGGCCACCGAACGCAGGTAGGCCGCCTTGTCGGGATTCAATCCGCAGTCGGCCGGATCCGCGCCGAACCGCTCGCCGAAAAGCACCAGATAATTGACGCAGGCCTTCAGGTAGGCGCCGTACTCCGACTGATGCTTGCTGTCCGAGTAGTAGAGGTTGATGCCCGAACCGCCCTCGCGCACCTGCCTGAAGGCGGGGCCGATCGGCGACACCCAAGTCCCGGCGGCCTTTGCCATGGCTTTGGCCCCGGCGTCGTTATAGGTCTCGAAGGTCGGGAAATCGGTAAATCCGCCGTAGGACGCCGACGAGAAGGTCCACGTCTCCTCCAGAATCACCTTGCACGAAGGCGACGCGGCGCGCACCTTGTCGGCCAAGGTCGTAAGGCCCGTGAGGATCGACGCCGTGGCGTCGCGGCCATAGTTGGCGGGATTCTGGCTCTGGTCCTGCAGGAAAGCGAAATCGTAACCGCCCTGTTCGATGACGTCGGTCGAGAAACCCAGCGACAGATGCTGGGTCAGCGTCTGCGACCCTTTGAAGTGAGCCTTGATGTTGAGAGCATGCCCTTCGCGCCATGCGATCTCCTTGAGCATCCACGCAGGATTGCTGTAATAGGAGAACGAGTTGCCCAGACACAGCACCTTCTTGGTGTCGCGGGGCGTCGCCGTGCCGAAGTTCTGCACGTAGCTGCCCGTAAATCCGTAGGGAGGAATGGAGCTGGCGGCGTTGGTCGCCGTGATGTTCTGCGTACCGCCCGCGCAGGTATAGGATCCCACGGCGCGGCAGCGGATTTTCACTTCGCCGTCGGTCACGGCGTTTTCGAAGCGCATCGTCTGCATGACGGTCGCGTGCTGATACGAGGACCCGGTGGCAGTGCCCGAACACTTGTAGGTATAGCGGACCGCCGGGTTTTCCGGAGCCGTGAGCAGATCGGCCTCGACGCTTTTCCAGACTCCGCCGTCGAGGTATTCGACGATGAAGTATTTGGGCGAATTGGCTTCGCCCGCCATCGTGGCGTTGAAATCGACGACCGATCCGGCGGCGAGATTCTCCACCGGGAAGGTATAGAGCCAGTAGTCGCCCTCGACCATCGTCGAAACCGCAGGACGGTTCGTAACGACGCTCCGCTTGAAAGCGGCCGAAGCGTTCGCATCGCCGCGCACGACCGAAATGAAGCCCGCCGCGCCCGACGTCGCGGGAATGACGTTGTCGTCGGTCCACGACGAGCCGTAAAGCGGCAGCGTCGAAGCTTGGAACACCCACTTGCTGGGGAACGCTTCGCCCCGCGCCTGCTGATCGACCTTCACCGTCGCGCTCTTCGCGCCGTCGGTCGAAGCGAACGTGACGACAGCCGACCGCGGCGCGGTCTTCGTGTTGGCGCCGGCCCCGATCTTGATATACTGCACGCCGGAGTCCCTGACACCCGAAACGACGGGTGCGTCCGAAAGGTCCGTAACATGCACCCAATCCCCGTCGGCGCTCACCGTCCAGTCGTAATCGACCGACGAAAGCTGTACGACGGCGGCATTGCTGCCCTGCGCATTCAGCTCGACCGACGAAAGGTTCACGCCGAATTCCGGCTCGGCGGGCACCTGCGAACCGTTGGGATAATAGAGAATGTTCTGGCTGTTCACATGCACGGCCGATGCATTGTGGTCGCCGATGTAGGACATGTAATTCGTGTAGTTCACGCCGACCAGCGCATAGGAGCCGTCCTCGTAAGCGCCCAGATCGCCCTGCGCGATGCAATCGCTGAATCTGGCCGCCTTGTTGCACTGCCCGAAGAGCGTGCCCTTGTAACTGGCGCGGTCGGTAATCACCAGCCCGTAATTTTCGCAGCCGACGAATGCGTTGCCGTCGTCATTGACCAGACAGACGACGCCGCCCGCCGCGCCGCTCGTCTTGCAGATCACATTGCCGCGATTGACGGTATTGGTGATCTTGCTCCCGGCGGCCGTAATGCAGGTAATGTTGCCGATGCGGGCGCTATTTACCGTGGCAAAGGCATTGACGTTGTCGCCTTCGTTCACGCAGTTCTCGATCTCGGTGTAGCGGTTCGCAGCTGCCACGATACCCGAAGCGCGGGCTACCTGCGTGTCGAGGTCCCCGTAATTGGTGCACTCGGCGATCGTCACCACGGCCGTCGTGTTGCTCTTGTTCGAGCTGAAGCCGACGATGCCGCCCACGTGAATGCCCGTCGCGCCGTTCTTGGTGTTGCCGCCCGACGTGGCCGTCAGAGCGCCGTGGTTGACCAGTTTTTCGAGCCGCGCCCCGTTTTTGTCGGCGAAGGCGAGTCCCACCATGCCGATGGTCATGCGGATATTGTCGGGAGCCGCCCCGTCGAAGGCGATCGAAGCCTTATTGACTACGTTGCGCACGGTGGCTTCGTAAACCAGACCGGCCACCACACCGCAGTCGGTGCCCGCCGTCGCCTTGTCTTCGAGCGAGCAGCTCGCGTCGAAAATCAGGTTCTCCACCACGGCCCCGTCGGCCACGGCTCCGAAGAATCCCCACGCCGAGGTCGCCTGTGCGGCCTTGCAGACCATCTTCAGGTTACGGATCGTATGGCCCTGTCCGTCGAAATATCCCGTAAAAGGTCTTCCCGAAGTGATCGAAAGCGCATTGTTCGCCAGCTTGGACGTAGCCGCGCCGATCGGCGTCCACTCCGTCACCTCGGCCAGATCGATGTCGTCCAGCAGCACCACGACGCCCTTGTCGTCCTGCCACGGAGCGAGCGTCTCGCCCGCATTCACGGCCGCCGCGAACTCGATCAGGTCGTCGGCCGTGCTGATGCCGCCCTGCGGCGCGAAGGCGTAAAGCGCCTTGGCCATATGCTTGGCGCGGAATACGCCGCCCTGCTCGGCATAGGAGGTGATGCCGGTCTTGTAGATATTCTTCGAATAACTCTTGCCGTCGGCCGTGCCGAGCGTAAGCCGCAGCCCCGCTTCGGACCTGAAACGCCCGACGGGGAATTTGATCGTCTGGGGCTTGGTCAGATCCACGCCCTCGGCGAAGTTGAAAATCAAGCTGTTGCCCGTACCGTTCTCGGCGGGTGTCAGCGCCAGCGTTTCGGGGTCTACCGTCCCTTCGAACGACAGAAAACCTTCAAAAGCCGCTTCGTCGGCCGGCTCGACGGTCAGCGACTGCGCCGCGCTCGCCAACTCCCCTGCGTCGATACGCAGTTCGATGACCGAAAAGATATTGCGGAAGGTCACCTCCAGCGCACCTTCGGCAAGATTCCCCGAAGTGGGCAGTCCCACGAGCGGCGCCCGCGCCGGATTGCTCTGCGACTCCGCGTCGAGCGCAATCGTCCGCTCGGCCTCCACGGCGACCACCCCTTCGGCAGTCGTTGCGGGATAGTAGGCAGTCAAAGGCTTCGAAGCGTCGTAGTCGGCGATGCCAGCTTCGCTCGTGAAAGCGGTCGTCGGTCCCGCTTCCGCGGCCGTGTATTCATAGGCCGCGCCGTCGTAAACGACCGTGATGCGGTCGCCCGCCTCCCAAGTCGATTTACCCTCTTCGATGTCCGTGCGGGTCGCGGGCGGGCAGGCGGCCACGATCACCAGCCCGTCGGCATTCTCATATCCGCCTCCCCGCACCGGCTCCGCCAGATCGGGAGACTGCGCGCACCCTGCCGCGAAGAAAATCGCGGCGAATAACCATGCAAATATCTGTTTCATAGGATTTCTGCTTTACTCTTTGTTCGAATCGTTTTCAAAATCGGTGTCCTCGATCCCGTTGCCGGGCGTCTGGGTGCCGGGCGACATGTCGGTCACGGCAAAGGGCGTGGCAAGGGCGTAGCGCGCCGCCTGCAGCGCAACCGGCTGATTGTCGTCGGTCACGGGCGTCGTATAAGTGCCGTCCGCCGTACTCGACACGTTGTAGCGGAAGCTGTTGCCGTCGAGTTTCTTGCCGTCGAACGAAGGCGAGATGATCGACTCGAAGACGGCGCAGGCCGCGGCATAGCGGCTCAGGCCGTAATCCATGTGATAGCCGTCGCGCGTGAGGTCCATGTCGTTGTTGAGCGGCGAGGTGCGCAGGTTCTGCAGCACCGTCCCGGTGGGAATGATCTGCTCCACGTCGGTCTGGTCGAGCACCTTGCGGGCCTGCGCCACGATCACGTCGAACATCTCGTCCTGCGTCGTGAAATTCTTGTAGGGACGCTGCGCCGTACCGATCTTGTCCATATTGAAATAGGCCTGCGACATGATATAGACGAACTTGGGCGTATGTCCGTTCTGGTCGGCCCTGATGTCGGCGATCAACCCCTGAATGGCGTTTTTCTCGGTGTCGTTCCATATCCAGCCGCAGCTGTTGCCCGTATGTTCCTGCAGGCAGACGATGTCCCACGTATCCGACTTGACGATCTGCTGAATGTTGTATCCGGTGTAGGAGAGCCAGAGCGAAGTGCCGGGGTTGTACTTGTAGCAGGTATAGTCGGACTTGGTCGCATAGCCGTCGGCATATTCGGGAATCGTACGACCGCCGTAATAGAGATGCACCATCTTCAGCGTCAGAATGTCGGCGGCCGAGACCATTTTCGGCAGGTGCTCGACGGCGTCCTTGGTAAAGCTGTTGCCGATGAAGAGAATGCGCAGCGTCGGCTCCACATCGTCGTCGCCGCCCGAACCGCCCGAACTCGAACCGATCAGGTAGGTAATGTTGTCCGCGTTGATCGGATCGGTGGCCTTCTGCACGCCCAGATAACGCACCTGCTCGTTCTCGCCGTACGAATCGTAAACCGTGGTTCCGCCGTTGTAAACCCCGACCTTGCCGCCCGCGATGCAGTTGATCCAGTTGGTCGCATAGGCGCTGTAGCCGAAGAACACGCCGCGGTTGGCGTCGTCGGTGACGATCTCGCCGTAATTGGCGCAGCCGCTGAACGAGTTGGTCGCATGGTTGGCCAGACTGAGCAGACCGCCGCAGCGGGCGCCGCCCGTCGAGACGAGATTGCCGTTGTTGATGCAGTCGGTCATCGAGCATCCCGTACCCGTGATGCAGGTGATGTTGCCCAGACGGCCCGTCGTACCGCACGTATTGAGCTGGTTGCCGTGATTCACACAGGAGTTGATCCGCGTGTAGGTATTCGCCGCGGCGACGATGCCCGAAGAGCGCGCCGAGTTAGAGGTGATATTGCCGTAATTGTCGCAGTAGGCGATGTCGTTGCAGATCTTGTTGGTCGCGTTGCCCGTCGCAAAGCCGCAGATGCCCGCCATGTGGATCGCCGTATTGCCTCCGTTGGTCGAATTGCCGTGGGTATCGGCCTCCACCGCGCCGTAATTCTGCAGGCGTTCGAGCTTCGTGCCCTCCGTTTCGCTGAAGATGAAGCCCACCATCGCCGCCGAAACACGCGCGGCGCTGGTGCCGTCGTATTCGATCTTCGCATAATTGACGCAGTCGGAGACGTTCGCATCGCGGCATACGCCGGCGATCACGCCCACCTCGGCCGTGCCGCCCGAAGCGGTGACTTTCAATGCGCTCGCATCGCCCAAGGCGGTGCCGACCGTCAGGTTGCGCACCGTCGCACCGTCCAGCACGCCGAACAGTCCGTAAGCCGTATTGGCCGCACTGCCCCCGTAGGCGAGTTTCAGGTTTTTCAGCGCATATCCCTGCCCGTCGAAGGTGCCCTTGAAGGCGTTGCCCTCGATAGTCAGCAGGTTCTTTTCCCATTTATAGGAGGCGTTGCCGATCGGCGTCCAGCCGGCGACATCCTTCATGTCGATATCGCCGAGCAGCGACACCACGCCGCCGGCATCCTCCCACTGCGCCGTACTTTCGCCCGCATTGACCGCGTCGCGGAAAGCCGTCAGGTCCTCGACCGTCGCAATGCCCGGCTTGGCGGGACCGCCCGAAAAGCTGTTGTTCTCCAGCGTCGGCACGCCACCGCCCGTGAGCGTGAAGTAGATATACTGTTCGAAATTCTGCTCCGTAATCTCCGTCGCGCCCTGTTGGCCGTCCGAGAAGGGACCTATCCGGCCCCCGATCTTGCAGTTGCGGATCGCGATGGTCTTCTTGTTGGTGTTGGCGCAGACGATGCCGATGTACTTGTTCGCCGCGGCATTGATGATGTCGGAGAGTACGGCGCCGTAGTTCTCGCAGCCGTCGATGGCCGTATTGTTGTCGTTGGTCTGGCCTGCGATGCCCGCGGCATAGCCGTGCGTCGTATCGCCCGCAACGGCGAAAGCGACCGTGCCGTTATTGACGCACGATGTGAGGTAGGTGTGGCCGCCCATGGCCGACACGATGCCTGCCACGCGGCTGTTCGAAGCCGTCACGTCGCTGCAGGTCACCGCCGCATTATTCACGCAGCTTTCGAGCTTCGTGTATTTGTTCATCGTGGCGACGACACCCGCCGTACGGGTCGCCTGCGCATCTATCGCTCCTTCGTTGACACACCCCACGACGTTGTTGTAGCGTTCGGTAGTCGTCGAAGCGTCGGCGAAACCGACGATGCCGCCGATCGAGAAGCCCGTGGCTCCGTTCTTGGTGTTCACGCTGTTCTTCGACGTGATCTTGCCGTAATTGGTGCAGGAGAGGATATGACTGTCATTTTCGTTGGCGCAGATCGCGCCGACGATGCCGCCAGCCGATTCGCGTACATTGTCCCCGCCGCCCTGAATGTCGATCGCCGCACGGTTCTCGCAATTCTCGATCGTGGCTTCATAGGCATATCCGGCCACGGCTCCCACGGCCGTCATCGCAGCCGCGGTCGAAACGACCGACGAGCCTTCGCCGATGGCAAGGTTCCTGACCGTGGCGCCCTTCAGCACGCCGAAGAGTCCCCAAGCCGAACCCGCCGCAGCGTCGGCCGGAACGACGATCTTCAGATTCCTGACCGTATGGCCCTGTCCGTCGAAGGTGCCCTGAAACGCCGGTCCCGTCATCGCGTTGGCCGTCGTATAGGCGCCGTTTCCGATCGGGGTCCACGCCACGTCCTTCATGTCGATATCCTGCGTCAGCACGGCTTTGGCGGCCGCCTCCTCGCCGCCGGCATTGACCGCCGCGGCGAAAGCGACCAGCTGGTCGGGCGTCGAAATGGCGACCGTACCGAGCGTCGCGGCCTTGTAGAAGAGCGGCTTCACGATCACGTTGTCGGCCAGATCGTAGGCCATGACGATAACCGTACCGCGCGAGAACGAAGCGTCGAACGAAACCGTCACCGTCTTCGCGTCGCGGTCGATCACGGCGTCGAGCCCCTCGGCCTTGGCGACGGCCACGATGGCCGTCTCCTTAGCCTCGCCCGAAAGCTCGTAGGATACCGTAATGCTCTTCGAAGGGTCTGCGACGGTGGTAACCGGCATCGCGTCCAGCTTGAGGTTGAGCGAGTTGAAAACCCGCAGGGTGATCGTGCTTCCGTCGCCGAGCGTCAGGCTGAAATTGCCGTCGCCGTCCAGCTCCGCCGAGCGGAATACCGACGTGGCGTCGGTCGTGGCCTTGATCGGGTTGCCCGAAGCGTCGAGTATCTGCACGCCGTCCACGGTCCAGCAGCCGTCGGCATCGACCGAAATCGTCGGCGTGTAGCCGCTCACGGGGAACTTCTCCCCGTCGTCGTCGGTCAGCCACGTGATTTCGCCGTCGATGCACTTGGTCCAGTAATAGACGCCGTTCTCGTCGAGCTTCACGCCGATGATCGGCACGTCAACGATGTCGTCCATCGTCGCCAGCACGACCGTATGTTCGACGTCCTTGTTGTCCTTGTAGGTGACGACGTATTTCCCGTCGGCGTCCTGCGACACGGTGGTGATGACGTTGCCGTTGGTCAGATAGCTCAGGTCCGCGAGCTGCTTGCCGAGCGTCTCGGCCTTGGCTTTCAGGGCTTCGATCCGGTTTTTGTAGCCGTCGATCCGGCCGCGCAGCTCCGAATCGTCGAAGTCGCTGCAACCGCAGAAGACCACGGCCGCAAATAGTATGATGATATTCAGTATCTTTTTCATTGTCGTTCCGTTTTTCTGGATTACAGCCTTTTAGTTGTTTATCGTCGGATCGTAGTACTCGTCGTTCTTGTACGAGAACGCATTGTGAACGGTCGCGGCAGGCGCCGAAGTCGGATTGTCCTTGTAGGTGGTGTAGCTGCCCACGTATCCGCCCATCGTACAGCTGCTGACGTTGACCCACTCGCCGCTCGACTGGCCCGAATATCCGCAGGCCCATGCCGGACCGTGGTCGGAATTGTAGACGTCGCCCAGAATGGCGCCCTGATTCGCGCAGCCGATGATCCGGATGTTGGAGTGGCCGATGAATCCGCCCGTGCGGCAGCCGATATGGGTGAACACGTTACCGTAGTTGGTACAGCTCTCCACGGTCGCCGTCAGCACCTTCTTCAGGTCGTCCGTACCGCCGATCAGGCCGCCCATACGCTTGCTGTTGTAGGAATTCTGCGCAGCCGCTCCCTCGAACTTGCCGACGATGTCGTCCTCGACCGTACCGCGGTTGTCCGAATTCTTCACGTTGCCGTTCATCAGCGTAGCGACCAGACCGCCCGTGCGGCCCGTCGGGCAGCTGATGTGTCCGTAATTGACGCAGAACTGAATCAGGTTGCCTTCGTCCTTGGCCATGAAGCCGCAGATACCGGCCGTCTGCATGCCGTTGCCGCCGTTGCCGTTGTTGGTGATCTTGCCCGTGCGTACGAACCCGTAATTCGCGCATCCCAGCGACTTGGCACGGCCGCCGATGGTCGAGTTCTTCATCACGCCGACCAGACCCGAAGCCACGCAGAGCACCTCGGAACCGCTGTCTCCGGCGAAGTCGATGTTGTAGTAGTTGGTGCACGATTCGATCGTCGAGTTGACCGCATAGACGGCCAGCGACGCGACGCTCGTCGCCTTCGGGGCGTCGCCCGTGAAGGTCCACGTGATGTCGGTGTCGGGATCGCCCAGCGTCAGGTTGCGGACCGTAGCCCCGTCGAGCGAGCCGAAGAACGCGTAGCCCCACTTGCCGGTGGACATGTCGGCCGTATAGTTCAGGTTCTTGACGGCGAAGCCCTGACCGTCGAAGGTACCCTTGAAGGGATTGACCGTCTTGTAGGGAGTCGTCGTATTGTACTCGCTGGCATCCACGCCGCCGATCGGCGTCCACGACTCGACGGCCGCCATGTCGATATCGTTCAGCAGCACGACTTCGCCCGCCTCGTTCTCCCAGCGTGCGGTGCTGGCTCCGGCATTGACCGCCGCGGCGAAGCCCATGAGGTCGGCCGCGGTCGAGATGCCGCCTCCGCCGCCTTCGGGAATCTTGGGCGACTGCTTGACGACGATTGCCGCCGAGATGTCGTAAAGCGCATTCGAGAAGCGGATTTCACCCGTGCGGAGCGCGCCGCTCGCATCCTCGTAGTAATCGGCCATGAAGACGTGCGTGAGGGTCGTCATCGCGCGGGTCGAGTTGTATATGAGCCACTTGGACGCCGACTCCTCGACCGTCACTTCATAGTCGATGCTGGCCGAAACCTTGACTTCGAACTGCGTCATGTCGCCTTCGAGCACGATGTCGGCCGTCGAACCGTTGTAAACCGGATCCTGAATCTCGGCCGTGCCGTAGGTGAAGAAGAGCGGTTTGAGAATCGTATTGCCCCCGGCGTGCGCCATGACGAGGATATTGCCCTCTTGGGCGCCCTCCTTGAGCGAGACGGTGATCGTCGATATGGATTCGTCGATCTCGGCGTCGACGTTGTAGGCGGTGAAGATATCCACCAGCGCGCCTTCCGCCTGCGAACCGCCGACGGTGTATCTGATCTTCACTTTCGAGGCATAGTCCGGAACGGCCGTGTAGGTCGGCGAGTCGAACGAAACGGACAGCGCCTCGAACATCTGCAGGCGCAGTTCGGTGCCGTCGGCGAGAATGAAGACGGCTTCGCCGGTCTTTTCGTCCACGTAAGCCTCTTTGAAGAGGATGTTGCTGACGTCGTCGGCCAGCACCTTGTTGCCCTTGGCGTCGGTGATCGGCTTGCCGTTCACCGTCCAGAAGCCCTCGGCGTCAATGCCCACTTCGGGTTTCTCACCGCCTGCGGGAACCTTCTCGCCATCCACGAGTATCCATTCGTAGGTCTCGCCGTTGTCGGAGGTCTGGCGCCAGTACCACACGCCGTCCTCGTCCTTGGCGATGCCGACGATCGGCAGGGTGACGACCTCTTTCTGGGTGGCGAGGGTAAGCGTGCGGCTCTCCCCGCCGCGGTCGATGTAGGTGATGACGTAGTTGCCTTCGGCATCGGTCGAGATGAGCGACACGAACGAGCTGTTTATCAGCTGCGTGAGCGCGTCCATCTGCGTACGGAGTCCGTCCACGGCCTGTTCCAGTTCATCGAGAATCTGTCCCACGTCGTCGAGGTCCTTCTTGATACGGGTATCGTCGTATCCGTCGCTGCATGCCGCTGCAAACAGGAATGTAGCGAGGAAGATCGTATTCAATATCTTTTTCATCGTTCTGTTCATTTAGTCGTTTATGGGTTCCTTGCTACTTGATCCTGACATGCATGTAGTTCATGCAGCTGCGCTCGCCCTTCGAGTCGCAGGGCCTGTTGGCGATCGCGCCGGCGCCGTTCTCCCATTTCCACAACGTCGTGGAGCCGCCGCCGTCGAAACGGATCGCATTGTGAAGCCCCAGTTTCTTCATGGTCATGTAAAGCTGCCAGTAGTTCATGCCGGTGTCGATGCTCGTGCGGCCGTCCACGCAGACCAGCTTGACGGTCGTGCCGGCCTGATCGGCTCCGATGCAGGTGGCCGGCATGAGCGTCGCGTCGTTCACCGCATTCCAGTTGCCGCCGTTCAGGAAGCGGTACATGCTGGAGTTGTGCATGATAATCTGTTTGGAGACGCTGCCGATAGACACGTTGGCGTTGATCCGGACAGCGTCGCCCACCTTGAGTGCCGCAGCCAGCGCCGCAGCCTTTTCGCCCGTCACCTGAAGCACCCAGTCGGTCTTTTCGCTCACGAACGGCACCTCGACCGAGGCTCCGTTGCGGCCGTCCACGATCGCCGTGACCGTCGCGTCGAACCAGCCGTCGTTGACGGTCATCTGCTGCGAGCAGCGGCCCACGACGAAGAGCGCATCGCTGCCCACCGGATTGTAGATGCCCGGATGCGGCTCCTTTCGGAAGCGCGAAGTATAGAGATTGGCGTCGTAACCGTCGGTATTATTGAGCCGGACGATCGTATCGTTCACCGAGTAGTATTCGTAGTCCGTATCGTTCACCTTGAGATAGCCCGTGAAGCTGCGGTTGTCGAAGCTGACGGTACGGTCCTCGAAGAAGGTGAAGCCGGGACGGTGGTTCGAAAGCGACTGGCGCACGGTCGGATTGTTGATGAAGACCGGTTCGCCGTATTCGATGTGGAATCCGCGCGGGAAACCGTCGTGCGAATTGAAGAAGCCCGTGTTGATGCCCGCAACGATGTTGCGGCCCTCGGCGCGGCGGCGCGTACAGGTTTCGGAGAGCGTTTCGCGCAGTTTCTTGCCGTTGTTCGAGTTGTTGTTGGCATTGGGGTTGAGACAGAGTTCGTCGGCCATGACCGTTTCGAGCACCACGTTGGGATTGGTCAGGTCGGCCTCGACGACGTAGACGTTCTGGGCGAAATTCTTCATCGCGTAGTGGTAGAACTTCACACCCTCGGCCAGCTGCGTCTCCGCCTTCACCTCCCAGTCGTAGAACTCCTCGTACTGGTCGCTCAGGCCGTTGAGCGTCGGATCGAATTTTCCGTGTACGATCGCCATGGCATAGGTCGCTTCGGGAGCCGACTGCGGATTGTCCTTGTATACGGTATAGTCGCCCACGCGGCCGCCGACCACACATTCGGTAATCAGGTCGGCGCTCTTGTTGTAGCCTGCCGCCCAACCCGAACCGTGGTAATTGGTCCCCGACAGCGTGTGGTCCGAAAGGATGACGCCCTTGTTCTCGCACTTGGTGATCTTGGCCTCGTTATGGCCGACGAAGCCGCCCGTGCGGCAGCCCAGCTGCGAGAAGACGTCGCCGTTGTTGACGCACGAAGTGAACGCGGCGTCGGCCGAAGCGCCGCCGGCGAGTCCGCCCATGCGCTTATAGCCCGGATTGGCGCCGAAAATACCGTTCACGTCGTCCTGCACCTTTCCGTTATTGACGCATGCGGTCACTTGACCGCTGGTAGCCACGGCCACGATGCCGCCGCTGCGTCCCGACGGAGCGCTCAGGGCGCCGTTATTGGTGCATTCGGTCAGCGACGAAGTCTTCATGTAACCGACGATGCCGCCCTGATGGAATCCCGAATTGGAGCCGTTGCCCGTGTTGGCGATCGTGCCGCAGGTCAGCGCGCCGTCGTTGACGCACTGCGTCAGCGTCGCGTTCTGGAGATATCCGGCGATGCCGCCCAGACATACCGAGATGTTGGCGGCGTCGCTGCCCGCGAATGCGATCGCGGCCTTATTGGTGCAGGAGGTGATTTTGCCTTCGGCATAGCCGGCGAAAGCGCCGATCGCCGCACCCTGCGGAGCCGCGCCAGTCAGACGGATGACGCCTTCGATGGTGAGGTTCTTGATTTCGCCTTCGGCGCCGAGGGCCGAGAAGAGGCCGTGGGCGACGTTGCCGTCCGCAAGGTCGAAGGTCCAATCGACGTTCTTCAGCGCGAAATTCTTGCCGTTGAACACTTTATCGAAGACATTTTCACCCATTGCATAGGTGACAGCCTTGTTCGCATCGGCGGTGCTGGGAGTTACGACTCCGCCGATCACATAATCGCTCCAGTCCGTGCCTGCCATGTCGATGTCGTTCATCAGGCAGACTTCGCCGTCGATCGTATATTTGGCCAGACTCTTGCCGGCATTGACCGCCGAGGCGAAAGCCTTGAGATCGTCGGCGTTGCGAATGCCCGTCGGCGCGCCCTCCATCGTCGTAAAGATCAGCGGCTTGATAATCACGTTGTCCGCGCCGTCGTAGAACATCACGACCAAACGGCCCTCCTCGAAGCCGTCGGGGAAGGTCACGGTAATGGTTTTGGCCTGTTCATCGAGTTTGGCCGCGAGTCCTTCGGCCTTCTCGACGGTCAGCACCGAAGTTTCGGTCTCGCCCACGAGCGTATAAGTGATCACGAGCGGCTGCGCGACGTCGGGCACTACGGTCCGGGGTTCGACGCTCAGCAGCACGTTGAAGCCGTTCTGCACCTGCGCCGTGACCTGCACGCCGTCGCCCAGCGTGAAGACCACCGTGCCGTCGTCCTTCATTTCGACCTTGGTGATCACCGAAGCGCTCTTGCCCTCGGCCTTCACCGGATTGCCCGACGCATCGGTTATCCGCTTGCCGAAGAGCGTCCAGTAGCCCTGATCGTCTACGCCGATTTCGGGCGTACGGCCCGTAACGGGAATTTTGGCGCCGTCGGTATCGAGCAGCCACGAGGTCTTGCCGCCCGTGGTGACGGTCCAATAGTAGATTTCGCCGTCGGCCTTCATGCCGATGATCGGCTGGGTATTGGCGTCGTCCATGGTCGCGATGTCGATCGTGTGCTCCACGTTGTCGGCATCCTTGTAGCTGAGGACATAGTGCCCGTCGGCATCCTGCGTGATCGAGGTGACGGCACCGCCGCTGACGACTGCGGCCAGCGCGTCGAGCTGCTGCTGCATCGTCGTGACCTGAGCCTTGAGTTCGTTGAGGCTCTTGTACATCCCGTCGATGTCCTTCCACAGGGCCGAATCGTCGAAGTTGTCGCTGCATCCGTAAGCGAAAACGGTCGCAGCGGCGAACATCAGAGTCAAGATTCTTTTCATTCGTTTTAATTTTAAGGTTTGTTGAGTTTCGGTCGGTTCAGAGGCGCCGCCGTAACGACGCCTATATTAAGAACACATATCCGGCTCCGAATACGTAACCCGCAAAAGATGTTTTTGCCTGACGAATGAAAAAATCCGCTCCGCATGCCCCGGCGGCGGGAACGGCCCGAAAAGAGACGTCCCGGAGACCGCAACGGTCTCCGGGACGCACCTCCTCAGATCGGTTCCGCGCGCCGCTATTCGGCGTCGTGCGGGAAATATTTCATGTATTGAACGCGCTGGTAGACGTCGCTTTCGGCATTGCCGTAATTCATCTTCCCGCGGAACTCGGCCAGCGACCCGAAGCCGTGGCGTTCGGCCCACAGGTCGATGAAGCGGTTGATGTCCACGATCACGCCGTAGCCCTTCTCGTGGATCGCCGAGCAGATCTGCACGGCGTTCGCGCCGCACAACAGCGCCTTCACGGCCGCTTCGCCGTCGTGCACGCCCGTCGATACGGAGACGTCGAGCTGCGGCACGGCCGTCGTGCAGAGCGCCACGCTGCGCAGTACGTTGCGCAGTTCGGCCGGCTCGCTGAACGGATCGCCGTTCACGAAGGTCATGCGCTCCACGTCGATATCGGGTTCGAAGAAGCGGTTGAACATCACCACGCCGCGGGCGCCGCGCGCCAGCAGCGAATCGGCCACGGCCAGCACGTTGGTCAGGCGCATGGGAAGCTTCACCGACACGGGAATCTTCACGGCCTCGGCCACGCGGCGGACGACGTCGGCGTACTCCTGTTCCAGCTCCTGCGCCGAACGGTGACGGTCGGTCGGCTGCAGGAAGATGTTCAGCTCCAGCGCCGCGGCGCCGGCCTGCTCCATCGAGACGGCATAGTCGGTCCACGCTTCGGCCGAAGCTATGCAGTTGATGCTGGCGATGACGGGCACGCCCGTCGTGCGCGCATCGGCGACGAGTTTGAGGAATTCACCCTTGTAGGCATCGCCGATATAACGTTCGAGGTACTCGCCCGAATCGCCCATGCCCTGCTGCGACGCATAGTCGAGGGCCGCGGCATGGCGGATGATCTGCTCCTCGAAGATCGACTTGAGGACCACGGCGCCCGCACCGTTGCGCACGCACTGTTCGATGTTGGACACCGTGGCCGTATAGGGCGAACTGCTGACCACGACGGGACTCGAAAGGTCGAGTCCGAGGTATTTTGCTTTCATAAAACGAGCTTTTTATAGTTACTAATCGCTTTCACGGCCGGGACTGGCCCGGCTCAGGCGGCTGTTCGGCACAGCCCCGCCGCAGCGGATTAAACGAACGGAATCTTCACCACTTCGGCGCGGAGGGGTTTCTCGCGCACGACGACGGCGATTTCCGTACCCGCCTTGGCGTATTCGGGCGTCACGTAGCCCAGTCCGAAACCGACCTTCATGCAGGGCGACATCGTACCCGAAGTGACATGGCCGATCCGCGTGCCGTCGGGTGCGGCGATCTCGTAGCCGTGGCGCGGAATGCCGCGGTCGATCATCTTGAATCCCACCAGCCTGCGGGTCACGCCCTCGGCCTTCTGCTTCTCCAGCAGAGGGCGGTCGATGAACTCCTTGCCCTCGGCGAATTTGGTGATCCAGCCCAGTCCGCCTTCGAGCGGCGAGGTGTTGTCGTCGATGTCGTTGCCGTAGAGGCAGAAGCCCTTCTCCAGACGCAGCGTATCGCGCGCGCCCAGACCGATATTCTTGAGTCCGAACTCTTCGCCGGCCTCCCAGAGCGCTTTCCAGAGTTTGTCGCCGTCTTCATTGGCCGCGTAAATCTCGCAGCCGCCCGATCCCGTATAGCCCGTGATCGAAAGGATGGCGTCGCAGCCTGCGACCTTCATCTTTTTGAAGGTATAGTACTCCATCTCCTCGACCGGCTCGTCGCACATCTTCTGCACGATCTTCATGGCCAGAGGTCCCTGCACGGCGAGCTGGCAGATTTCGTCCGAAGCGTTGTAAAGCTCCCTGCCGTGGCCCGCCTCCATGCCGAAGGCCTTTCCCTCGGCGCAGATATGCTTCCAGTCCTTGTCGATATTGGCGGCGTTGACGCAGAGCATGTAGGTTTCGGCGTCGACGCGGTAAACCAGGATGTCGTCGACGATGCCCCCGCGGCCGTTGGGCATGCAGGTGTACTGCACCTTGCCGTCGAAGAGCTTCGAAACGTCGTTGGTCGTGATGCGTTGCAGCAGATCGAGCGCCCGGGGGCCCTTGACCCAGATTTCGCCCATGTGGCTCACGTCGAAGACCCCGGCGCCGTTGCGCACGGCCATGTGCTCGTCGTTGATGCCCGTGAATTCGATGGGCATGTTGTATCCCGCGAATTCGGCCATCTTGGCGCCCGCGGCGATGTGGTACTTGGTGAATACGGTGGTTTTCATATGTAACGAGTGTTTGATGCAGGCTTCATGTATTCAAAATTCCTCCGAAATCTCCCGTTGGAAAGAGAGACTTGCAGCACAACAAATCATTCCGAACGGCGCTTCACGCCCAGGCGCGGACAGCGGTGGAACTCCTTCGTGCGGTCGAACAGGTAGCGGTAGGTGGTGTGCACCTTGTGGCGCGTAGCACAGACGTAGGTCTCGATCATGCGGTTCATCACGGGGTTGAAATCGCCGATCCACGCCAGCTCCATCGACTTGTAGGGATTCTTCGTCCGCTCGAGGAACTGCCAGTACTTGACCATGATGGCCGACTCGACGCCCTTGCCGTGGAACTCCGGCGTGATGCCGAAGATGATGCCGAAAATGCGGTCGCACGACTTGCGCACCTTCAGGTCCCACATCAGCCGCAGCTTCTGCCGCAAGCCGAATTTGCCGTTGAATTTGCCGATCAGGCGGTTCAGGTCGGGAACGGTGATGAAAAATCCGATCGGCTCTTCGTTGAAATAGGCGAAGAAAATGATGTTGGGGTCGATGATCGGTTTCATCTCCCGGACCATCTCCAGCGCCTCCTCCTGCGTCATCGGCTTGACGCCCGAGAACAAGGCCCACGCCTTGTTGTAAATGACGCGAAAACTCTCGGCGGCCTCCTCCAGATTGTTCATGTCGATGTTCTCGACCCGGTAACCCGGCACGGTGTAGAGACGCTCGGCGCGGGCGAAAATCTGCTTGTTGGCCTCCGAATCGTTCACCCGCCAGATAAAACTGTGCTGATTGAAATAATTCTTAAAACCATAGTTTTCGAACAACTCCTTGTAATAGGGCGGATTGTAGGGATTCTTGTAGAGGGGCTGGAATTCGTAGCCCTCGACCAGCAGCCCCCACCAGTCGCGGCGCTGGCCGAAGTTGATCGGGCCGTCCATGGCCTCCATGCCGCGGCTGGCCAGCCACATGCGCGAGGCTTCGAACAGCATGTCGGCGACCTGCTGGTCGTCGATCGACTCGAAGAACCCGCAGCCGCCCGTGGGCTGCTCCTCGATCGAAGCCTTCTCGCGGTTGTAGAACGCCGCGATGCGGCCGACAAGCTCGCCCCGGGCGTCGCGCGCCACCCAGCGGATGGCCTCGCCGTCGGCGAAAAGTTCGTTTTTCGACGGGTTGAAAACCTCGAGGACATCCACGTCCAGCGGGCAGACCCAGTTGCGGTTTCCCTTATAGATTCGTTTCGGAAAGTCCAGCCACTCGCGCTCCAGGGCGGGAGTGGTGACCTCCTGCAGGGTATATTTCTCCTTGTTCATCTTGTCTTGCGGTTATTTTCAGCGTTTCCGATTTCAAAGGTAACAATTTTTTCCTTATTTTTGTTGGTAGAACAAATTTAGCATCCGAATGAACAAAAGCCTGGAACAATACATGCCCGACGGGAGCAAACTCCCCTACCGCTTCATGAAATACCGCATCCACAAAATCCTGCTCGTATGTTGCAGCTACGACGGGTACATCCTGGAGGAGGACGGGCACATCGAGTCGCAGATCAACCAGGAGTACATCGACCTCAACATGTCGAACCCGCCGTCGCTGACGCGCGTCAGCTCGACCGCCGAGGCGCTGGAGGCGCTGGACCGGGACGATTCGTTCGATTTCATCCTCACGATGTACAACGTCGGCGAACCCGACGTTTTTTCGTTCGCCAAGATCGTCAAGGAGCGGCACCCCAACACCCCCGTGGCGCTGCTGACCTCCTTTTCGAAGGATATTTACCGCCGCATCGAGGAGCAGGACCGCTCGGGACTGGACTACATCTTCTCGTGGCACGGCAACACGGAACTGATCATCGCCATCATCAAACTGATCGAGGACAAGATGAACGCCGACGAGGACATCCGCGAAGGGGGCGTGCAGGCCATCCTTCTGGTCGAGGACTCGATCCGCTTCTATTCCACCTATTTACCGGAGATATACAAACTGCTGCTGCTGCAAAACACCGAATTCCTGAAGGACGCCTTCAACGAGCAGCAGCAGGTGCTGCGCAAACGCGCACGCCCGAAAATCCTGCTGGCGCGCTGCTACGAGGAGGCCGTGGAACTGTACGAGCGTTACAAGAAAAACCTGCTGGGCGTGATCTCCGACGTGGGGTTCGTACTCCGCCGCAACGACCCGCCCGAGAGCGAGAAACTCGACGCCGGCATCGACCTCTGCCGCCGCATCCGGGAGGATAACCCGCTGATGCCCGTACTGTTGCAGTCGTCGCAGGTGGCTTTCGGCAAACAAGCCGCGGAGCTGGGTGCGGGATTCATCGCCAAGAACTCCAAGACGCTGCTCTCGCAACTGCACGACTACATCGCCAAAGAGTTCGCCTTCGGCGACTTCGTTTTCAAGGACCCAGACACGGGCGCCGAGATCGGCCGCGCGAAGGACCTGACGCAGATGCAGCAGATGATCGCCACGATCCCCGACCGGGCGTTCGAATACCACACCTCGCAGAATCACCTCTCGAAATGGCTCTACTCGCGGGGACTGTTCCCGCTGGCGTCGTCGATCCGCCAGTATAACAAGAGCCACTTCTCGTCGGTCGAAGAACACCGCCGCGTGCTGGTAGGACTCATCCGCGACTACCGCACGCTGCTCGGGCAGGGCGTCGTGGCGCGTTTCGACACCGAGACCTACTCCGACGCCGTGGCCTTCGCGCGCATCGGCGAGGGTTCGCTCGGCGGCAAGGCCCGCGGCTTGGCGTTTATGAACTCGATGCTTATGAAACACCGCCAGTACGACAAGCACGAAAACGTGCGCATCATGATCCCGCGGTCGGTGGTCATCGCCACGGAGTTCTTCGACGACTTCATCCGCCACAACGGACTGAAATACATCATCTCGCAGGATTTTTCCGACGAGGAGATCCTCTCGGAATTCGTCAGCTCGGTACTCCCGTTCCGGTTGCGCGAGGCGCTGAAAAGCTACATCCGCACCGTGCGCACGCCGCTGGCCATCCGCTCGTCGTCGAAGCTCGAAGACTCGCACTACCAACCCTTCGCCGGCATCTACTCGACCTACATGATCCCCTACGTCGACAACGAGGACCAGATGCTGCGCCTGCTGCTCAAGGCGGTCAAAAGCGTCTACGCCTCGGTCTATTTCGCGGCGTCGAGGGCCTACATCCAGTCGTCGCAGAACCTCATCTCGGAGGAGAAGATGGCCGTGATCATCCAGGAAGTGTGCGGCACGGAGCAGGACGGGCTGTACTTCCCCACCTGTTCGGGCGTGGCCCGCTCGATCAACTACTACCCCATCGGCGACGAACGCCCGGAGGACGGCGTCTGCAACATCGCCATGGGCCTGGGCAAACTGGTCGTGGACGGCGGACGCACGCTGCGCTTCTCGCCCCGCTACCCGCAGAAGAACCTTTGTTAAATCTAGGCCTAGGTGTAAAGTTACTGAT
>ERZ857745.2313-NODE-2313-length-20946-cov-4.081279_pt1 | contig 20946 bp, 19 predicted proteins | sample MGYA00519699_ERZ857745 | MGnify/ENA primary metagenome ERZ857745 (study PRJEB31778, sample SAMEA3449357) | human gut metagenome | biome: human gut; feature: human-associated habitat; material: faeces | place: United Kingdom | collected 2010/2012 ...
TGTTTCAAAGAAAGCACCTTGAAAGTTATCGCACCTTGCGTGCGATATGTGGAAATAGGAATTTCAATTCCGTATATTTCCACTTTTTTTATTGCTATAAATCTCTGCTTTTCTGAAAATCATCGGGAGTGTTGAAATCACGGCTGCCGTCATAGATTTTGATGAAGCTGCCGCTTATCTGTCGGGATTCAAGAGGCCCTCCGGTAAAGGACTCATATATCTGCCAGCCTACGCAGCGGCTGATTTTACCGGCAAGAAACAGCTCCTTTATTCTGTCAAAATGTTTTTTGAACACCTCGCCTGAGCCGACCTTGACTGCTATTATGGAGCGGTCGTTTCCGAAGAACATCATGGGGTCGGCTTTGGTTTTAATTATAGTCTTGAGCGCGAACTCCGAGTAATAGGTGTCGCCGTAGAGGAAACATACATTGTCCTCCAGCAGCTCTTCTGTAAACCTGTCAATCTCAAGTACGTTATTGGCAGGCTCATGCCTTACGGCGCCGGGTATATCGTATCTCGGATCGTGAGAGGTGATAATAACGCTGCAGCCCGGGTCCATTTCGTTCAGAAGCCTTACGGTTCTGAATATTATTTTCTCTCCGTCTATTTCTATAAAGTGCTTGGGTATATTATTAAAGTTGTTCCATCTGGTGCCTTTGCCGTCGGCCATAATAATATATTTCATAGGCCCTCCTATTTTATTACTTTGTGATGCCTGTAGAAATCTCCAAGCTCGCCGTTTCTCTGTCCGCCCCAGAGCTGTATTATATTAACTCCCGAAGAGGTGTTTGCCTCGATAATGCAAAAATCGTCAGGTGTGATGAGAATATCCCACGCCACGAAATACATATAAGGGAGCTTCTTTGCAAGTCTGAGCATACTCTCTTTAAGATTATCCCAGTCCGGAATGCGAACGCCCTCAATCGGCGCGCCTGAATCAGGGTGAACCTTGTGAACATCTAAATTGTGAAGGCATCTCGCTTCGCTCAGGGTACCTGTTTCAAGATCAATCTTTGATACAAGTCCGCCTCTGCTGCCGTTGTCAACAGGAATTGTCTCCTTGGTGCCTATACGCTGCACCGCAAAGAATATCTTGAATTCATCGGTTTTCGGATCTCTGAGAGTTATGAGTCTGATGGTGTTTACTGTCTTGTCATAAATCTGAGATGAATAGCTGTGCTGACTCATAGCCTGACATATCATCCAGTCCTCCTGCTTTTTGAGAAATGCAATCATATCATCATATGATACCTGCTTCTCATCTATGCATGGACAGCCGTTTTTGTAATCCAGTCTGAATACACCGTTGCCCTTGCCCTTGGCATAAGGCTTGATAAACAGAGGACTGTGGTGCTTTATTATTTCATAAACCTGCTCATAGGTCATATTTGAATTGCTGAAATCAAACAGCAGTCTGTCGCGCTTCATGGCATATATCTTAGGTACGGTCACATACTGCTGAAGCACTTCGTTGCAGGCGATTTTGTTGTTCAGAAGATAGTCAAACGGTTCGTTGATATACCTTGACCTGTACCAGTCAAACTCCGACAGATATTCTTTTTTGTCGTTGTGCTTAAAATCGTAGAGTATCCACTGATCGGCCAGATAGCCTCCGAATATGTTGGCGCGAAGCTTGGTGAAAAAAGAACATTTGAAATTGTTTTTGGCAAACAGTATTCTTCTGAAATAAAGGACAAAGAGCCTTAATTTATTGAAGCATTTCCTTGCAAATTTAAGCATAATCAGTTTCCTTTCAAAGTTAATATCATATCGGCTAAAAGCTTTGTGGAGCAGCCCAGAGGTTCAGGCAGAAATCTCTGTCTGTAGCTTTGAAGTGAGCTTTCCGGGTATTCGCCGTCTATGGCGCGGCACAGCTCCTCTGCCGATTTGAATACGCAGCCCGGCATTTCTTTGAACAGATCTATGTTCGTGCCGTTCTTCGAGGTGTATTCCTCATAATCATATACGAAATAGTATGTTTTGCGGTTTAATATCGCGCCCTCTATGGCTATGGCCGAATAGTCTGTAATCAGATAATCGCAGACCGAAAGCAGTTCCACCGATTTGAACTCATTACATGTATAGACCTGTGGTATGTCGCAGGAAAGGGGCTGATTCGGGTGACCCTTAACCACAAGTATATATTTATCAAAATCTATATTTTCCGCAAGGGGCAGCCAGTTTACTTCGATTCCTTTCCTGAAGGTGGGAGCATAAAGCAGCACTGTCCTGTCATTGAATTCAGGATAGCTTTTGTATATTTTTTCGCGGTTTGCAGCTTCCTGATTAATAAGGTAGTCTATTCTCGGAAGCCCGATATTGACAAGCCTGTCCTCGGTCGTGCCAAAGGACGCGCAGTAATAAGGGTTCCAGGCCTTGCCTCCCGCGATTATATAATCATAATTTCTGTGCATGCACAGCTCGTCTGCCACAAGTCTGCCTCTGCCGCCTGCCTTGCCCACAGTCTGATATCCCGACTGTTTGATTTTGCCAAGGGCATGCCATATCTGAATTACCGTAAGGCTGCTTTTGTGGTTCAGCATACATACAGCAGGCCAGTATGAGTCTATGATACATACATTTGAAGTTGCCAGATGGTACATACTTCTCAGCATACATATTCCAAATGAAAGATAATCGGCCTTGCTGTCACTGGAGCGTTTGCATATGGTGACGAAACGAAGATCCGGCCCTCTCTTTGCAAGCTCCTCCTGAAGCATTGCAAAATCCAGAGTTGTCTCGTTGGACTGTCTGCTGAGAAACAGAATTTTGCTTCTGTTCACAGGAAACAGCTTCATCGGAGCGTATATAATTCTGAGAAGCAGCTTGAATATTTTTAATATAAGTTTCATCATTAATGTTTCCTTTTAGTCAATCATATATAATTTACCATAAGTCAGACTCAAAGTAAATAATTGCAGGCAGGCTAAAGGGGGAAATGTTGATTTTTTTATCTGTATGGAATATAATAACTCATAGAAATTTTAAAAGTTATATGAGGACAGGGCATGCGGCAGGTGTATTGACGTATGTCCGACAGGGGAAACTATGTTTAAAGTATTAAAAGAGATAATTAACGAGCATATATCATACAAAGAGCAGATAATAAGTCTTGCCAGGGTTGATATAGACAAGAATTTCAAAGGCTCGGGGCTGGGCTGGCTGTGGGCTTTTGTGAAGCCTACAATGACGATATTCGTATACTGGTTTGCAATTACAATAGGCTTCAGAGGCTCCAAGTCAATAGACGGAATTGTATGTCCGTATTTCCTGTGGCTTGTTGTCGGTATGATATCCTGGTTTTATATGAGGGATATGATTTTCAGCGGCGCATCGTGCTTCCGCAGGTACAAGCAGCTTGTTACCAAGATAAAATTTCCCGTTTCGGTAATTCCGACGTTTGTAAGTATATCTAACCTGTGCAGCCATGTTCTTCTGATGGGCGGAGTTGTTGTTCTGTTCTTCTGCTTCGGATTTCCGCCGTCGATTTACTGGATACAGCTTCCTTTATATACTGCATTTATGCTGCTGTTTACTATTGTATGGAGTATGGCGACAGGTCTGCTTTCTGTTGTAAGCAGGGATTTTCACAATATGCTCAAGGCTATGGTATCCGCAGTGTTCTGGCTTTCGGGTATTCTTTTCAATGTGAAATCAATTCCGTATGTATGGATAAGAAGGCTGTTTTATTTCAATCCCGTAACCTATATAGTCGAGGGCTACAGAAACTGTTTTGCAAGGCATATATGGTTTTTTGAACAGTGGAAACAGCTGCTGTGCTTCCTGTTTGTACTGTTTGTATTCGCAATGATTGCGCTGTGGCTTTACAAGAGACTGAGAAAAGAAATACCGGATGTTCTGTAGGAGGGCGGCAATGAGTGAACCTATTATAAAAGTGAAGAATGTTACAAAGGTCTACAGACTCTACAAAAGCAACAAAGAAAGAATGAAATCCGTTCTTTTCAGAAAGGGCAAATACAAAAAGAAAAAGGCTGTCAACAATGTTTCTCTTGAAATTTACAGGGGAGAAACAGTAGCATTTATAGGCAACAACGGCGCAGGCAAATCCACTCTTATGAAGATGATAACAGGGGTTACCTTTCCTACTAAGGGCGAGATTGAGGTAAATGGCAACATAAATGCTATTCTTGAACTGAGGGCGGGCTTTGACCCTGAATTTACAGGCAGACAGAACCTGTATCTGAGAGGCAGGCTGCTGGGGTGGAGCGATGAGCAGATTAAAGAGCATGAGGATGAGATAATAGAATTTGCGGAACTTGGAGAATATATAGACCAGCCTGTCAGAACCTACTCCAGCGGTATGGCTGCAAGACTGGGCTTTGCAATTAATATGACTATGAAGCCCGATATACTGATAATAGATGAAGCCATGGGAGTAGGTGACAGGGGTTTCAGAATTAAATGTATAAACAGGCTGAAATCAATAGTTTCAGATGAAAACGTCACGCTTCTGTTTGTTTCAGGCTCCATGCTTCTTAACAAGCAGCTTTGTACCAGAGGCATCGTTATAGATTCCGGCAAGGTGGCGTTTGACGGACCGGTAAAAGAGGCCGGCAAGTTTTATGATACTCATTTTGTCAGGAGAGAGCCGATTGAAAAGTCTCTTGAAGAGGAGCTTGAAGAGCGTTCCCTCGAACTCGACACAGATGACGATGACGACGATGAAAGCGAAGAAATGTAAGGATATATCTGCTCAATGTTTGCAATTCGGAACATTGAGCAAATTAGTATTAATTTTGAGCAAAACCATAGTTGTATCAAAAGTATGATATGGTAGAATAAAAGTACAGATAAGTGTAAAACAGCAATAATGCTGAACATAAAATGGAGGTAATGATATGAAACTTTTAATCATCGGAGCTGGCGGAGTTGGTACATCAGCTGCTAAGATTATAGCTAGAGCAGGAGCAGACGGAGACTGGGCAGAAAAAGTAGTAGTTGCTGACTATGATCTTGAAAGAGCAAAGAAAGTTGCTAATGAAATCTGCGGCGGAGGAAAATTCGTTCCTGAACAGATCAACGCAATGGATGCAGAGAGCATCAAATCAGTTGCAAAGAAGCACGGTTGCGATTTCGCAATGAACGCTTGTGACCCAAGAATGAACGAAACTATATTTGATACTTGCTTAGAAATCGGTATCGGATACTTAGACTGTGCTATGACATTAGGTACAGAGCACCCTGAAAAACCTTATGAATTAACAAACATCAAACTTGGTGACTATCAGTTCGCTAAGCAGAAAGAATGGGAAAAATCAGGAAAGATCGCTATCTGCGGATCAGGCGTTGAACCAGGTATGGCTGACGTATTTGCTAAGTATGCAGCTAAGCACTTATTCGATAAGATCGATGAAGTTAACGTAAGAGACGGAGATAACTACGGAAATACTGATTCAGACTTTGGTTTCTCAGTATGGACAACTATCGAAGAATGCTTACAGCCACCAGTAATCTGGGAAAAGAACGAAGAGCATCCTGAAGGACACTGGTTCTGCACAGAGCAGTTCTCAGAACCTGAAATCTTCAACTTCCCTGGCGGAATCGGCGACGTAGAAGTAATCAACGTTGAACACGAAGAAGTACTGTTAGTACCAAGAGAAATCGATTGTAACAGATGTACATTCAAGTATGGTGTACCTGCTGATTTCAGAAAGAAATTAATGGTATTATTTGAATATGGTCTTTCAGACAAGAGAAACAAGATCAAGGTTGGCGACAGCGAAATCACTCCTAGAGACTTCGTATGCAAAGTTATCCCTAGCCCGGTTGATGCTACAATGACAATGACTGGTAAGGGTTGCGCTGGTACTTGGGTAACTGGATGGAAAGACGGCAAGTACAGATCAGTTTACTTATATCAGATCGCTGACAACCAGGAATGTATCGCTAAGTACACTACTAACTCAGTAGTTGCTCAGACTGCAGTAGGTCCTGTAATCATGATGGAACTTATCGCTAAGGGAATCTGGAACGATGCTGGTGCATGGGGTCCAGAACACTTCGATCCAGATCCATTCGTAGAAAGACTTGCTAAGTACGAATTCCCTGCAGGAATCAAAGAAATGGATTCAGAATATGCAGATGAATTAAACGAAAAGGCTTTCTTAGACGCAGTTTCAAAATAATTTAAATTGCAGATAATAGCGAGGTCGTATGACCTCGCTTGTTTTTTTCTCAGATAAAAATGAACAGGAGCATTGTCCTGTTCATATAAAAGTCTATTTGTTTTCAAATTCAGCCGCAGCCTTTTTCATAATATCGGAAATAGGCAGGCTCTGCGGACAGTGGGATTCACATTTTTTGCAGGTTACACATTTTGACGGCAGATGAGGTGCCATCCAGCTGTATTCCATCCTGATACCGGCTGTATTATCATATATGCCAAGCTGGTTATATAAATCAATAGTTCTAGGTATATCTATTTTTTCAGGACATGGCATACAGTATCTGCATTTGGTGCAGTCATATTCGATAAGTTCATGGAATTTATCTGCCACTGCGGAGATTACTTTCTTTTCATCAGATGAAAGGCTGCCCGGTTTCAGATCTTCAAAGATCCTTAGATTGTTCTCAAGCTGCGCATAGGAGCTCATTCCGCTCAGTATTGTCGTAACCTCCGGAAAATCGGCAACCCATCTGAATGCCCATTCCACCGGAGTTCTTTTTTCTTTCATCTGCGACCAGATTTCATCTACTGCGGGAGGCATTGTGCTTGCCAGCCTGCCGCCCTTGAGAGGTTCCATAATAATTACGGGGAGACCCTTCTCGCCTGCCAGCTTCAGACCTTTTACTCCTGCCTGGAAATTCTCATCGATATAGTTTAACTGTATCTGCACAAACTCCCATGGGAATTTATCTATAACCTCTTTAAAGAATTCATAATCATCATGGAACGAAAACCCTATATGGCGGATCTTGCCTTCTTCTTTTTTCTTTGTGAGGAAATCGAGTACATTGTATTTTTCGGTGAATTTCCATAGTTTGCTGCCTACATTGTGAATAAGGTACATGTCTATATAGTCTGTCTGCAGTCTTTCGAGCTGTTTGTTGAAAATCTTTTCGATATCCTCCTCGCTTCTGGCAAGCCATGGCGGCATTTTGTCTGCCAGCAGAACCTTTTCTCTGTAGCCGTCTTTGAGAGCTTTGCCGATTACTCTTTCGCTGAAGCCGTTGTGGTACATATACGCAGTATCAATATATGTGATGCCACTGTCAATGCCATGCCTTATGACTCTGATTGCCTCTGCTTCATCGACCTTGTCATCGGCTCCGAGAGGAAGTCTCATACATCCCATTCCTAGCAGGGAAACTTTGTTATCTTTAAAATTTGTGTATTTCATAGTATTTATCCTTTCCCAAAACTGATTATATTTAGTATACTTAATATATCAAAAAAAGTAAAGGAGCGAGTTTTGAAGAATTTAGACAGATATCTCGAAGACACATATTTTTATCAGGACATGCCGGGACTTGCGGTGTCGGTAAAGGCAGGAGATTTAATATACAGGAGAGCTTTCGGATATTCGGATTTTCCCGCAAAGAAGCCTCTGGAGCTGACGGATGTATTTCACTGCGCCTCTGTTGCCAAGCTGTTTACCTCAACTGCCGCAATGCAGCTTTCAGAGAGCGGAAAGATTGATATTAACAGCAGAGTGGCGGATATAATTTCAGGGTTTAAAATAAATGATGATAGGGCGGAGAAAATTACAGTTAAAGACCTGATGCAGCACACATCGGGAATAGGTATGGTTTATGATCTGCACTGGGACAGGCCGGAAACCTCGGAAACTGCGCTTAAGGAATATGCCCTGAGTGATGAAATAAGGAAAAGAACCCTGCTGTCAGCGCCGTCAGAAAACCGTTTCTGCTACAGCGATGCAGGCTACGATATACTGGGCGCAGTCATATCAGAAGTTTCGGGTATAAGCTTTGAACAGTATATAGATGAGAATATATTTGCGCCTGCGGAAATGAAAAACTCATCATTTCTCACCTTTGCAAGAAGTGATAAGGAGAAGCTTGTAAAACCTCACACCAAGGATGCGACAAAGCATATTGTGTACGAGAAATATTATCCGTACAGCAGAATTCACGCGCCAAGTTCGACGCTGACATCGAATATATATGACCTCGAGAAATTCGCCCGGCTTCATATAGACGGAAGCCTCGGAAAAGCAAAGGAGCCGCTGCTGGCACAGGAAACCTACAGGTATATATGGCAGCCAAAGGTAAAGACTCTTAATAAAAATGAGTATATGGGCACAGGCTGGTTCATATATGAGAGAAACGGATATACATATTATGGGCATAACGGCGGTGATGACGGATTTTCATCGGCCTTCTGGATATGTCCCGAAGAGGACTTTTATCTCATAGCCCTTACTAATACAAGGCAGGCGGAGATGAAAAAAATATGCAGACAGATTTTTGACATATTATTAAAGGCGAAGGATTGATTTCCCTCGCCTCTGTATTTTTTTACAGTCCTGCTTCTTTTCTTAATATTTCAGCCTTGTCGGTATGCTCCCAAGGAAGATCTATATCGGTTCTTCCGAAGTGGCCGTATGCCGCAGTCTGTCTGTAGATAGGTCTTCTCAGGCCTAAATCTCTGATGATTGCAGCAGGTCTTAAATCGAAATGCTCTGCAACCAGTGAGGATATAGCTTCCTCTGAAATTTTGCCTGTGCCGAAAGTATCTACAAGGATTGATACAGGCTTTGCTACGCCTATTGCATATGCAAGCTGTATTTCGCATTTGTCTGCAAGTCCTGCCGCAACGATGTTCTTTGCAACGTATCTTGCAGCATAGGTAGCCGAACGGTCAACCTTTGTAGGGTCTTTGCCGGAAAATGCGCCGCCTCCGTGCTTTGCATATCCGCCGTAGGTATCAACGATTATTTTTCTGCCTGTAAGGCCTGAATCTCCGTGAGGTCCGCCTATTACAAATCTGCCTGTAGGATTTACAAAGTATTTGGTATCCTCGTCAAGCAGCTCTGCCGGAATTACAGGCTTGATTACATATTCAAGCATATCAGCTCTGATCTGCTCAAGTGTTACATCAGGGTCGTGCTGCGTTGAAACAAGTACGGTGTCTATTCTCTTTACCTGGTGGTCGTCATATTCAACTGTAACCTGTGTCTTGCCGTCAGGTCTTAAATATTTAAGAGTTCCGTCTTTTCTTACCTTTGCAAGCTGCATTGCCAGCTTGTGCGCCAGCGCGATAGGCATAGGCATTAATTCCGGAGTTTCGTTGCAGGCAAATCCGAACATTATACCCTGATCTCCTGCGCCTGTTGCTTCGATTACAGCCTCGTCGTGAAGAGTTCCCTCTTTGTATTCAAGAGCGTTGTCAACACCCATTGCAATATCTCCCGACTGCTCGTCAATTGATGTCATAATTGCACAGGTGTGGCCGTCAAAGCCGTATTCGCTTCTGTCATAGCCTATTTCAGTTATTACATCTCTTGCAATCTTGGGAATGTCTATATAGCAGGATGTTGTGATTTCTCCCATTACCATTGCATAGCCTGTGTTTACTGTTGTTTCAGCAGCTACTCTGCCCATCGGGTCCTGTTCAAATATGGCGTCTAATATTGCATCTGATATCTGGTCGCATATTTTGTCAGGATGACCCTCTGTTACTGATTCTGATGTGAATAGTTTCTTCATTGTGTTATCTCCTTTAATCTTTAATCCTTATCGAAATAAAAACGCCTCTTTTCTGAAAAGAGGCATATAACTTACTGAATTCCTCATCTTTCAGAATTGATATTCTGTAGGATTTAGCACCTTGTTGATACAGGTTGCCGGGCTTCACTGGGCCTATTCCCTCAGCCGCTCTTAATAAGGATTATATTTAGTTCTTCAACATAATATATATTATATTACATACTTCACAATTGTCAACTTGTAATTTCTTCAGAATAGGGTATACTTAATGTGATTGATTATTAAAAGGAAGGTAAGGCTTTTGAATAAATCAGAACTAAAACTTATAAAGGGAGGGCTGTGCGACAGCCCTGCCAGCAGAAGCATATCATTCATATCGGCCTATGTGACGGATACAAGGCTTATGGGTGTAATATGCATGTATGCACACTGGATAATAGATGATGAGGACCTGCACCAGTTCTTCTATTTTGACTGCGAGGAGCACGGCTTTGAACGCTACAAGAGTATTAAGGGCAATGATATGGCTCAGATTGTCATAGTTGAGCAGTCCTTTGCGGGAGGACTTGGCGGCAGGCAGATAGATATAACTGAGAAACAGACAAGAGCTATGCTGCAAAAATATGTGGATTTCAACAATAGCCACAATATCAAGCTTCCGCCTGATGCGGCAGAGTACGAGTTTGTGACCGAAAAAAGAATTGACTTTACAGACGATGAAAAACAGGAGCTGATGAAAAAGGAATGTACGGCGATAACCTCGGAGTATCAGACTGCAAACTATTTTCTTATGAGATGCTTCGGTCACGATTATGAGGCTGCAAGGTTTCTTGCAGAGGACAACGTAGATGTTACATTGTATGACGACTGCAAGGCGGCGGCGCTTTACCGCAATGTCATAGATGAGATTTCGGAGGGCAGATATATGTGCGAAAGCCTTATCGACTCCGGCGAGAGATACACGCTGCTGGTTTCAGAGGTTCACGTTGAGAATTTCAGGGTTACTCATTTTGAGAAATGCTCAGGCTTTAAGGTCAGCTCGGCAGAGGCGGCAATGATGCTTGCAAGACCTGAATTTGTGACAGTGTATGATATACTTACAAGCCCTGAAATATTCGATATGGGCATGATGGAGCTTTCCCTGAACTCAATGGTTACATCTCACGAAAACGGCAGGTTCTATATGATTTTCAACAAGAACAATGAGCATGTCAACAAGAGAGTGTTCAAAATGAGTGAGGATGTGTACGGTATATATTATGTTACGGCATTCGGTCAGCTCATAGCTGCGGCATACAGTATCGAAAACATTCACAGCCTCGAAAGAGACTTGAGGAGAAGTGACCTGAGCAAATATCTTGCGCTGGTTTCAAAATATGAGTTCAAAGAGCCGATACTGTATGATTTTGTGCAGAGTGATTTTGAGGATTTTGAGGATTTTCTTGACTATATACAGGACTTTTTTAACGAGGACGATGACTGAAACAAAGAGTAGATTATGAAATGGATTAATGTATACGGCCTTGTAATGATTGCAGTTATTATGATACCTAATATTGCTTTTGCGGTCAGGTGCAGAGACGGGTTTGAAAACCTGTGGCAAAACAGATTTGTTGAGATTGCAGAGCAGGCAGATTCAGCTGCTTTGCCCTGATGATTTTCAATATACCGGGGGTTTATATGGGTTTTGAAACAGACAGCGCCCTGCATATATACCTTGTAGCAGACGGGCTGATGATTGCAGCCTACTGCCTTATCTGGATTATATGTTTCAGAAAGCCGGGAATGTTTCGGGCGATAGCGCTGTCGGTGCTTCCCGCTGCCGTATTCCTTGCAAGCGGGATTATGAGCAGATATATACTGCTTGTAATAGCTGCGGCAGTATTTGCCCCGGCGCATATATTACTTAGCTGCAAAAATGCAGTGGCTTTACAAAAGGAGAAATAGATTATGGCATCATCAAAGGAATATCTGGAGTTTGTACTTGAGCAGCTGTCGGAGCTTGACGATATTACATACAGGGCAATGATGGGAGAGTACATCATATATTACAGAGGCAAAGTGGCAGGAGGCATATATGACGACAGGTTTTTAGTCAAGCCTGTTCAGGCTGCAAGGGAGCTGATGCCGAACGCACGCTTTGAAAAGCCATATGACGGAGCAAAGGATATGCTGCTGGTAGATGAGCTTGAGGACAGAGAGTTTTTAAAGAAGCTGCTTGAAGCTATGTATGAGGAGCTTCCGGCACCCAAAAAGAAGAAATAGACACAAGAGGCAGAGGGCTAATACCCTTTGCCGATTTTTTTGCCCCGAAGTTTCCGTAAGTGTCAATTGACTACATGGTAATTATGCTGAATTTGTACTCCGGTATATGCTACAATTACGATATTGAATTAACGGCAATATGAAATGTAGGAGGAGAGATTTTTTATGGGAAACAGATTAACCAAAAAACTGCTGGCGACATTGCTGGCGGTATGTATGATAGTAGCGCTTATGCCTGTAAGCGTATTTGCGGCGGAGAGAACTGTCAGCAATGAAACGGAATTGAAACAGGCATTGGAAAATGCGGATTGCGCCGAGATTAAGTTGGGCGGAAACGTTGAAACAACTTGGGAACTTGATGTGGCGCGCACGGTGACTCTTGACCTTAACGGATATACCCTGAGCTGCAGTTCGACAGATGAGGATATAATTAGGGTGCGCAGCAGCGGAAACCTGACAGTGAAGGATAGCGGAACCGGCGGTAAGATTGACGGGCAGAACAAGAATTGCGGCTTTAATGTTAAGGGTGGAACCCTGACTTTGGAGAGCGGCAGTATCGTGAACTGCACGGATGCCAATGGGGACGGCGGCGCTGTGGATGTAGAAAACACCGGTGTAACGGAGACACCTACCAAGTATGGCAAGTTCGTTATGAACGGAGGCGCCATCATGGACTGCAAAGCCAGTGATGACGGCGGCGCTGTGGATATAGGCAGTGGCTGTGAATTTATTATGAACGGCGGCACCATCGACAGTTGCAGAGCCGACGATGACGGTGGTGCGGTATTTATCAAGCGTAGTGGCACCTTTAAGCTAAATGGTGGTATCATTCAGAATTGTTCTGCCGGTGCCAATGGTGGTGCGGTAAATATTTGCGAAGACGGTTGCTTCACTATGACAGGCGGCGCTATAAAAAGCTGCAGAGTGGATCTGGGCGGACTTGGTATGGCGGTGTATGGCAGCAACGATAAGGCCGTGGTCACCATGACAGGCGGCACCTTTGAAGACTGCGGCGCATACCCTTATTCCTTTGATGAATTCACCGTAACCTTTGACTCTGACGGCGGCAGCGCTGTGTCCGAGCAGAAGCTGCGAAATGCTCCGGCAGTCGAACCCGATGCACCGAAGAAGAAAGGATATGTGTTTGACGGATGGTATTTGGGGAACACGCAGTATAGCTTTGACACCAATGTTACCAATAATATTACCCTTAAAGCGCATTGGAAACCGGGCATAATTGATAATGTGAATATTAATGACGTAGCGACAAGTTACACCCATGGTGAAAAACCTAAGGCAACAGCTGCTGTCGCAGCAGACAGTACAGAGAAATATAAAATTGTAACGGAGTGCTGGGAAAAGCTTGAGAAAAACGAGGCAGGCCTCCTTGTCCCTGTTGCATATTGGTATTCAAACGAAAGATGCTATCAGGATGGAACTGCTAAATTTACTGAATTTGAAAAAGACATACAGTATAGATATTCGATAAAACTGGAAGCGATAGGAGACTTTAAAGTTGATGTTAACACAGGACTAACTATCAATGGAAAGGAAATTACACTCGAGACAGGAGCTGTTAATGTTACTGCTGATAAGGCTATTTGTTTCAGCAATGTAATGACCATAACTCCAAAAGCTTTCAGTGGAGGAGGCTCTTATGTGCCTGTTCAGAAGCCTGAAATCATTACAGGCGAGGGAGGCAAGGCAACCCTTGAAAACAACGGCACAACGCTTGTTATAGCCCCTGACGACGGTATGCAGATTTCAAAGGTAACTGTAAACGGCAATGAAGTAACAGTTACTGATAATAAGATTACAGGACTTAAAACAGGAGATAAGGTAGAAGTAACATTTGATAAAATACCACCGGCTAAGGAAGAAATTGATAAGGCCTTTAAAGAAAAGCTCCTTAATCTGGGACTTACAGTCAGAACCTCAAAGACAACTAAAAAGAACGTCAAGGCTGTGGTTAAGGAAACATCAGAATTAAAGGACCTTATTAAGGAAATTAAAGATGCAGGATATACTGTTAAATACAAGTTCTACAGGTCAACTAAGAAATCATCGAAGTATATCGCTACGGTTACAAAGACTGAGAATACATATACTAATACAACAGGTAAAAAAGGTACAAAATATTATTACAAGGCAAGACTTGCGGTATATGATACCGATGGAAATCTGGTAGCACAGACTGAATTAAAACAGTGTAAATATGGTCTTAGGACGTGGAGTAAGTAAATAACGTGAATAATGTAGGCGGTCGTAATGGCCGCCTATTATAATGGAGTTGATTGTCTGGAAAATATAAAATATATAACCAACAATTAGAAAAAATGCTTGACAAAGGCATGATGTATGGATGTAATTGCTAATAATCCCTAAATTAAATAAAAGAGGTTAAAAATTATAATTGCATGCAAAAAGGAGGTTAAACTTTGGGCTTATTTACAGACAATCGCAGAGAGAGATTCAGCTTTACTGATGATATGGTATTTCATATGATATATGGACAGGGAACAGAGGAGTCAAAAAAAGCCCTCATAGCATTACTTAATACCGTAACAGGAGAGGATCTGACGGAAACACCTATTAAGGACATCAATATACTTAATCCAATTGACTATCGCAAAAGAGAGAACTATAAGCAGGTTGAATTTGATATCAGGCTCGAAACAGATACCGGTGACCTGTTTGATGTGGAAATGGAGAAGCAGCCTGACAGATATTTTAAGGACAGATGTGTGCTGTATGTAATGAAATTAGGCGATAAAGCATTGGATAAAGGCGAGAAATATGATAAAATAAGAAAAACAACAATGGTGGCATTTGTGGGAGGAAAACTGCTTGATGATGAAGATATATACCATGAGATATTTGGCATCATAGGTGAAAAAAGCCGGAAAAGGCTGTCCGGCAACCTGAGATTTCATTTAATAGAAATAGACAAGGTGGATAAAACTAAGGATATATCTGATATGACACCGCTTGAGAGAGTGTCGGTTTACTTCAGATATGCAAATGACCCGAACAAGGAAGAATTGATAGAGAAGCTGATAGACAGCGGAGAGGAGGCGATCATTTTGACAGAGAATATATTCAGAGAACTGACGGCAGATGATATAGCCTATGAGAAAATGCTGGCAAGGCAGAAGTTTTTATGGAGATACGGTTCAGGTCTTTCGGCGGCAAGAGAACAGGGACTTAAGGAAGGTATTGAGAAGGGTATTGAGAAGGGTCTTGAGCAGGGTAGGAGCGAAGGCGAGGCTTCCGGCAGAGCTGCTGAGAAACTGGAGATGGCTAAGGCGCTAAAGGCTAAGGGTGTTGATATTGATATAATTGCTGAAACTTCCGGTTTAGATGCAGAAGAGATAGAACAGCTATAAAGAGTGGCGTGTGTATATTCATTTTGGCAAATATACCGTGGCAATACGGCTTGACTGCCTGCTTTTGATTTAAAACCACACGATAATTTACAGTACCATTATTTATACATACAAGACATTGTTTGCAGAAACGAAAAAGGTCGATGCATTAGCGGGAATAAACCGTTAGAGCACCGACTCTTTATATATAGAGCTAGGATTGTTTTCTCTTTCTTTTTAAGATAAGTGCCAGCGCAGCCGCCAGAGTACAGCAGCTTGAGGCAAACAGTGTAAACCATAATGATAAATTACTGCTGTCACCTGTCTTAGGTGAATTTGAATTTGTAGGTGTGGTGTTATTACCATCAGGTTTGGCAGGGTTTGGCGTATTATTGTTTCCTGTCTGCTTTAAAAACAGATAGTAGCCTGTAGAGCCGATTGTAAAGCTTGCAGTGCCTGAAATCTTAGAGTAACGCAGCTGCTTCAGGTGTCCGTTTGTATCCATATAATACAGCTTGGTATCTTCATAGCCCTTTTGCATAGTAAGCGTGATGGTGACATTTCCTGCAGGTTTTACATGTTTATCATTGTTATCGTAAAAACCCAGATAATACGGAATTGAATTCTTGTCAGCCTTTGGTAAATTGCCTGTAAGCCATTTGTGCGCTGCAGGTTCATCGGAGACTGTTACAGGCACGATAATTATACGCATGTTGGTATCGGCTTCGTTTTCGTTGCTGCCGCTTAGCGTTACTCCGCCCGGAAGCTGCACGGTGTCAAGTCCCGGTACACCTAAAGTAATTTCATAGTAATCTTTAACCTTCTGATAATTGCCGTACACCTCCATTTTTGCACTGCCGGGAACATATGATATATGTGTTTGCGCCGCATATGCAGATACGGGGCATAAAATCAGAAGAGCAGTCATAATTGCCGCAATAAGTTTTTTCATAATAATTCACTCCCCTTATTCAGCTTTTAAATCTGTATTTAATGCAATAGCCCCTGCGCTCTGATATGTGTCAGGCGCATAAGCCATTATTTTTAATGTTATTGATGAGGTGCCCTTAGGAATCTCATCAAGTTCTATCGATTGTATATATTCGCCCGGCTTTATAAGACCGCTTTCTCCGAGAATATTCTCATCTTTATCAAGCAGACGTGCCTTGAGCCAGATATTATTCTCAGCAGGGTTTGTAAGCCATATGTCTGTTTTACCGTTTTCTGCGGTAAGATTGCCTGCGGCATAGAATTTAAAATCACCTGCGTCGAGGTCACCGTAGCCTGCCGATTCAGGTACATCAGGTGTGCCTGTCTGCGCAGCAGGGTCAAACGGCGGCGGTGTGAAACTTTTGCCGCTGCCTGAGGTCACAAGCATTATGACCATAATTATTGCAGCTACAGCGCATATTACAACTGCAGCCGGAAGCAATAGTTTTTTCATATATGTAATCCTCCTGTATCGGATAATTCATCTGTCATATTTACCTCGGTATGGACCGGGGCAAATATCATAGATGAGATATCTATAGAGGAATGACAGAGCATTCCTCTATAGAGGTTAATACAGTAATTAAGGTGTTACAGTTTTGCTTAAGGCTACTGTTATTGTACCAAGTTTTACTGATGTTGTATGGCTTGCATCTAAAGCTCCTGTAAGTGTAAGAGCCGAAGTACCTTTTGGAGCAAGGTCATAAGTTGTGCCCTCTGCAGTTGCAAGGTTGTAACTAGCATTGTCGAATGAACCTTCAAAGGTGTCACCGGCAGCATTGAGTTCTGTATTTTTTGTGAATGTTAATGCAACATCAACCGGTACATTTGAGTGGTTTACAGTTGTTATAGAGTTGCCGCCATTAGCTGTCCAGCCGGGTGCAGCAGCGGAATCATACTGATGTGTTGAAGGATTCCACTGAGTACCGCTTACAACAGTATAAGTAAAGTCCATTGCGTCCCAGCTGATATCAACGCTGTATACATCACCGCCGATTGTGCTGCCTGAGTATGTACCTGTAACATCAATATCTTTGCTGTATGGCAGAGATGTGGCTTTTTCATTGCCGGCAGCTGCAAATGCTGTTGCTGTCATGCTCAGTGTAAGTACAAGTGCTAAAGCTACTACAAATAATTTTCTTGTTTTCATAATAGATTCTCTCCTTTTCAATATATTTTCAAAACGCATATATGCGAAGTGAACGTAAGTTATTTAACTGTAATTTTTACTGGTATATCTGTATTTACTATTGTTTTTTCGTGTGTGTCAGGCTGATAGTAGAGGACTACGAATTTGCCGTCATAACCTCCTGCCTGAAGTTTCCTTGCTCCGGATCTCAGTAAATCCAGTTTTCCAACCTGCTTGCCAGGTGAGATTGTACCCGACTGCGCAACAACTACATCGTGGACTACAATCTGGAGTACCATATCCTGATTGGATTTGCTTGGATTTGCAAAGAATAAAGTTGCCTGCTTCTTGTCAAGGTTTATATCCACATTGGTGGAGTAAGTAAGGCTTACTGCGCCGCCTCCCTTTGTCTGCTTGAGTTTGTCCGCTCCGTCATCACCTATATCCTCTGCGTATTTTTCTTCGTTTACAGGCGCATAATCAGGTGAAAGTGTAGTACGCCCGACAAGCAGAACCACTAACAGAATAATGTCAAGCAGGATAAACAGTATAAGGAAGATAAGAAGTTTCTTTTTTTTCTTTTTATCGTCCTGATTTATGTTTGAAGTCATTAACTGTTACCTCCCACTGTTGTTATTTTTATGGTTATTGTACCAAGTTTTTCGTTAGTAATGTCTTTTTTCGGTTTGCCGGAAGTCAGTGTGAGCAGAGCTGTAGTTGTGTTCTTGCCGTTGCCGTCCTTTTCAAGCCTTAGCGAGTTTTCACCGCTGATTGTAGCTGTGAAGTCAGGAAGTGTATCCGTAATATTGCTGACAGGAGTAAAGCTAAAACCTGCATTGACAGCGACATTACTGTTATTTGTGACCGTGATTTTATTCGCGTCATCTGCAGCCGGCTCCCACGATCCCTCATCATATGAATGCTCATCAGGGTTCCATTTGCCGTCTGTGTATTTAAAACTCATAGCTCCCCAGCTTATATCTACCTGAACATCTTCTTTATAGTTGCTGTAGGTACCGTCACTGCGGTAGTAAACAATAGCTGAATCAAATAATGGATAATCATCATATGGTGTTATGTTGTTGTCAATGTTCTGTCTCCATATCGCATCGGAATCTTTGCTGGTTTTGCCGTTTACCAGATAGCATACTTCACCGCTGGCAAAAGCTGATTTGTTTTTTTCTGCAGGTGCAGCTGAGCCGCTTAAGGTCTTACTTCCGCTGCCGATTCCCGCAGGTGCAGACCTTCTGAGATAATAGTTGTCGGCAAAACGCGAAGTCTGATTATTACTGTTTCTGCACCATCCTATGATTGCGCCTGTATGGGTTTCACCACCGTTGCCTACGTTTCCGTAATTGTAACAATTTTTTACAGTAGCATACTCATTGTTCACATAACCTAATATCCCTCCGCTGTACGGATCTGAACCTGCAGTACCCTTTACACAGGCAACAGTGCCAAGGTTTGCGCAATAACTGATACGCGCGCCCTGGTTGCTGTATCCTACGATGCCGCCGACACAGTCGTCTGAGTTTATAACGTGTATCTCTCCTTTATACATACACTTTGTGACATTAGTAGTAGTGTTTTGAATCTCTCCGATAATACCGCCGACGTGTTTGTACTGACCGTCTGTGTTGACAATGTCAATGTCCGAGGTTACGCCGGAAATCGAACCCCCGTCCATTTTAGCGGCGATACCGCCGACAGAGTTATAACGGCTGTCGTAATATATATTTTCCTCAGGAAGTGTAATCTTACCGTACACATTGAAGTTTTCCAGTGTTGCATTTGATACAGTTCCAAAGAAACCGGGTCTTAAATGGGCACCTGTAATTTTAAGCCCTGAAATTGACTTTTTCGTTTTTGTGCCCGAGAATATGCCCTTATAAGCGTTAGCTTCAACAGTGTTGTAATTGCTTGAATTATTCACACCTTTAACTTCACCAATCGGAGTCCAGTCACGGTTTCCCAAATTAATATTTTGTGAAAGCACTGCATTTGCAGATGTGTTCTGCGCATCAAATTCCGCGTGGTCATGATCATTGTTTACCAGTGCTGCAAACCAGAATAACTGCCCTCCGTTGGTAATGTTGTAGTAACCTTTATAAGTACCGCTGGACACCAGAGTTGCAGGCTGATATTCTCCGCAGATTGTACAGAATCCATTGTGGTTTTGAGTTGCATAATCATGATCCTCAACAGCTTTGCGAGTAGCTTCCTTCACTGTTTTTACATTATAATTTGAGCTTGCAGATGGAGTAACCGATGCCTCAAGCTTCTTGCCTATGTCAGCATTCCGTACAGTATATGTTGCCTTGGTGGCCCCGGCAATTGCCGTAGTAGTACTGCCGGATACGGTGTACCACTGAATTGCTGCATCATCTCCGATATCATCTGGCAGTATGACGGAGATATCCTGACGCGGATGTGGCGCATATGTGGAAAGCCTAGGCACATCTAAATCTCTCTTGGTCGTACTGAAAGTAATTGTCTTGGAGTAATCTTTGAAGTCATTCATTCCGGACAGAGTAACCTTGATGGTTATAGAGCCGGAAGTGCTCGGTGTAAATGTAGTACTGCTGCTGTTGGCGTTTGCAAAAGTTCCGCTTCCGCTTGTCACGCTCCATTTCACTGTCGGAGTGCCGGTTGCTCCGCTGCTTTTACACAAAGTGCTGAGGTTTTTATATGCGGCAGTCGAACTTATTCTGTAGGTACTGACAGATACTGCAATAGCCACATTTTGTTTTGCGCCTGTAAAGTTACCGCTGATAGGCACATTATTGATTGCTGCCTGGTTAATCTTAAAGCTCAGATTGCTTCTGCTGCCGACAACGGCATTATTTGTCATTACCGTTGCTCTTGAGTTATCGCTTGTACCTGTTACGGTAGCTGTACCGGAACTGCAATGTTTATTATTCGTATAAATAATGCTTGCTCTGTTTGTGGCAATATTTTTACTGCCGTTGATAGCCGCGCCGTCACGGTCCGTGCTGCTGCTGTAGGAAATTGAAGCTATTGTTGTAGTCGCCTTATTGTCTTCGCCCGGATATGTGCAGTCTGCAAGGGTAACCTTACAGTCCATAAGGTCGTAAACTATATATGGTGTAATTGAATACATACTGCCCTGTCCCTGTCCGTCTCCGTAATTATATGAAAGCGGTGATGACAGATTGAGTTTGCTGGCGGTTGAAAATATAAGGTTGCTTTGCGTATTCCATGAAGCCTTGGCAACCGCATTACCGCCTGAACCACCGGTGCCGCCGTTATAGCTATTATCTTTTTCTCTTCCGCCTGAGCCGCCGTTTGCAGCTGATGCGGAAATTCCGCCGCCGCCTGAGCCGCCGCTTCCGGGTTCGGCATCGTATCTACCCTTCTTATTGATTCCGTGTCCATTAGTACCGGTACTGTGACCTGGCTTGCCTTCATTACCTGCAGCACCTGCGGCGCCACCGTCACCACCGTCACCACCGTACGAAGTGTTGTCATTTTTATTTTCAGCATCGG
>ERZ857745.2318-NODE-2318-length-20930-cov-7.783281_pt1 | contig 20930 bp, 20 predicted proteins | sample MGYA00519699_ERZ857745 | MGnify/ENA primary metagenome ERZ857745 (study PRJEB31778, sample SAMEA3449357) | human gut metagenome | biome: human gut; feature: human-associated habitat; material: faeces | place: United Kingdom | collected 2010/2012 ...
TCCCAACTGTTTACGTTCCAACCTCTCTTATTCTCCTTTGGCTGCTTTAGAGCTTAATGTTAATGACGGATAAATCGTAGTCTTATACTTCTTTTTCTGTCAAATACAGCCTTATTAAGGCGATTTATAGAAAGAGAAGTTATAAATCGTAACATTTTTCCGTTTTAGTCCTTAAAAATGGGGACTTTTTCAGTGCCCTCCCCGGGCTAAGAGCTTATGCCCCTTACCTTTGCTTTACCCTTCGGCCAGGGATTTTCAATTCCGCTATGCGCCGGTTACCGTTGGTTCAGGGCGTGTGGAGCTTATATGCGAAACTTGAGCAAATTACTTATTGCATATAGTGGAATTACATCTACGTGACGACAGGCATTTTGAAATTCTTTATCAATGTATTCAAACTCTCCAAAATTCTCTAAGGATGTACGGACAGCATGATGAAGCGCTTTCTTCCTCATGAATAGCCATAAACTTTGCATGCTACCTCTGGTAGCGGCTTTCACTTCTATCGGTAAAACCACACCGTCCTTGGCTTCCAGATAATCAAGATAGAAAGTCTTCAACTGATCTACCAGTTTATTATGAACGGCATCAGGAAGCGGAGATGAGGATGAAGCCTGCTGCTTGTAGCTAACCGTAGTATCCAAACCCTGTGCCATGAGAAATTCATCAAAGGAAAAAGGGTACATATATAGCGAACGTATTCTCCCCACTCCAAAGGAAGGTAGTTCCTCTAAGGTAAAAATAAAAGGTCTATACACCACTTTTCATCGTGGCATATAGACCTTTTTTGATATATCAGGCTCTGCTTTCGCCTTTGCGAAACTTACTTGACCATGATCTTATACGTCTTGCCGCCTCGCTTCACGATGTTCAGACCCTTCTGCAGACCATGGGTGCGGAGACCCTTCGTATCGTAGTATTCAGCATCGGCATCACGGCTGATGGCGTTGAGGTGGTCAATGGCAGTGCTGCCATCGTTCTTTCCGATGCTCAGTTTGGCAGCTGTCGTAAGTGATGCGTCGGATGGATGGAGGTATGCACGCATCGGTAGGATAGCTGCGTCGTGCAAGTCGCTGACGCGGCAGAACTGGTCCCCGCCAATGACGTAGTCGCTTGCCGCAAGATTCTCTCCACTGATCTGAACGAACGAACCTACGAGGTTGACATCGGAGCTGGTTCCTGAAAGTGGGGCAGTAACGATGTCGGCACCGACAGCAGAGAGGCTGAGCGCCGTCTCGCCCTCCTTCATCTTGAAGAGCACCGGAGTGCCGGCAGGGATGACGCCCTCTTCGCAACTCTCTATGGTGATGCATTCCTTAGCCGCATCAATGCCTGTGAGACGATAGAAGTCACATTCTGCTTCCTGGCTCAGGTCGATGGCGAAAGGCAAGCAGAGTGTTCCCCAGGCTGTGCCCTCAGGGATATTTCGGCTGTAAGAGATGGTCTTGGAGGTGAACGCCTCATAGTCCTTGAAGTCCTCGCCGTCGGCGAGTGTCAGGTCTGCGGTCGCTACAAACTTGTTGTTCTCATCCTTTGTCACCACGATGTTTCCAGCCTTGTCGGCAACATACTTATGCAGAGCACAGCCCTCGTTGCGGCAGCCCATGTGATAGATATGCTCGTCGGCGTCATGTTCAGGACTTGCCAAGGTGGCAGACATTTGGTGAACCAGCACATCCTCAGAAGAGCTGTTGCTATATGAGCAAGTCGTATTGTCGCAGTAACGGAATGATCCATGATATACAGTATTGCCCTCAGCAGCTGTCAGTACAGGATAAGCATCTGTGCCGAGTTTCTGATACCACGCCAGTTCGCCTTCTGATTTGCTTCCATTGAGCAGGTAAGCCACTTCACCGCTCTTCAGCTGCTCAAGGGTGAATGCCTTGACCACGTCTGCTTCATTCTTACCTTCAGGATAGGTCAATGAGCCATCTCCGATAGCCACGACTGCATCACCTGTCAGTTCCGTTCCTTTGATGGTCATCTTAGCACTACTGTTGTATGCCAAGATGCCAGAAGCAGAGCTGGAAGCATCTACAATGTATCCGACAATGAGGCCATTACAATCTGCATAGTTAGCAGTAATATTGCCAATACCCAACACATTGTTAATATTGCATATATTAGCATATCCTATCAAGTTTCCGACGCGAGCATCTCCCGTAACATTGCCATAATTGGCACTGTTCTGGAGGCTTCCTTCACCAAAATATCCAATTATACCTCCAACGAAATCCTCCGTGCCTGTTATCGCACCATAATTGGCGCATGAAGTGATGGAATTTTCTGAATCGAAACAGATACCTACAATACCACCAACATTATATGAACCATTCACTATTGCATGGTTTTCGCAGTTGCTGATGTTGGCATTAGCTCTTCCTGCTATTCCGCCAGTCTCTTCTTTTCCTTCTACCGAACAGCTTTCTGTGGTCTTGATATTTTCAATCACACAAGAACCTGCATATCCTGCCAAAATACCAGTACTACAATTATCATTGCCCTTCACCTTCGCATTGTCGAAAGTGATGTTCTTGATGCGGCAATCAGCAGCACAGCCAAAGAAACCAATTTCATTAGAGGTGGAGCTGATGAAAAGATTACGGATCGTCTTCCCGTTGCCGTCGAACGTTCCTTGATACTTCTTAGAACCGATAGGAGTCCAACTGAGCTCTGCTACCTGCTTTTCGGCATCAGCCTTATGGCACACACTGCTCATATCAATAACTTCCACATCATCGGCAATCTTTGCGCAGGCACTTGTCTTACCTGCATTCACGTAGTCACGGAACCACGCCAGATGATCTGCCGTCTTCAGTATGAAAGGTTCAGCCTCGGTTCCATTACCAGTCACGCCTGTAGGTGGTTGATTACTTATCAGTTTTACATTGAGCGTGACCTCGCCTTCGATGGCATCGCCATCATCCTCTCTGGCACCGATATAATAAGTGGTGCCTTTCTTTACTTCGTAGGTGATTTTGAAGTCCCAGCCATTACCACTACCTTTTTTAATCAAGTATTTAGCAGCCGTGCGGCTGTCCCATAGGGTGCCATAGGTGTCTTCGCCGTGGCTGTCTGCCGTTACCTCCAACATGCCATCTTCTGGGGCTGTAAATTTATAAAGATTGTAACCGCTGATTTTCGACTTCTTACCAAATACCTTTTCGATCGTTATGTTATTGTTGCCCAATTTAACGAACTGAATTTCTTTCTGGCACTTCGTGCATTTGTCGTTCTCATCATAGTTGTGACCAGTGGCAGCCTCCTTGATAATGTTACCTACTGGTTGTGTCAATTTTTCATCTAAGTAAGTCTCATTGCAAACATCACATTCCCAATATTCAATTGTGCCATCTACTGTGCAGGTAACATCCACTGATTCGTGATGTATGATACTATTGCCATGCTGCATCGTGAATGTGCCCTCCTGTGCTGGCTTTGTATTGCTATATTTACCTGTACCTTCCAACTCGCCTGAGCATTTCATTATCATAGGACGATCCGAATACACTTTATTCGTAGAGCCAAGCATAGGATAATCGTCTGTGTTCAGTTTTTGTCCCCATTTTGCACTTTCAGAGCCATTTCCCTGGAGTAAAAAAGCAACCAATCCACTCTTCAATTGTTCTGCAGTAAATGCCTTTATCCTTCCTGTAGATGATAATGAACTTATTCCGATAGCCTTGACGGCATCACCAGTCTGCTCAATTCCATTAATCGTAAGTTTTGCACTGCTGTTGTATGCCAAGATGCCAGCGGCGGTGCTGGAGGAATCCCAGATTACTCCAGCAAGGAGACCTGATTGAGAAGTTGTCGCAGTAACATTTCCAATGCCAAGCACATTGTTCAGATTGCATATACTAGCATATCCTATCTGGTTTCCGACACAGTCAGCCCCCGATATATCGCCATAGTTGGCGCAGTTCTGAATGGTTCCTGAGATAAAAAATCCGACCATGCCTCCAACATTGGATTCCGTTCCTGTTACAGCACCGTAATTGGCGCATGAAGAGATGGTATTGTCGGAAGAGTTGCCTACAATACCTCCTACATTATTTGTACCATTCACCATTGCACGGTTTTCGCAGTTGCTGATGTTGCCCGTTCCTATTCCTGCAATTCCGCCTGTATTTTCTGTTCCTTCTACCGAACAGTTTGCCAAGGTCTTGATGTTTTCAATAGTACATTTCTCAAAAACTCCTGTCAATATTCCTGTACCATTATAATGAGTGTTCTTCACCTTCGCATTGTCGAAAGTGATGTTCTTAATACTGCCACTATTAGCATAGCCGAAGAAACCTTTATTCATAATGGTGCTATTGATGTATAGATTGCGAATCGTCTTCCCGTTGCCGTCGAACGTTCCACAATACATCCTGCCATTACCGATAGGATCCCAACTGAGCTCTTCTGTATTCGTGGCGGCATCAGCCGCATGGCAGAACTCTGACAAGTCAATATCTTCAGTCAGCGTGGCTGAAGCATATTGAGATTCATTATTCACATAGTCGCGGAACCACGCCAGTTCGGCAGCTGTGGATATCTCATAAGGATTGTCTACTGAGCCATTACCTCTGGTAGGCTTCGTCTGTGCCCATGCCCCCTCATAAGGCATGAGGATAGCCATCACGAGCAGCAGCATCATGACGAGCCATTTCGGTTTGTGTAATTGTTTCTTTTTCATACACGTTTTGTTTTTAATGATTGAACTTTAGCAAGTTCAGAAGTTATAGAAGTTAAAGAAGTTATCACTTCCTTCGGTTGTTAGAAGTTATAGCCAACAGCCTTTTGGACTGAATATCTATCTGTAAAGCATATGGCTTTAACTTCTCTAACTTCTTTAAATTCTTTAACTTCCCCATTTGCGAAAGTTGAGTTATTAATAATTAATGTAAATATTTTATCTTGTATTTCTGTTTGTCAATTTATCAAGAGGGTAGGGTGCTTTCCTCTATGATGGGAAAGACTGCGCCATCAAGCCCACTGAATTGTCAGGACGAAGAACACTCATAGAAATATAAGTGGCTTGTCTGCATGATGAACAGGTATGCCGACCTTGCTGTCTGGCATGGCTCCTGTTTCGCAATCATGGAGCAAATATACAAAAATAATTAGGAAAAAGGTGTCGCATTCCCCTGTCTATGTGTCGCATTCCTATCATTTAGGTGTCGCATTGGTAGGGAATGCGACACCTAAAAGGGATTTTTCCGATAAAAATGTCTCTTTTCTCTGGTGTTTTTCAATAATCAGTAATTTCCGCTTTTTTATCATCCGAAGCTGTTTCTATAGCGGGGTAGTCTCTCTTTTTGGTCCCTCAGAGCTTCCCTTAGCCCGGGCAAATGAACTCACCCAGCACGCCCTCCTGTATGGTTGATATTACCCAGCACGCCCTGAAAGGGCAGAAGCTTTGTAAATTGTCAGGAGTTTTAAAGCTTTTGCCCTTACAGGGCGCCAGGTTTGCGACCCACAAAACTTACTCATTTTAGCTAAAAAACAGCCTAAATATTTGGAAGTTACTAAATTTCAGAGTATCTTTGCAAAAGAATAAAACGTATCAAGACAAAGGAATCAAAACGTATCCCTGCAAAGGAATAAAAAGAAATGCGTATGAGACTGGTAGAAGAAAGATATACTCCGCAGGAATTGAGGGAGTACGAGGCCAGTAAGATAGCGTATCGCGACATCAAGAATTCCGTAGACACCGCCAAGCTTGAAGGTATTGCTGAAGGATTGGTAAAGAAAAGCCTTCATCCTGCGTTGGCACAAGACAAAGGCGTATAGGAAAGGATGATTAGGCAGTGTTTCGCTTCACATAGTCTTTGATGTCTTTACTTTTTACTAATGTCATCATCAGGTTGCTTACGAAGATTTGAGCGATAAACCGAAATATTTGTGGTTACATCTTTTCCTCCTACTCGACCATATACTTTTATAGTGGCTCGTGCGCCTAAGAAGCCCGTCGGCAAATCTTCATCTTTCAACTTGGCAAAGTGAATGCGAAGTGTCTTATTGTCGGTATTTTTCACAGAGACACCAACCTCTTCCTCGGTGGCAGAGATATTTTCCCCTTTATTGTTTTTTACTATTCCAAAATTGCAATCTAATGAATAGTTAATATTGTCGCAGTTAGTGCATGTCAGCTCTAAATCACCATCAATATAAGTGTACGAATAGATGAAGTATTTCGATTCCTTAGGGTAAAGAGTATAACCTATTTCTTCGGGATAATAGCTGACCCTTATATATTCAGGATTAGTGTTTGAAGTAGCATTAAACAAAAGGGGCGAGTCTTTCACTTCATCGCAACTGCTTAATATCACAACAGTAAGCAATGAAAATAGCATAATTAAAAGCTTGTTCATATCTATAATTTGTTTTGAAATCTTGTTCGCAAAGGTACTGTTTTTTTTCATTCAAGGAGTGATGTAGCATTTATTTTATTCCGCTTCATTATATTTCTCTAAAGAAACTATTAACGTACATTATTTCGCCTCGTCAAACTTCTTTATGAGCATAGTCGGATCTTCATAAAACTTGTCTGTATCAAGCTCCTTAATAATAGGCTTCATTTCAGGAAAGTCTTTGAAGACAATTTTCAACATTGCTCTCACACCAATGGCAGATGACATCCAAAAAGCTCTGGCGACATCCTCACCCTTAACCTTAAAATAATAAATGCATCCACCTCCAGTTATTTGTAAATTCTTGGTATTGGTCTGAGTGGTAATTGGATGCATATATGCAGTAGCTCTCTTTCCCTCATATAAAGGAATCATAAATACAGGTTCTTTGTATGGTTTTGGACTTTTGACCCAAACGCTCGGCATAGTTTTTTGCGCCATCAGAGGAACGAATGTAATCCATTCTTTTCCTTTCTCGTCGAAATACTTTACTTCTTTTATCTCAGACGATTTGTAATCTTTATGCTCACCATTCTTTTTATCTTTAACACGGATTTCACTTCCATTGTCGTACATAAACAAAGATTTAGTGTTTCCACTCACTGTTTGACCATTGTTCAGTGTCAACTTGATGTTCTGTGCTTGCATTGTAAATGCAAACAACAAGGCAAATAGCATTGTTAAAATCTTCTTCATATTCATTCTCGTTTTATTAGGCATAAATTATTATTAGATTGGCAAAAATAGCATTTATTTGCAGAAATTCCAAATGTTTAAAGTCTTATTAACGTAAAATATTGGTTATCTCACTCCACCAACCGCTATTGGGTATAAATCGTGCTGTGGGAACTTCTCGCAGCCGATGTATCATCGTGGCGCATCGGGCTGCCGAGGTACACGTCAATGACCTGCCAGCCGTGGCGCTCAAACTCATGGACAACCACCCAATGGAAGTCCTGGTCGTTCACGGCATAGTTAGAGCCAAGGGCTGTGGCATCATAGTAGTAGATGACCGTCTTGTTTGGGTGTGGAGCGTAATAGGTGCAGAAGTCGGCGACGAGCGCAGGGATTTTCAATTCCGCTATGCGCCGGTGACCGTTGGTTCTGGGTGCCAGGTTTGCGACTCCCCAAAGCTCAGGGAAAATGAATTCAAGCAGCACGCCCTCCTGTATGGTAGATATTACCCAGCCCGCTTACTCATTTTAGCTAAAAAACAGTCTAAATATTTGGAAGTTACTAAATTTCAGAGTATCTTTGCAAAAGAATAAAACGTATCAAGACAAAGGAATCAAAACGTATCCCTGCAAAGGAATAAAAAGAAATGCGTATGAGACAGGTAGAAGAAAGATATATCAGCTTGCTGACCGACTTCGGCTTCAAGCGAATTTTTGGAACAGCAATAAACAAGGATTTGCTGATTTGTTTTCTCAACAGCTTGTTTGATGGCAAACAGGTTGTGAAGGACGTTTCGTATCTCAACCCTGAGCATGTGGGAGACGTCTACACCGACCGCAAAGCCATCTTCGACGTATACTGCGAGGGCGAAAACGGCGAGAAGTTCATCGTAGAAATGCAGAATGCCTATCAGGCATATTTCAAGGACCGCTCCCTGTTCTATTCCACATTCCCTATCCGTGAGCAGGCACCGAAGGGGAAGGATTGGGACTTCAAACTCAACTATGTATATACCGTTGCCCTGCTCAACTTCGACATGAACGAGGAAGCCTTCGAAAAGGAAAAAATCCGCCATAGTGTACAGCTGTGCGATACCGCCACTCATAAAGTGTTTTACGACAAGCTGGAGTTCATCTATGTAGAAATAGCCAAGTTTAACAAATCGCTGGAGGAACTGGAGACGCTTTACGACAAGTGGCTCTATGCGCTGAAGAATCTCTACAAGCTTACCCAGCGCCCTAAGGAGTTATGCGACAAGGTCTTCGACCGCCTCTTCGAGGAAGCCGAGATTGCCAAGTTTACTCCGCAGGAATTGAGGGAGTACGAGGCCAGCAAGATAGCATATCGCGACATCAAGAATTCCGTAGACACCGCCAAGCGTGAAGGTATTGCTGAAGGAATGGAAAAAGGAATGGAAAAGAAAAGCCTTGAAATTGCCAAGAAGATGCTGACAAAGGGCATGGATGAAGCGACTGTGATGGAAATAACGGGGCTGTCGGCAGAACTGATACAGCAGCTGAAAGCGGAGATGTAGATGATAGATTCGCAAGACTGAAAGGTATCTTTGCTCCGAAGTTTAGATAACAATAAACATCAGTTAATCATATTATAATTGTGAACAAGTTACCTATTATAGTTTTGGATTTTTCGGGAGTATATGATTTTGAGGCGTTTGCTTCAAGTCGTAATATCATCCGTGTGGATTGTAAGGACCTGAAAGGAGTGGACTGCTATTGTGATGAGGAAGGCAGGGAGAAACTTCATCGCAGGTTGGCCCCATACCCTTCTAAAGCCATTCATTTCCTGGACTCGGGAGATTTCCATTATCTTACCGAATACTGGGTGTCACGGCTGCAGGAACCTTTCTCTCTGATAGTCTTTGATCATCACCCGGATATGCAACAGCCTCAATGGGAAGGCTTGGTTTCGTGTGGCGGTTGGGTGACGGATGTCTTAAAGTCCAATCCTTTTGTGAGACACATCATCCTCGTTGGCGTATCCGACGAACTCATGTCTCAAATACCGGCTGCACTTAGGAGTAAGGTGCTGTTCTACAGTGAGTCGGAAATCGACCATCATCAGGCTTGGCCCTCCAAGGCTGGTAAACTGATACATGAACCCGTATATATCTCTATCGACAAGGATGTGCTGAGGACTGATGATGCCGTCACCAACTGGAGCAATGGCGACATGACCCTTATGCAGCTGCAGGCTGTTCTGCGTATCGTCTATGCTCACGAGAGTGTGATGGGAGTGGATATCACTGGCGAGTGTTCCAATATGCTTGATTATGCCACTGAAGTGAAGGATGCAAGTATTGACAATGAGGCCAATGAGGAATTGATTCGGATGATATTGTCAGAGAGGCAGAACAGGGAGGAGTGACACGTGTCATTTTGGCATTTCAGAGGGGAAGTAATTGACAGAAATCAATTTTTCAAGCCTTTTAAGAAGAAAAAGACAGAAATGTTGTGTGCGAACACAAAAAGGTATTACCTTTGCACTTGAAAAGATTGAATAACGATAATTAAAGTAAAGAAAGGGTAACAATTATGATGATTTTTGGAATGACATTGGTAGTTTTAGCTATCACATTTGCTGAGATTGTAGTAATCAACAAAAAGATGCATCTCGGTGAGTAATATGGAACTAAAATAAGTTATTAATTTTACAAAATACGAAAGGCAGTTGCGGGCTATGGTGCTTGCAACTGCCTTTTTTTGTCGACCCGCATAGAGAATGCCCTATGGTTGGGAACTTCAGTATATACGAAACTTCTCTTATTTCTTATTCCTTGCTTTCTTCAGTCGGAGGACAATAATGAAGCATCTTTTTTAAGGGTATTAACATTAATTAATGATATGTATAGAGGGAAAATAAAAAAAAATGCATATATTTGCAATCTTTAATGGCCCTTCCTATGTTAACGTATTTACGTACTATGGGGGCACAGAGGTTTAGTGCTAATAATTAATAATTATCGTATGAAGAAAATTTACTTACTCATTTGCGCCGTACTCTTAGCACAGGGAGCTATGGCTATCGATTATGAACAGCTGAAGAAGAACAGCAAGATTAATGCGATGAGCAAGATAGAACTTGCTAAGTTGCAGACACAGGAAGAAAAAGCTGTGGCACAAAGTAAGGCTACAGGCAGCAAGTTGAAGGCGCTCCAAAAACAAATGGACAATCGCACGCTGCGTGCCATCGTCAAGATGACACCAGGAACTGATGCTGCCATCTTGGCTGACGACGGCATCATGGTGACATCAGTGGTCAATCATTTCGCCATCGTCTCCATGTCTTTGGCGCAGCTGGAGCAACTGGCTGAACGTAGCGACGTAGTGACCATCAGCTTTGCCAAGCGCAGAAAGCGTATGCTCCTCAGTAAGGCGCATGCTTCGACAGGGGTAGACAAGATACACTTGGGCACTGGGCTGACGCAGCCTTACACGGGTAAAGGCGTAGCCATTGGCGTGCTCGATGGTGGTTTCGACCCCAATCACATCATGTTTCTCGATGCTCAGGGTAAGAGTCGTTTCAAGATGATAGGCTATGCGGCTAAAGAGGGTGACAATCTGACTTATCTCACTGCGCCCGAACAGATTGCAGCTTATCAGACAGACGACAAGGAGGAGACGCACGCCACGCACGTGAGTGGTATGGCGGCTGGCAACTATCAGGGAAGTTCCTTCCAGATAAAAGGTGTGGCACCCGAGGCCGACCTCTTGATGGGCCCTATTCCTTACTATGAGTCAGACTATGAGATGTTTGACAAAATGGTGAATTGGTGTAAGGAAAATGGCGGAAAGCGTTTGGTGGTGAACATGTCGTATGGTGCTAATGCAGGATCGCATGATACGACTGACCCTGAGGTGGCTTTTATGGATGAGTTTATCAAGAAATATGATGTGGTGAACTGTATTGCTGCGGGTAATGAAGCCGACTACGACATCGTGCAGCGACGCACCTTTACTGGTACTACCGGTGAGGCGATGAAAGCAGCTTATGTTACAGATCTTGATGGCGATGGTGAGATGGATGTGACAGATATTTACAACTATTTCACTGTGACTCAGCCCGAGAAGCAGGTAGAAATTGATGTGGTGCTGTACAATGTCAATACGGGTAATATCACCAATTCTAATACTTGGCATTTTGTAAACAGTACATATCCTAATGGTAGAAAATATACATATAAAAATAACTCTTTCAAAGGTTCGGTTTCTGTAGCAGCCGAGGATATCGGTAATGGCATGAAAGGTTATTTCCTCAACATCTCTGACATCACTTTCATCAAGGATAATTATGCCTTAGGATATGTAGTAAGGGCCAAGGAGGGACAGACCGTCACAAGTTACTTAGAGAGTACCACGATGTTTGATACTGAAGTGTCTGGCTGCAACCAAGACATTACTCACGATGGCACCATCAACAGTATAGCTTGCGGCACAGAACCGATCGTTGTGGGAGCCTATAACACGGTGAAGAGTTATAAGGCGATAGATGGAAGCACTTATGGCGTGTATGAGAACTTCGGTAATGTGAAATATGGCAACAAGGTGGGCGACATCGCTTTCTTCTCAAGTTATGGCAAACTGGCTGACGGAAGAGAGCTTCCTCATGTGTGTGCTCCTGGACTGTTTGTGCAGTCGAGCTACAGCCGATATACAGAGAACTATGAGGAGGATGTTATGCGACAGGAGACAGTGGCTGGCACTATGTATGAGTTTGGACAGATGAGTGGTACATCCATGGCTACGCCTTATATGAGTGGTGTTTGTGCCCTTTGGCTTGAGGCCGATCCTACGCTGACACATACGCAGATTAGGGAGATCGCTCAGAAGACAGCTCTCTCTGACGACTTCTGTACTACCAATAATCATTATGCCAAGGCTGATGATGGCAACCAGGCTGGCAGCGGAAAGGTGGATGCCTACAAGGGATTGAAACTCATCCTCGACAACAAGGCTTCGGGGCTTGACACGATAGAGAAGGGAAAGGACTTCATGATTCGTGCTCTCAATGATTATACATTCGAGGCGTATACTGCCGGTGCTGTGGCTATGTCGGCTGCGCTCTATAGTTCTCAGGGACATCTCGTGGCATCTGCCAGCCAGGCAGGTAATACCGTCACTATCTCGGCTGCTGGCCAAAACAAAGGTGTCTATATCCTACGAATTTCGGATGGTAAACAAACACACGCACAGAAGGTCGTAGTGAGATAATCTCGGTAATGAGGCAAATCTCACGACTATGAGTGTACGGCATAAAAAAACAGTGACTGCCGTAAAAAAATATAGCCAACTTGGAACGCAGCTAATCAGCTGCTCCAAGTTGGCTAATGTTTTATTCATCAGAATCTATCGAGTGACACCTCGAACGGCAGGCAGAGCGTTGACCATGTGATGCCATCGCTCATCTTGCGGATGTAAGAGGCTGCTGTGTCTTTGAAAGCTTGTTAAGAGATGTGAGTGGGGGATTATTTATTTGATTCCTCTCTCGTTGAGTGCCTTTGAGTATTTGGCAGCGTTGTCGAGGTGCTCGGAGTAAGTGCGGGCAAAGTTGTGGGTGCCGCTGAAGTCCTCCTTCGCACACATATAGAGATAGTCGTGGTGGATGTGGTTGAGCACGGCATCGATGCCGGCAACAGTAGGGATGCGGATAGGCCCTGGAGGCAGTCCTGGGTTGCGATAAGTGTTGTAGGGGCTGCGGATGCTGAGCAGGTTGTTGTAGATGCGCTTCAGGTCGAAACGCTTCCAGGCGAACTTGATGGTAGGATCGGCCTGAAGAGGCATTCCCTCGGGATATTCGGCATTGCGAAGCATCAGACGGTTGTAGTACATGCCCGCAATCATCGGTTTCTCACCATCGTTGGCAGTCTCCTCGTCCACGATACTTGCCAGGGTGATGACCTGCTGCGGTGTGAGGTTCATGTTCTTCGCTTTCTGTGTGCGCTCAAAGTTCCAGAACTTGTCCGACTCCTTCTTCATGCGACTGAGCAGTTTGTCGAGCGACACGTTCCAGTAGATGTCATAGGTGTTGGGGATAAACATACAGGCGATGGTGGCCGTGTCGTAGCCATACTTCTCGCAGGTGGCCTCGTCGGTAAGGGCATGGCAGATGGTAGCGCTGTCGAGCATCAACTTGCGTCCCAACTCAGCTGCGAGTTTGTCGAGTGTCCGGACCGATGGAACGGTCAGGTTGACAGGTTCCTGGAGTCCGTTCTTCAGGTGGCGCCATGTCTTGAGCGAACCGTCACCGGGATGGATGGCATAGCGACCCGTGCGAATATGCTCGGCGTATTCGGAGTGATGGGTAAGGGTGCGGAAAGCCTGCATCGGGATGGCGCGGGCTATCGGCGCGAGTTTATGATAAACGGAGTCTATATTGTCATCTTCGTCAATATAGACATATTCTGTCTTCTCGCTTTTCGAGAATGAGGAAAAGCCATAGATATAAGTAATGACGATTACCGCCACGAGGCACACCAAGGCGCCATAGAAATAAAATTTGTAAGCGGTCTTGCTTTGTTTTTTCTTCATTTTTGTGTTTTGTTTTGTGCATGAATTTCGCTGCAAAAGTACATTTATTCGTGGAATTGACAAAATTATTGGGCTTATATTATTCAAGTATAGGTAAAAATAGGTTAATTCCTTATTATTTCGGCAAGATTGACGTAACTTTGCAAAGTTCAATAACAGAAAAATGATGGAAACAAAGGATTATAAAGAAGGAATAAGGGAATATGATACGTATGTCTTCGACCTGGACGGCACGTTGCTCTCCACACTCGACGACCTGGCTGCGAGCTGCAACTACGCCCTTCGCACCAACGGGATGGAGGAGCACTCTGTCGACGACGTCAGGAGATTTGTGGGCAACGGCGTTCGCAAACTCATGGAGCGTGCCATTCCTCAGGGCGACAGCAATCCGCTCTTCGACAAGACCTATGTCGACTTCAGAATGCATTATATGGAGCACAACCTCGACACCACCACGCCTTATCCCGGCATCATGGATCTGTTGAGCAGACTGAAGGAGAGAAACAAGAAAGTGGCTGTGGTGAGCAACAAGTTCTATGCTGCCACGCAGGCGCTCTGCCGTCATTTCTTTGGCGACCTGGTGGATGTGGCGATAGGAGAGCGTGAGAACATCAGGAAGAAGCCTGCGCCCGACACGGTAGAGGAAGCCCTGCGCCAGTTGGGTGCCGACAAGGTTGGGGCTGTGTACATTGGCGACAGCGACGTCGACATCATGACTGCCCGCAACTGCCAAATGCCTTGTATCAGTGTGTTATGGGGTTTCCGTGACAAAGAATTCCTCGTGGATCATGGCGCCACAACTTTCGTTCACTCTCCCGAAGAAATTTTTCCTTTCTGAAAGGAAGGCTTTTATGGGGGAATCTCCTTCGGGAGTTAAGACATATGTTTTATATTTCTTCTATTATCTTATTAATTGTTTCTAACATTCCCGGGAGTTTGTTTTTGACTACATCATAGACAATAGATTCATCTATGTCAAAATAGTGGTGAGCAATAATATCACGGATACCCATAGCTCCTTTCCAATCTACATCAGGGTAATTAGGAAGAAGTTGTTTTTGGGTCATCTTATCAATTCCCTTTATACTTTCGCCTATTGCGAGAAGCAACATGCAGGTACTTTCAAGACGTTCCATACCAGCAGGAGTACAGACATAATATTGCGAATCATCAATAGATTTGGAGTTGTTGATGATTCTTTCTATAGTTGAAGCTATTCGTTTGAGTGAATAGTATAAGAGTTCTTCGTCATGCATAGATTCCGTCTCTTTTAATTTGCTTTAAAAGCATTGGGTTCATATTGTTGCGTAATCTAACAATATCTACTGGCTTACCAAAAAGTTCTTGCAGTTCTTCTTTGATGTGAACTAATATAAATAAGTCCGGCTTTTTCATTTCGACACAAACATCAACGTCGCTGTCTTCTGTCTGTTCATTTCTTGCCACAGACCCAAAGATACCAATCTTTGTAATGCCATAAGCATCCGCTTTGGTGCTGAGGTATTTGCGAAGTATAGTAATATAATCGTTTGTTGTCTTCATTGTCTTTTCATTTTTGCCACAAATATACAATATTATTTATTAAGGTACAAGTTTTTACAGAGTTTTCTTGCTAAAATAGTTCAGACAACTTGGTTTTACAATAAATTCCTGTAACCAAAGAGAACGATAATTCACTAAACTTTTAATCTTCTCATCAAATTTCACCAAAAAAATCTCCTTTCCTTAAGCTAAATGCGAGTTGACGAACTGGTAGACGGCATCCTTGTAGGAATCGGAGATAGGGATGCTGGTCTCGCCATAAAAGATGCGCATGTGACCGATGGAGTCCATGCGGCAAAGGTTGGCGATGAACGAACGGTGGATGCGCTTGAACTGCTGGCGGGGCAGACGGCTCTCCAGTCGCTTGAGGTTGGAGAAGGTCGTGACCTTACGGCCCTGTGTGAGATGGAAACGCACATAGTCGTTCATGCTCTCGATGTAGAGAATATCGTCGAGGTCGATGCGGACAAATTTATTCTCAACCTTGGCTACTAAGCAGCGGTCGCGCTCTATCGGGTCCTGCAACTGGTATTCGTCAAAGGTAGCCCTCACTCGCTTGTACGACTCCTGAAAGTCTTCGAAGCTGATGGGTTTGAGCAGATAGTCGGCAGCTCCAGCCTTGATACCGTCGAAGGCATACTCCTTGTAGGCTGTGGTGAAGACCAGACGGCAACTCTCCGGCACGAGACGGGCAAACTCGATGCCGCTCAGTTCGGGCATCTGTATGGCGAGGTAGAGCACGTCGACATGTCCGTTCCTCACGTCTCTTACAGCCTCCCGCGCACTGGTATAAGCACCAATAAGTTGTAGGGTTGGTGTCCGCTTGATATGGCTCGTTATCTGGTTCAGAGCCTCTGGGTCATCGTCAATAACGACACAGTTTAGTATCATGTTTTATAGTGTTTTTTTGTCCTTTTCTGCTACAATAACGTCCCGATTGGGAAATTATTGTGCAGAATAGCGAGAGATTATTATTCGTATCTGATGGCTTCGATAGGGTCGAGGCGGGCAGCTTTCTTGGCAGGATACCAGCCGAAGAAGACACCTGTGAAGGTACAAACAGCAAAGCTCATGATAATGCTCCAGGGCTCTATCTGCGTGGCTACGTGCAGGAACTGTTGCAGTCCTACCGACAGACTAACTCCCAACAGCACACCTATCACACCGCCCGTCACACTCAGCAGGATGGCCTCGATGAGGAACTGGTTGAGGATGTCGACACCACGTGCTCCCGGCTCATGCGCAGACCAATCTCACGGGTGCGCTCCGTCACACTCACATACATGATGTTCATGATGCCGATACCGCCCACGAGGAGCGAGATGCCTGCCACAGAACCAAGAAGGATGGTGATGGTCGACATGGTGGAGTTCATCATGCTCGAAATCTCCTCCTGCGAACGGATGTTGAAATCGTCCTCGTCTGCCTCGGTCGTATCGGTGGCGTCCTTGAGCTTATGGTTGCGTCGCAGGATCTCCGTTATCTGGTCTTGAGCCGGTTGCGAAGCTTCCTCGGTAATCGCCGAGCAGACGATGCCGCCCAAGTAGGTTTGCGCCAGGATGCGTTTCATCACGGTGGTGTAGGGCGCCAGCACCAGGTCGTCCTGGTCCATGCCCATGGAGTTGTAGCCCTTCTTCTTCAGCACACCCACCACACGGAAGGGGATGCTGTTGAATCGCACCACCTTGCCCACGGGGTCGCTACCGTCGGGGAAGAGATAATCCACCACTGTCTGTCCCAGGATGCACACCTTGGCAGCCGCCTTGATGTCGTTGTCGGTAAACATCTCACCGTCGGCCACCTTGAGCTGTCGGATGCTCAGGTAGTCCTGGTTCACACCGTAGATGGAACTTTGCGTATTGTTGTTGCCGTTGATCCATTGACCGCTGCTGTTGACGGTAGGCGAGATGGCAGAGATGTAGTTGCACTCGTCCTTGATAGTCTGATAGTCAGCCTGTTTGAGGGTCTCCATGGCAGAGGCGTCCTGTCTCACACCGCCCCTCATGTCGGCACCCGGCGAAATCATGATCATATTGCTTCCCATCTCGGCGATGTTGGCCTTGATGCTTGCCTTGCTGCCCTGTCCGATAGCGAGCATGGTGATGACGGCAGCAATACCTATAATGATTCCCAAAGCCGTGAGAAACGACCGCATCTTGTTGGCTGCGATCGCCCTGATGGCTATCTTGAATAGATTCTGATAATTCATCGCATTTTAAATCATTAATATTGAAAAATTACTCATCCGTATTCGCCGGCAGGGCAGCGAGCCCCTCGGCGGCAGAGAGGATGTGCGGATTGTACTCGTCGCTGATGATGTGACCGTCGCGCAACTCGATGTTACGGCTCGAATAGTTGGCAATATCGGGGTTGTGGGTCACGAAGATGATGGTACGTCCCTCTGCGTAGAGCTTCTGGAAGAGCACGAGAATCTCGAAACTTGTACGTGTGTCGAGGTTGCCCGTTGCCTCATCGGCAAGGATGACGGCGGGGTTGTTGACCAGGGCGCGGGCTATGGCCACACGCTGCATCTGTCCGCCCGACATCTGGTTGCTCTTGTGATAGAGACGTTCGCCCAGTCCTACGGCCTTCAGCGCCTCTATCGCCCTCTGCTTGCGCTCCTCGGCTGTTACCGAGGGGTTGTACATCAGGGGCAGTTCCACATTCTCCACGCTCGTGGTCTTGGGCAGGAGGTTATAGTTCTGAAAGATAAAACCTATCTTGCGGTTGCGCAGCACGGCACGCTCCGAACGCGACATGGTGCGTACCGACACGCCGTCGAGGTAGTATTCGCCACTCGATGGGGTGTCGAGACAACCCAACTGGTTGAGCAGGGTAGACTTGCCCGATCCCGACTTACCCATGATGGTGACAAACTCGCCCTCGTAGATCTTGAAGCTCACGCCCTTGAGGGCATGAACCGTCTCGTCGCCTACGAGGAAGTCGCGCCTTACGTTGTCGAGCTCAATCACGACCTTCTTCTGGTCTTGGCTGGCTTTGTTTTCTATGTTTTCTGACATGATGATTGTACTTTTATTGAACTTTCGCTGGGTTCAGAATAAACTTTCGCTGGGTTGAGAAGTGGTAGCAAACCCTTACTTCTTCTTTCCCCTTGGACGCGGTCCGCCTATCAGTCCCTGGCTTTGCTGCTGGTCGTCGCTGTCGTCCTCGGGTGTGTTCACCACGATTTCGGTCACAATCTGCTGACCGGCCTTCAGTCCCTTTGTTATCTCTGTATGCATTCCGTCGGTCTGACCGATGCTCACTGGGTGAGCGGTAAGGGTTTTGCCGTCGAGGGTCCACACCTTGTTCTTGCCCTTGCAGTCAACTATCTTCATGTCTTTGCCTACGGTTTCCTTGGTAGGTGTGAAGCGTAGCGCCTTGTTGGCTACAGCCAGCACGCCAGTGCGTTCCTGCGTGTAGATGGTGACATTGGCAGTGAGTCCCGGTTTCAGTTTCAGATCGGCATTCTGAGCACTGATCACCACCTCGTAGGTTACCACGTTGTTGGTTGTCGTAGCCTGCAGACGAACCTGCTTCACCGTACCCTCGAAGGTGTCGTCGGGATAAGCGTCGACGGTGAAGGTAACGCGGTCGCCCTCCTTCACAGCACCTATGTCAGCCTCGTCCACGTCGGCTACTACCTGCATGTTGGTCAGGTCTTTGGCGATGGTGAAGAGCTCAGGAGTGTTGAAACTGGCAGCCACGGTCTGACCTTCCTCCACACTCTTCGAGATAACGGTTCCGTCGATAGGCGAGGTGATGGTGGCGTAGCCTAAGTTGGTCTGCGCACGTTGCACCTGTTCCTTGGCTGTGACCACCTGCTCCTTGGCCTGTCGATAGGTGAGGAGGGCGTTCTCATAGTCGTCAGCGCTGACGAGTCCTTTCTGATAGAGGGTCTGATAGCGCTTCATGTTGGCGCTCTGGTAGTTGAGCTGACTCTGGGCGCTTGCCATGTTGGCCTTGGCGGTGTTGAGCTCGCTCAGCAGATTGGTCTTGTCGAGTTCGGCGATGACCTGGCCCTTCTTCACCTGGCTGTTGTAGTCAACGTAGAGTTTGTTGACAATGCCTGATACCTGTGTACCCACGGTGACACTTGTCACCGCCTCGATAGTACCTGTGGCAGTCACGCTGTTCTGCAGGGTCTGCAGACTCACCTTCTCCTGTTTGAAGTTGATTTCTTCCTTTTCCTTTCCGCCTGAAAGTGCCCAGGCAGCCACGGCTATGATTACCACGACTGTCATGGCAATCCAAACTTTGCTTATCTTCAGCTTTTTCATATTGAATGTTTTTACTTTTTTACTCTTTTTACTTTTTTACCTTTACAAGATTCTTCCTTGCTGATAGAACTTCAGCATGTCGAGGTTGAGGATAGCGAGGTATTTTGCCTGCAACTCGTTCTGCTGGGCACGCAACAGGTTGTCCTTGCCCGTGCGAAGTTCCACGATGTTCTTCAGACCTAAGCGGAACTGCTCGCTCAGCAGGTTGTAGCTTTCCTGTGCGCTCTCGCGGCTCACTTTGGCAGCCTGGTATTGGCTCTGGTTGGTGTTGGCCTGCAGCCAATAGTTCTCGATGGTGGAGTAGAGCTGTGTCTGCTCGTTCTTCATGTCGAGAAGAATCTGTTGTTGCTGGATGCAAGCCTTGTTGACAGCTGTCTTTGTCTGTCGGTTGTCGAAGAACGGAATGCTCACGCTGAAGCCACCGCCCACATTGAAGTTGTTCTTTATCTGTGAACCCCAACTATTTGTATTCATGGAAGTTGTACTCGTAGACAAGCCTGCATTCAAACCGATGGTTGGCAGTTTGCCAGCCTTGGCTATCTTCACGTTCAGGTCGTTCTGTGCCAACTGGTTCTGATAGACCTTCATCTCGGGGCGACGGTCGAGAGCAGCCGTGTAAACACTTTGCAGGGCAGGAATCTCAGCCAGCGCCATCGCCTCGGTCGTGTTGGGCATCACCACGTCGAAAGCCTCTTCGTCGGTTATCTGCAACAGTTCCTTGAGCTGTCGCTTGTAGTTTCTCACATTGTTCTTTGCCTCCACAATGTTGTATTCATCCTGTGCTCTCTGAGCGGTGAGCTGAGCCAAGTCGGCTTTCGACATCTTGCCGATCTTTACCATCTCCTTGCCACGGTTCTCGTTCTCCAAGCTCGACTGATAGCTCTCCTGGTTCACGTTGATGGCCTCGGTGGAGTAGAGTATCTGGACGTAGAGCTGGGCTATCTGTTCCTGCAGTTTGGCAGCCTGTGTGGCAGAATCGAGTTGTGCAGCCTCGCCCGCCAGTTTGTTGAGCTTCACCTGCGCCTGTCGCTTGCCGCCGTCGTAAAGGGTGTAGTTGCCCATCACGCTGTACGTGCCGTTGTAGTACACCTTGTCGATGGAAGCCTTGGAGTATCCGTCACCAGAGATGCCGTTGGCCACCCATGGCGTGTAGTTGACATTCTGGTTGGTAGAAGCGCTGAGCGATGGCAACAAGGCTGCCTTCGACTGCAGATAGTCCTCGTGGGCACTCTGTGCCTGCAGACGTGTTTTCTGCAACGAGATGTTGTTGGCCAGGGCGTAGTCGATGCAGTCTTTCAGACTCCATTGACGTGCCTCTGCCGAGAAGGGCATTGAGGCTATCATCAAGCCTACGATTGCCTTTGTGATTGTTTTTACTTTTCTCATCCTTAATATATATATTATTTATTGATATCTATTGAACTTTCGCAAATTCAGAAGTTATAGAAGTTAAAGAAGTTATCACTCCCTTCGGTCGTTAGAAGTTA
>ERZ857745.2328-NODE-2328-length-20857-cov-7.036583_pt1 | contig 20857 bp, 19 predicted proteins | sample MGYA00519699_ERZ857745 | MGnify/ENA primary metagenome ERZ857745 (study PRJEB31778, sample SAMEA3449357) | human gut metagenome | biome: human gut; feature: human-associated habitat; material: faeces | place: United Kingdom | collected 2010/2012 ...
ATGGATGTAACTCTGTAACAGCTACAAAGATGGCTATGAAGCTTGCTGATTATGCCATCACAGAGGCTGGATTCGGTGCTGATCTTGGAGCTGAGAAATTCCTGGATATCAAGTGCCGTATGGCAGGTCTTACACCAAGTGCCGTTGTTATCGTAGCAACCGTACGTGCTCTGAAATATAATGGTGGCGTTGCAAAAGCAGATCTTAACAATGAGAACCTTGAGGCTCTTGAAAAGGGTATCCCGAACCTTCTGAAACATGTAAGCAATATCAAAAATGTATACAAACTCCCATGTGTGGTAGCTATCAACGCATTCCCGACCGATACCAAGGCAGAGCTTGATTTTGTGGAAGCAAAATGTAAAGAGCTTGGCGTAAACGTAGCACTTTCCGAGGTATGGGCAAAAGGCGGCGAAGGCGGAATCAAGCTTGCTGAGGAAGTTCTCCGTCTGGTTGAAGAGCCTAATGATTTTACATATGCATACGAACTGGAAGGTTCCATTGAGGACAAACTGAACCAGATCGTACAGAAGGTTTACGGTGGCAAGAGAGTGGTTCTGACTGCAAATGCCCAGAAGCAGGCAAAACAGCTGGAGGCACTGGGATTTGGCAACTGCCCGATATGTGTGGCCAAGACACAGTACAGCTTAACAGACGACCAGACAAAACTTGGCGCACCGACAGACTTTGAAGTAACAGTAAGAAATCTTAAGATCTCCGCAGGTGCAGGCTTCATCGTAGCACTCACCGGCGAGATCATGACCATGCCAGGTCTTCCAAAAGTGCCGGCTGCAACCAAGATTGACGTAGATGAGAGCGGTAAGATCACAGGACTTTTCTAAGCAGAACCGGAAACATATAATTATAAAGTATTTTTGAGGGGAATTCAGATAGACAGCGGTAGAACCTGTAGAAATAGAGGTTCTGCCGCTTTTTCTTATATTATTATAATATTGTTTATAATTGTTTTACTAGTCTGAAAATTCTATATATGATATACTTAGAAAAAAGCAGGAGAGTGATTAATTGAAATTTGAGTGGGATCAGGAAAAGAATCTGATCAATCAGAAAAAACATAAGATATCATTCGAAACTGCAGCATATGTATTTCAAGATGAGAATTACATAGAAATGTATGATTTTGAACATAGTACAGAAGAGGATAGGTGGATGTGTTGGCGAAGTTCTGTTTGTAGTATTTACAGAAAGAAAACATTCGGTTGATCTCGGCCAGGCTGGCAATGGAATCAGAGAGGAGGCTTTATTATGATCAAAACATTTACTGTTAATAAAGGGGAGAAGCCGACAAAAGAGCAAATGCAGGAAGTTATGAACGCGAAAAAATCACCTATTGTACCAGATGAAGATGCACCAGAATTGTCACTGGCAATGTATAAAGCATTTAAATGCAGTGTGATACAGCGAAACCGAAAGAAAAATGCATAATAAAAAATTCCTCCGGCAATAAAAACCGGAGGAGTTTTTTTATAAAAATCGAAAAAAATCTATAATCGAACACATTTTCTGATATAATAAGAAAAGAAAAATCTCCGGAGGTGTGTCCATGGATAAAAAAGAAGATCATATCTATATAGCCATCGATCTGAAATCATTCTACGCTTCCGTGGAATGTCAGGAGCGGAACTTAAATCCACTTACCACCAATCTTGTTGTGGCAGATAAAGAACGTACTGAAAAAACCATCTGCCTGGCAGTTTCCCCTTCTTTGAAGGCCTATGGAATACCAGGAAGAGCGAGACTTTTTGAAGTGGTCCAGCGTGTAAAAGAAGTCAATCAGGCACGTGTCACAAAAGCACCAAGAAGATGTTTTACCGGAGAATCCTGGTCTTCGGATGAACTGAAAGCGCATCCGGAACTGGCCGTTTCCTATGTGACAGCACCGCCGAGAATGGCGTTGTACATGGACTACAGCACCCGGATCTATAACGTTTACCTCCGTTATCTGGCACCGGAGGACATGCATGTCTATTCTATAGATGAGGTGTTTATGGACGTCACCCATTATCTTGGAATGTATCAGATGACAGCCAGAGAGCTTGCTGCAAAAATGATCTCCGATGTAATGAAAGAGACCGGGATCACGGCAACTGCCGGAATCGGAACCAATCTTTATCTGTGTAAGATTGCCATGGACATCGGGGCCAAACATGTAACACCAGACGAAAATGGTGTGCGTATCGCAGAACTGACGGAGCAGTCCTACCGGGAACTTTTATGGGATCACAGGCCGCTGACAGATTTCTGGCGGGTAGGCACAGGAATCAGGAAGAAGCTGGAAGAAGTAGGACTTTACACGATGGGAGACATTGCCAGATGCTCTTTGGGCGGTGTGCGTGATTACTATAATGAAGATCTTCTTTATAAAATATTCGGCATCAACGCGGAACTTCTGATTGATCATGCATGGGGATACGAACCGGTGACCATGGATCTGATCAAAGCCTACAAACCGGAAACAAACAGCATCGGTTCCGGTCAGGTACTGCACTGTCCCAGTGATTTTGAACAGGCGAAACTGATCGTACGTGAAATGACAGACATGCTGGTTCTTCAGCTTGTGGAAAAAAGGCTGGTAACCAGTCAGATAGTCCTTACCATAGGCTACGATATTGACAATCTGAAATCTTCCTCCGGCAGGAAAAAATATCAGGGCGAAATAAAAACAGACCGTTATGGAAGAAAAATTCCCAAACATGGTCACGGAACTGTAAATTTGGACAATCCAACCTCATCCACATCAACGATCATGAAGGCAGTCCTTGACCTGTATGAGCGTATCACGGATAAAACACTTCTGATCCGGCGTGTCTATATCACAGCCAATCAGCTCACAGATGAAAAACTGGCAGCGGCAGAGCCCGTATATCAGCAGATGAATCTGTTCACGGATTACCTTAAATCAGAAGTGTTAGAGGCAGAACAGAAAGCAGAAAAAGAAAAACAGGAAAAAGAGCGAAAGCTCCAAGAAGCTATGCTTTCCGTAAAAAAGAAATTCGGAAAAAATGCCATACTGAAAGGTAGCAGCTTACAGGAAGGTTCCACAACCATAGAGCGGAACAACCAGATCGGAGGTCACAGAGCATAAATGGAAAAGAAACCAAAAGGCAAATACCAGGACATCATAAACCTGCCTCACCATGTTTCAAAAACACACCCACAGATGCCCCTCTATGACCGAGCTGCACAGTTTTCCCCCTTTGCAGCCCTTACCGGCTATGAAGACGCAATCCGGGAAACAGCCAGACTCACCGATAACTGGGTACAGCTTTCCGAAGACAAAAAGCAGGAACTGGATGAAAAACTCCGGCAGCTGATAGCCGACAGGGAGAGAACAGAGTCCGTCACCATCATCTATTTCCAGCCGGATGACCGGAAAGAGGGAGGCTCCTATGTAACCGTCACCGGGCAGATAAAAAAGATTGACGACTGCAGCCAGAAAATCTTTCTGACAGATGGAACGAAGATTGACCTGGGAAGAATTGTGGATATAAAATAAAAAATGCTTCGGAGGAACAACAATGGGAAAAATACTGGATGAGGATCTGATCTACGAAATACTATCCGTGGTGGAAGAAATACCGGCAGGAAAAGTGGCTTCCTACGGGCAGATTGCACGTCTCATCGGCTGGGATAAAAATTCGAGGCTTGTAGGAAAAGTTTTAAGCATGGCAGAATTTTATGGGAAATATCCCTGCCACAGAGTTGTGAATCATGCAGGCCGTACTGCACCAGGATGGAGAGAACAGAGGGAACTTCTGGAAGACGAAGGTGTGGAATTTAAAGCAAATGGATGCGTGGATATGAAAAGGCACCAGTGGGAGGAATAGAACTTTATGAATTGTAAAGATATGATGCAGATTCCGGAGCTTACAGAGGTTCTGAAGCTGAAAGCAGGAAAAAACGGTTTGGAGCAATCTGTTCGATGGATTTATTTTGCAGACTGTCTGCAATGTGTAAAAAGTGAATATAAGATCGAAAACTATATCCACGGAGACGAATTTGTAGTTCTGACCAATCCCAGTGTTACGGATGACAGTCGGAAGCTGATGGAGATGATCCGGCAGATGTATGGGCATGGAATTACGGCTCTTGGAATCAATGAAGGCCAGATATCAGAGGAACTGATGCAATACTGTGAAGAGAAAGCGTTGCCTCTTTTTGAGCTTCCGGAGAAATATCCTCTGATCGATCTGTCTCAGATCATCTGCCGCAGGCTTGTTCTGGAAGAAAATGACCGAAATGCCGCAGAGCAGCTGTTTTCCTCTATTCTGGATGCAGAACATTTAAGCCGGGAGCGTGTGATGGCACAGGCCAGATATCTGAATATTGATCTGGAGGGGAGTTTTTTTGTAGCGGAATTTGCGTTTGCGTCCGGAAATACAGAAAGCGGATGGGAGAACGAGGATTCCCTGACAACCGGACGGAATGTGAAGCGTGTGATCTGTACTGAGTTTTCCAGTTACATAAAACAGGATATCCTTATCCTTCCACAGGCAGGCTCCATCCTTGCACTGCTTCCGGACAGAGAAGCGGAGGATAGCAATATAAAAGAAATTTTCGCCAGGATCGTGGACCGAACACAGCGGGAATATGGAATAGAGCTTCGGATCGGAGCCGGAAACAGTAGGGCGTATCTGGATGAGGTAAAAGACAGCCGGAACGAAGCTTCCTCAGCACTTCGGGCAGCAGAAGTTTCCGGATTGAAGGGGCAGATATTTTTTTACAGGGATCAGGGAATCTATACATTACTTTCCCATGTGGACGATTCCAGAATCCTGGATACTTATATGGAAGAAAAAATCGGAAAGCTGCTGCAGGCAGATGAACTGAACGATGGAAACTTAAGTGAAACACTGGAAAATTATCTGAACTGCAGCTGCAATGCCAAAAAGACGGCAGAAGAGATGTTTCTTCACAGGAATACCTTAAATTACAGGTTGAAAAAGATCCGGGAGATCCTGGGATGCGATCTTGAAAACCTGGATACCTGCCTGGAGCTGAAGATGGCGTTTCTGATCAGGCGATATCGGTATCGCAGATAATAGAAATTGTGCACTGCGCACAAAAAACATACAACACCAGGCCTATTGATTTCGTACCGGAAAATGCTATAATCTACCTAAATCAAAAAACAAAATAACACAGCAGATAAACGACAAAGGCGTCGGATGATAACACATCCGGCGCCTGTTTTTTTGCTTCCGGAGAGAACTCCGAGAGGAGTCCGGCAGGCAGAAAAGCCGTGACCAGATAAAGGAGGAGAAGTATTATGACAACAGCAGAATTAGCAACCGCATTACCGGAGATCGTAACAGAGCAGGTTCCAGGATCAAAATCAAAAGAACTTCTTGACAGAAGAGACGCAGCGATCCCGAAAGCACTTTGCGGAAAAACATATCCGATCTGCATCAAACAGGGATCAGGAGCCATGTTTGAAGATATGGACGGAAATAAATTCCTTGACTGGGTTGGCGGTGTCGGCGTCCTGAATATCGGATATTCCCATCCGGAAGTTATTGAGGCAGTAAAGAAACAGACTGAAAAATATTTCCACACAATTTTCAATGTATATGTGCATGACGGCTATGTAACACTGGCTGAGAGATTAAATGAGATCATGCCATGCAAAGGAGATGTGAAAAAAACATACTTTGCAAACTCCGGTGCAGAGTGTGATGAAAATGCCATCAAGATTGCAAAAGCCTTCACAAAAAGAAGCGGCGTGATCTGTTTCACAGGTGCTTTCCATGGAAGAACAAACCTGACCATGGCACTGACAGCCAAGAAAGTATATGCAGTGGGTATGGGACCGTTCCCGGCAGGAATCTTCCGTGCACCATATCCATATGTATACCGTGCACCAAAAGGATACACAGAGGCTGAAGCGATTCAGTATTATATTGATGAGCTTCAGAGAATCTTTGACGAAGGAGCACCTGCAAGTGAGATCGCCTGCATGATCGTTGAGCCGTTCCAGGGCGAGGGTGGATTCATCCCGGCACCGATCGAGTGGGTAAAAGCAGTCCGCAAGATCTGCGATGACAACGGAATTCTGATGATTGCAGATGAGGTTCAGTGTGGCAACTGCAGAACAGGAAGATATTATGCATCTGAGTACTGGGCAGAAGCAGGCGCAGCACCGGATATTATCACAACTGCGAAATCTCTTGGCGCAGGACTTCCGATCTCCGCAATTACAGCAAGAGTCGAGATCATGGATGCGGCACCTGCAGGAACCATCGGAGGAACCTTCTGCGGAAACCCGGTATCCTGTGCAGCAGCACTGGCTGTTATGGATATCATGAAACGTGATGATTATGCAGGAAAGGCAAGACATATCGGTGAGACCGTCATGAAACGCTACAAAGAGCTTCAGGAGAAATATCCGGTAATCGGTGATGTACGAGGCCTTGGTGCAATGATCGGTATCGAGCTTGTAAAAAATAAAGAAACAAAAGAGCCAGCAACAGAGCTTACTGCCAAGCTGATCCAGAATGCGATTCAGAAGGGACTCCTTCTTGAGAACTGTGGAACAGCAGGCAATGTAGTTCGTTTCCTTGCACCGCTCACTATGACCGATGAGCAGATGGAGAAAGGCCTGGAGATCTTTGAGGCATCTCTGAAAGAGGCAATGGAAGCTTAAAGAAAAAGAATACAAAAATTACAGATCCGCTGTTCTGCCTGCAAGGATGCAGGAAAAAGGACAGCGGATTTTTGCTTGTTAGAGTGGGAAAAGAGGAGGTTTTATATGGAACAGAAATCGAAGTTTGATAAAGTAATGGGAGCCTGGGACATCCTGGTCATTGCTTTTGGAGCCATGATCGGATGGGGCTGGGTCATCAACTCCGGAGACTGGATCACAACCGCCGGTTTTGCCGGATCTATGATTGCCATGCTGATCGGTGGTCTGATGGTATTTTTTGTAGGACTTACCTATGCGGAACTGACTTCTGCAATGCCGCAGTGCGGTGGTGAGCATGTATTCAGTTACCGTGCCATGGGTCCTACCGGATCTTTTGTATGTACCTGGATGATCATTCTCGGATATGTGGCAACCTCTGCGTTTGAGGCCACTGCACTTCCGACTGTTATTACCTATCTGTTTCCGGATTTCAATCAGGTGTACCTGTATTCCATTGCAGGAAAAGATATTTATCTGACAACGATCATCCTTGGCGTTGGTGTTGCAATCCTGATCACGATCATCAATATCAAGGGTGCAAAAACAGCGGCCATTCTTCAGACCGTTCTGACAGCGATCATTGCCATCGCCGGAATCCTTCTGGTAGTTGGTTCCGCAGTAAACGGTGATGCATCCAATATTGCAGGACAGATGTGGGAAAGTGGCGCCGGAAATACACTGGGAAGTGTATTCAAAGTTGCCTGCATGACACCATTCCTTTTTATTGGTTTTGATGTTATCCCTCAGGCAGCTGAGGAAATCAGTGTTCCTTATAAAAAAATCGGAAAGATCATGCTGTTGTCTATTTTCCTTGCAGTAGCCTGGTATCTGCTGATCATCTTTGCAGTCTGCTACATCATGCCGCAGAGTGCCATTGCACAGGAAATGAATTCCCAGAACGGACTGGTCTCTGCAAAAGCCATTGAGATCGCGTTCCGGTCACCGCTGATGGGTAAGGTTCTGATCATCGGAGGTTTATGTGGAATCATCACATCCTGGAACTCTTTCCTGATGGGTGGAAGCCGTGCTCTGTATTCCATGGGTGAATCCCTGATGATCCCGAAGATGTTCGGAAAGCTTGGAAAAAACAAAACGCCGGAAGCAGCCATTATCCTCTGCGGAATTGCCTGTGTGGCAGCGCCGTTTTTTGGAAGAGGCGTTCTGGTATGGCTGGTTGATGCTGCATCTTTTGGCTGTGTTATTGCCTATATGTTCGTATCTATTTCCTTCTGTATTCTCCGAAAAAAGAAACCGGAGATGGAAAGGCCTTATAAGGTAAAAGCTGGCGGCTTTGTTGGAGCCATGGCAGTGATCATGGCCAGATTTATGACACTTCTGTATATTATTCCCGCATCTTTTTCCGCGGCACTTGTATGGCAGGAGTGGGTCGTAGTAGGAATCTGGCTTGCACTTGGAGTATTCTTTTACTTCTATTCCAAGAGAAAATACGGCGAGGAATTTGGCCGTGATATCTTTATTGTAGACGAAACAAAAGCAGTACCGGAAGAAACGGTTGCACTTCCGGATGCAAAATATCCGGACAGACACTTTGTTATTACCGTTGGCTGTGAATACGGAAGCGGCGGACCGGAGATCGCACGTATGGTTGCGGAATATTTCGGAATTGAGTACTATGACCGTGACCTGGTGGACAAAGTCGTACAGGAAATCGGTGTTGACAAAGGACTGGTAGAGGAAGCCGATACCAGGATCGGCGTCCGCTATGCTTTTGATACTTCTTATGGTGTCCGCTATGCGAACCTTTCCAACCGTGTTATTGATGCACAGTTCCAGGCCATCCACGAATTTGCAAAAAATTCCTGCGTCATCGTAGGCCGAAGCAGTGATTATATCTTAAAAGACAGTTCCGATGTAATGAACGTGTTTATCTATGCACCAAAAGAAGATGAGATTGCTTCCGTTATGAAGAGATCAGGATTAAACCAGCACAAAGCAGAGGAAGAATGGGAAAATGTGGAAAAATCTCAGCATGCAAGACACGAGTACATCACCGGAAAAAAACGTGGCGACCGTCATACCCGTGACATTCTCTTAAACAGCAGCCTCCTGGGCTGGGAAGCAACGGCACAGTTTATTGAAGAACTGGTGGAACGGAAATTTAATCTGACAGAAAATCTGGAAAAAGAAGCTTAAAATGTGAAAAATTATATCGAAAAAATACTCCATATATGAAAATATGGGGTATTTTTTTTGATAAAGATTCTATATTTGTTTTATGAAACAATAAAAATAAGAGTATGCAGCGAGTATATAATCCGGAAGGATTTGGAACACTGAAGGGACTCAAAATACAGAGGAGAATTTATGCTTGAAAAAAATATGAAACAGGTCAATCAGCTTATGACCAGGATCTACCGGTTATGTACAGTAGCGATTCTGGCACTGGTTGTGTGTTCCTGGACAGGGATTTTTGAATTTGGACAGGAATATACGATGATTATACTGATCGCTGAATTGATCATTGCTGTCACACCGGGAATTCTGATACGTTTTTTGCCGGATCGGCTGCTGAGAGACTATATGCTTTTTATGGCGGCGGTGTTTATCGGAATACTGGGAACGAATAATCATATAGGTGTATACATTACCTATGTGCTTGTTCCGATACTTGGGTGCCTGTATTTTGAACCGGAATTGGTGATAAAAACCGGAATTTTTTCGTATCTTGTGATGGTGGCTGCCGTATATATCAATTCTGCGGGAACTTATGGCGTCCTGTATCTTGGAAGATCCCGCAATCAGATGTTTGTAGCTTATACTCTGGGTTTTACCATAGAATATGTGATCGTTATGGCTGTGCTGTATGATCTTGTAAAAAGGGCAAAGAAGATGATGGAGGAACGGTACAGCGCAGAGGAAGAGAACCGGATGAAAACGGATATGTGGAAGATGATTACCGGATCGAGTATCTGAGAGAACATATCAAAGCTATGAAAGCAGCGGTGGAAGAAGATGGTGTAGGCCTGCTGGGATACACTTCCTGGGGCTGCATTGACCTGGTAAGCGCATCTACTGGTGAAATGAAAAAACGCTATGGATTTATTTATGTAGATAAAGATGATGAGGGAAACGGTACCTTAAAACGGACACCGAAGAAATCCTTCTACTGGTATAAGAAAGTAATTGAATCAAAAGGGGAAATTCTGTAAAGATTCCATAAAAAGTACCGGACAGAGATATTTTGATCTGCCCGGTACTTTTTATAGTTAGGTAATTGCGAAACATTACGCGTGAAAGTTTAAGAGAAGGGTACGACAGGTATCATACAGCAGCTTTTCTGGAGCTAAAGTCAAAAGGCTTGACAAAATCAGAAATTCTTATATAATTATCAATGGTAATTAACAAAGATAATTATATAAGGAGTTTTTTTATGACAAATGAAAAGATCAAGCGGATGTTTGATGCATTTTATCAGGCAAAGCGGATCCGGGATATGCTTCCGCCACTGCCCCAGGGGGTGATGCCATCCTACATACAGTATCTGGATGTGATCCATTCTCTGCAGCGGGAAAAAAAGGATATCCGGCTCTCTGATATCAGTGATGCCATGAACCTTCCGCGTCCGGGTGTCACCAGAACAGTGAAAGAAATGGAGGCAAAGGGATATCTTCAGAAACTTACGTCTCCGGATGACGGGCGCGTTACTTACATTTCCATAACAGAAAAAGGCGAGAGGCTTTCCAGGAAGTATGATCAGGATTATTTCAGCAGTCTGGCGCCCTATCTTTCAGAGATTTCCGAAGAAGAAGCAGACAGTATGATCCGGACCATCGGGAAATTTTATCAGATCATGTGCGACAGGAGGGAACATTATGATAAATGATAAAGCAGATTTTACCCAGGGAAATATCCTGAAGAAGCTGGTTGCATTTATGATGCCGGTACTCGGTGCGCTGATCCTGCAGGCTGCCTATGGTGCGGTCGATCTTCTTGTAGTTGGAAGATTCGGTTCCACATCCGGACTGTCAGCGGTTTCCACCGGAAGTCAGATACTGAATCTGGTTACCTTTGTAGTGATCCAGTTTGCTATGGGTATCACAGTTCTGATCGCACGTTATCTTGGAGAAAAAAGACCGGAGCAGATTGGCTCCGTTATCGGTGGGGCTGCGATCGTCTTTACCATGATATCTGTCGTGCTGTTTATTGTTATGGTAGGTTTTGCACATCCGATCTCCGTGCTGATGCAGGCACCGGAAGAAGCGGTAGCGCTGACTGCATCTTATGTACGGATCTGTGGCAGCGGAATTTTCTTTATTGTTGCGTATAACCTACTGTCTGCTATTTTCCGTGGCCTTGGTGACAGTAAATCTCCGTTGCTGTTTGTGCTGGTGGCATGTATTGTAAATGTGATCGGAGATCTGGTACTGGTAGCCGGGTTACATATGGATGCAGCAGGAGCAGCTATTGCTACGGTTTCTGCTCAGGCCTTAAGTGTTGTATTTGCAGTAGTTCTGCTGATAAAGAAGAAGCTTCCGTTTACCATTACAAAAAAAGATTTCCGGCTGAATCCTCAGTGCAGACGTTTTCTTAAGATCGGACTGCCGCTGGCACTTCAGGAATTCCTGACACAGATTTCATTCCTGGCCTTGTGCGCATTTGTCAATCGCCTGGGTCTGGAAGCATCCTCCGGTTACGGAGTTGCATGTAAGATCGTAAACTTTGCCATGCTGGTTCCAAGCTCCCTGATGCAGTCCATGGCCTCCTTTGTTTCACAGAACGTAGGAGCAGGAAAGCCGAAACGTGCGAGAAAATCCATGCTTACGGGAATTGGAGTTGGCCTGTCTGTGGGATGCCTGGTATTTATCCTGATCCTGCTGAAGGGTGATGTGCTGGCAGGATTCTTTTCAACAGATGCCGGCGTTATACAAAAGGGCTTTGATTATCTGAAGGGGTTTGCTCCGGAGACACTGGTAACGGCTGTTCTGTTCAGTATGATAGGCTATTTCAACGGAAACAACCAGACCATATGGGTTATGGTCCAGGGCCTGATCCAGACGCTTCTGGTACGACTTCCAATGGCGTACTTTATGAGTATCCAGCCGGATGCCAGCCTGACAAAGATAGGTCTTGCAGCACCGGTATCTACCACAGTGGGAATCATTCTGAACATCGGATTCTTTCTGTACTTTACCCGTGTGAAAAAAGAAATTGTTTCGGAAGAATGACCGGATAAAGGGATGTAAATGAGGGGGTGATATGATATAATCAGAATCACCCCGGCAGAGGTGATGGTACTGACCCCTGAAATAGCTGCCGGAATCTTGACAGCTGTAAAGGAGGAGTACAGGATGATTTGCGGGATGACGTATTTTCAGATATGTCTGTATTTTTTGTTTTATTCTTTTGGAGGATGGGTCGTTGAAGTTATCTTCCATGCAGTAACCTTAGGAAAGGTTATAAACCGGGGATTTCTCAACGGTCCGGTATGCCCGGTGTACGGATTTGGTGTACTTTCCGTGTTTGCATTGCTTAATACGCTTCAGAGCGGCGGACATCAGATGAGTGAGGGAATGATCTTTCTGTTTGGAATCGTTCTTGCAACTGCGGTAGAGCTGGTTGCCGGATGGCTTCTGGATGTATGCTTCCATGCAAGATGGTGGGATTATTCTAATAAGCCGCTGAATTTTCACGGCTATATCTGTCTTGAGTTTTCCCTGATATGGGGACTTGCCATTGTGATGGTCGTAAAGGTTTTTCAGAAGTATGTGGAGCGTCAGGCTTCTCATACACCTTCCACACTGGAATGGGTTGTTATGGCAATTCTGTATGCGGTGTATCTGGCAGATTTTATTGTAACAGTAGCGGTGATCCGCGGACTGAACAAGAAGCTTACCCGACTGGATAAGGTACGTGCGGATCTGCGGATCGTGAGCGATAAGCTCAGTGATACTCTGGCAACAACTACCATTGATACAGCACAGAAGGTGGGAGAAGGAAAGGTTCAGGTTGCTCTTGCTAAGGCAGAGCTCAGAGATGCGACTGTGGCTCAGAGAGAAAAATCTGCCGAAATGCTTCGGATGAAGAAAGCGGAGCTTCAGGCACAGTTTGATGAGCTGTCAAGCTCTATCACAAACCATACGGTATTCGGTCAGGGAAGAATCCTTAAGGCTTTCCCGGAGATGAAGCACAGAGATTATTTTGAACTGATCCAGGAGCTGAAGAAAAAACTCAGATAAGAAAAATGAAATGCGATAAAGAGGCAGCAGGAAATTTCCAACATTTCCTGCTGCCTTTTTTTGGAGTATCAGAGTTTCAGTTTATCGGATTCTTTTTTTTATCATTGGTCCGATGATCATGGCGATGATCATTTTTATGAGATCTGCCGGGATAAACGGAATTACACAGATTCCAAGAGCTGCTTTGAAAGTGGAATCTGCAACGATGCAGAACCATACAGTTCCGAAAAGATAGCATACAATTGTTCCTGCGATCATACCAACGAGCTGGATCAGAGGTTTATGGCAGTTGTCAATTACCAGTCCGGCAATAACAGCCATAACGATAAAGCCGATGATGTATCCGCCTGTAGGACCGGCCAGCTTTGCGGGGCCGCCGGTAAATCCGGAAAATACCGGAAGACCTACAAGGCCAAGCAGCAGATAGATCAGATAGCTGATGGTTCCTTTTTTCCATCCGAGAAGATACAGGGACAGATAGATGGCAAGATTGGTAAATGAGATCGGAACCGGACCGATCGGAATGGACAGCGGCGCAAGAATACAGGTGACAGCTGCCATAAGAGCGGTCATGGTGATCTCGTAGGTTTTTGTACGTGGTGCAGAGACAGTATTTGTCTGATTCATATTGAAAGAGCCTCCTTTGAAAAAGGTAATATATTTACTGGTTCGGGTAAGTAATGAAATGCTGTAAGTGTGTATGACAGGTCATATGTCCATAAGGATGCTTACGCAGATTCAATCTCATAGGTGAATCCTGCATCCGTAATGGTTTTGAGCGTGTCTTCGATTCCCTGACCACCTTCTGTAAGATAACCGGAAGCAAAAATAGAGTCTACAACACTGAGCAGTTTTTTTTCTTCGCCCTTGAAATAAACTTCTCTTCCGGCAGCACATCGGATATCGGCTTTAGGTACAAGAAGTCTTGCCAGGCAGAGGACTTTCATGCAGTATTCTGTTGTCAGCTGGGAAATATCTGCATTCCCGAGAGGAGTTCCCTTGATCGGAAGAAGAAAGTTGATCGGCAGTGCTTCCGGCTGGATCTCACGTAATTCCAGAAGCATGTCAACAACATCTGCTTTGCTTTCACCCATGCCAATGATACCGCCACTGCAGATCTCAAAACCAAGACCCTGAAGCATATGGATATTCCGGACACGCTGGTCAAAGGTATGTGTACTGCAGATATTCTGATAAAAGGACCGGCTGCTGTTCAGGTTATGGTTGATCCGGTCAAGACCTGCTTCTTTGAGCACTTTTGCCTGGTGCTCTGTGAGAAAGCCTATGGAGCAGCAGAGATGAGTTCCCTGTTCTTTCATTTTGCGGATCCTGCGGGCCAGCTCTTCAATCTCTTTATCTGTAAATTTCATACCACTCAGACCGATACAGTGTCTGGATAAATGATAATCATTTACGAAATCATTGTCCTGATATAATTTGTCTTCATCTACCCATTTGTATTTATCAATATCGGCAGTGGAACGACATGACTGGGCACAGTAGGCACAATCCTGGGAACAGTTACCGCTGCGGGCATTGGTAAGGATGTGGATGCTTACCCGGTTTCCCTTATATTTGTAACGTAAACTGCTGGCACGGTCAATCAGTGCCTCAAGTTCTTCGTCCGGAGTATCTAAAATTGCAATGGCTTCATCTCTGGAAAGCGATGGAGCTTCTTTTTCGCATGATGCAGTGTTCATGTCAATACCTTCCTTTTGAGTTTTTTTGTACGGGTATCACTTTATCACATAGAAATATTGAATGTCAACTGCAAATATAAAATGAGTTTACAATTAAAAACTGTAGTATTAAGGTAATGCTTAGGATCATCGAAGCAGGGAATTTCCTTGATTCGGTTAAAATAATTCTCAATTCAATATCATATCTTTATAAAATCTTAATACGGAAGCAGAGACTTTTATACTATCTTTGAAAGTAGTTATATATAATAAAATGCATTACGAGGATAGCACTGTTAAAAGTATTGATAAGGAGTTCTGATCATTTATGCCGGAAAAATCATATAAGAAAAAACATATGACATCTTTTCAGCTGATTATCATGGGGTTTGCAGGAGTGATCCTTTTGGGAACCGTTCTGCTGATGCTTCCATTTTCTTCTGCGGAGAAGGTGATCACACCATTTCATGAGGCACTTTTTACAGCCACTTCGGCGGTATGTGTTACAGGTCTTGTGGTAAAGGACACTGGAAGCTACTGGTCCCTGGCAGGCCAGACGATCATTCTTGCACTCATACAAATAGGTGGGCTTGGAGTAGTGACTGTGGCTGCGTCTGTTTCCATTCTTTCCGGAAAGAAAATATCCCTCATGCAAAGAAGCACCATGCAGGATGCAATTTCAGCTCCAAAAGTCGGAGGAATCGTCAGACTAACAAGGTTTATTTTGAGGGGAACATTTTTGATCGAAGCTGCAGGGACGGTGTTGCTGCTGCCGGTTTTTATGGGAGATTATGGAAAAAAGGGAATCTGGATGTCAGTTTTTCATTCAATCTCTGCTTTTTGTAATGCCGGCTTTGATATTCTGGGGACAGATTCCAGTATGTTTCCATCGCTGACTGGGTATTCCGGAAATATACTTATAAATCTGGTAATTATGCTGTTGATCATTACAGGAGGAATCGGTTTTCTCACATGGGATGATATTTATACAAACAAACTGAACTTTAAACGCTACCGCATGCAAAGCAAGATCATTCTCATGACTACCGCATGTCTGATCTTATTTCCGACAGTTTTTTTCTATATCTGTGATCTGACAAAATTACCCATGGAAAAACGCCTGTTAGCAGCAGCGTTTCAATCGGTAACGACAAGAACTGCCGGATTTAATACTATAAACATTTCAGAGATGAGTGAGGCATCAAAAGCGGTTATGATACTGTTAATGCTAATTGGTGGTTCACCGGGATCTACAGCAGGTGGAATGAAAACAACAACTTTTTCAGTACTTATTTTAAATGCAATTGCGACATTTCGAAGTCAGGAAAATGCAGGAGCTTTTGGGCGAAGACTTGAATATCATGTGATAAAAAATGCAGCGACAATAGCCATGTTATATTTTGCCTTGTTCTTTGGCGGCGGAATAGCGATCAGTGTGTACGAAGGCCTTCCGCTTTTAAATTGTCTGTACGAAGCTGCTTCAGCTGTTGGTACGGTAGGGCTGACGCTGGGAATCACACCGGAACTTCATGTTTTTTCACAAGTCGTGTTGATCATACTGATGTATCTGGGACGTGTAGGTGGTCTGACCCTGATCTATGCGGTATTTTCCGGAAGAAATAAGGGAAATGCAAAGCTCCCTCTGGAAAAAATCACAGTTGGATAAGAAGGAGAAAAATAATATTATGAAAAATGTATTGCTTATTGGACTTGGAAGGTTTGGAAGACATATTGCCATGCAGCTCAATCAGTTGGGACATGAAGTTATGGCAGTTGACTGGAAGGAAGAAAGAGTGGACAAAGTACTGTCATTTGTGACGAATGCTCAGATTGGTGACAGCACCAATGCTGAATTTTTACAGTCCCTTGGAATTGGAAACTACGACATTTGTTTTGTGACCATTGGAGATAGCTTTCAAAATTCTCTTGAAACAACATCCCTTCTAAAAGAACTGGGTGCAAAATTGGTGATATCCAGAGCTGAACGTGATGTTCAGGAAAAATTTCTTTTACGCAATGGTGCCGATAAGGTAGTTTATCCGGAAAAGCAGGTGGCAAAATGGGCCTCCATCCGTTATACAGATGATCATATCCTGGATTATATGGAGGTGGATGCTTCCCATGCAATTTTTGAAGTGGAAGTGCCGGAAGAATGGGTTGGAAAAACAGTGGGTGGACTTGACATCAGAAAACGCTACAATATTAATATTCTGGCAGTAAAAAATGAAGAGGAATTCAGTATTGCAATTTCACCGGAAACATATTTTACAGAAAATGATAAATTACTGGTATTAGGAGAATACAGAGCTCTTCAGAAGTGCTTCCGCATATAGCTCATTGCCATGAAGAAAAAATTTTTGACCACAGAACTGCTGCGTGATATAATTCCAGTAAACAACAGCAGAAGGAGAATGAGCTTGAAAATGGAGGATACAGTAAAAAACAGAACCTGTTCGAAACGGCCATTTGCATGGTATGTGGAAAAACCGTCTGCAAAAGATTACTTGCTGACGGTTTTTATATTTGCAGTATGCACTTTGATTGGCCTGCTGTTTCAGAAGCTGGATTTTACAGATACGAATATTGTAACGATATACATTCTGGGTGTGTTGATCACTTCCATCGTGACAGATGGTTATCTTTGCAGTGTAGCAGGCTCCTTTTTAAGTGTATTCTTATTTTGTTTTTTCCTGACGGAGCCAAGGATGTCTTTTGAGACATATGCGGTGGGATATCCGGTGACATTTTTCATAATGCTTATTTCATCCGTACTTACAGGAACCCTTGCGGCAAAGCTGAAAATGCATGCAAAGCTGTCTTCACAGATTGCCTTTCGCACACAGGTTCTGTTTGATACGGATCGTCTGCTGCAAAAGGCAAAAAGTGAGACAGAAATCCTCGGAGTTACCTGTACACAGCTGATACGCCTGTTAAACCGCAGCATCACGGCATATGTTGTGGAAAATGGAACTTTATCAGAAGGAAAGCTTTTTTCCGGGGAAAAAGAGAGCACAGAGGATTTTCTGACACAGGAAGAACAACAGGCGGCCAGATGGACTTATGAAAACAGACAGCGTGCCGGCGCATCCACACAGTATTTCTCACAGGCAAAATGCTTATATCTGGCAATTCGAAGCGGGAATAATGTTTATGGCGTAATCGGGATCCCTCTGCAGAAAGAAACACTGGACTCTTATGAATACAGCATCCTGCTGTCTGTAATAAATGAATGTGCACTTGCAATGGAGAATGTACAAAATGCCATAGAAAAAGAAAAAAATGCGGTTTTAGCAAAAAATGAGCAGCTGCGTGGCGATCTTCTTCGGGCGATCTCCCATGACCTGCGTACTCCGCTTTGTTCTATTTCCGGAAATGCAGATATGCTTCTCAGTAACAGTGACCGTCTGGATGAAGCTACAAGGTATCAGATCTACACGGACATTCATGAGGATTCAGAGTGGCTGATCGGAGTTGTGGAAAATCTGCTTTCCATTACCAGGCTCAATGATGGAAGATTGAAGTTTAAATTTACGGATCAGCTTTTGGATGAGGTAATAGCAGAGTCACTCCGGCATGTCAGCCGGAAGCATGATGCGTATAAGATCGTGGCGGACTGTGAAGAACTTGTTCTTACACGTATGGACGTGCATCTTATTATACAGGTTCTGGTAAATTTGATTGATAATGCGATAAAATATACGCCGTCAGGCTCTGTCATCAGCATTCGGGGGTTCAAAAAAGCCGGGAAAGCACAGGTAAGCGTGGAAGATAACGGCCCCGGGATCCCGGATGAAATGAAGCCACATATTTTTGAGATGTTTTATACAGGGAAAACAACCGTTGCAGACAGCCAACGGAGTCTGGGGCTTGGCCTGGCACTTTGCCGCTCTATCATAGAAGCACACGATGGAACACTGGTTCTTTCGGATCATGCTCCGCATGGATGTAATTTTACTTTTACTTTACCATTAAGCGAGGTGACATTAAATGAATAAGACATTAATTCTGGTGGTTGAGGATGACAGACCCATACGGAACCTGATCGTTACCACTTTAAAAACACATGACTATAAATATCTGGCTGCAGAAAATGGGGCTTCGGCCATTTTGGAGGCTTCATCACACAATCCGGATATCGTTCTTCTGGATCTGGGCCTTCCTGATATGGAAGGAGTAGAGGTAATAAAGAAAATCCGTACCTGGTCGAATATGCCGATCATCGTGATCAGTGCCAGAAGTGAAGATATGGACAAAATAGAGGCACTGGATGCGGGTGCAGATGATTATATCACAAAACCATTTTCAGTAGAAGAATTACTTGCGCGTATCCGTGTCAGCCAAAGGCGGCTTGCCATAACGCAGTCAGGAAAACAGCCGGAAACATCTGTTTTTGAAAATGGTGGATTAAAGATAGATTACACGGCTGGCTGCACATTCTTGAAGGACAGAGAACTGCATCTGACGCCCATTGAGTATAAGCTGCTCTGCCTTTTATCCCGTAATGTTGGAAAAGTATTGACACATACATATATTACTCAGCAGATCTGGGGACGCTGCTCGGAAAACGATGTTGCTTCTCTCAGGGTTTTTATGGCAACACTGCGGAAAAAACTGGAGCTTGAAAAAAACGGTGTACAATATATCCAGACGCACATAGGAATTGGATATCGCATGCTCAGAATCGAGAAACCTGAGCAGGAAACCAAAAAAGATAGCATTAATCCTCAAACGATAATATAATCATCTCATATGATGACAGTTTCTATAGTAAAGATCACAGAAAAGGACGGAAACAGACGATGAAGATCCTGGGGATTGATATCGGCACAACAACAGTCAGTGTCGTAATGACAGACACAGAAACGGGAAAGCTGCTTGCAAAGGAAACAGTGGAGCATAATTCTTTTCTGCGGAGCAGTAAGCCGGAACAGAAGCTGCAGGATCCGGAACGGATCTATGAGATCGTCCGGGAGCTTCTTATAAAGCAGCAGAAGGAGAATGGTTTGCCAGATGGAATAGGGTTTACAGGGCAGATGCATGGAATGCTGTATGTGGATGCTTCCGGCAAGGCAGTGAGTCCTCTCTATACCTGGCAGGATGGAAGCGGAGAGATTCCGCTGGAAAACGGAAAAACCTGTGCAGAGCTTTTGCAGGGAGTAGGTGCGGCGGCGTCCGGATATGGTGTAGTGACACATTTTTATCTTCAGAAGAAAGATCAGATCCCGAAGGATGCTGTAAGGATGACGACGATCAGTGATTATATTGCTATGCGGCTGTGTGAAAATACTGTCCCTGTTATCGGACTTGACATGGCGGCAAGCTGGGGCTGCTTTGACCTGCGAAAACAGGAGTTTCTGTATGAAGCCCTGGAGCAGGCCGGCGTAGATACTTCTTATCTGCCGGAAGTAAGAAAGGGACATTTTTTTATCGGAGAAACAAGAGCCGGTGTGCCGGTAATGGGATCGATCGGTGACAATCAGGCGAGTCTGTTTGGTTCCGTCCGGAATCTTAAAGATACCGTGCTCCTGAATGTAGGAACCGGCAGCCAGGTTTCCTTAGTGACAGAGAGGTTTATAGAATGCAGCGGCAGTGTGGAGCTTCGCCCCTGTACCGAAAACAGCTATATCCTCGTGGGAGCTTCCCTGTGTGGTGGTCGTGCGTATGCGATGCTGGAACAGTTTTACAGAGAAGCTGCAGAAACTGAAGAAAGACTGTATTCCCGGATGCAGGAGCAGGCAGAAAAATTTGTTGAAAAATACGGAAAAGAAGCTGCATGGAAAGTAGATACAGCTTTTTCAGGGACAAGAAGTGATCCGTCTCACAGGGGCATGATCGCAGGGATCGGTGTAGAGAATTTTCATCCTGGTGCACTGACGGTCGGTGTGATCTGTGGGATTCTTAACGAACTGCATGAGCAATATGAGCAGATGTGTCAGCTCACCGGAAAAAAGGCCACACGCCTGACTGGCTCCGGAAACGGAATTCGCCGAAACTCGCTGATGAGAAGACTGGCAGAAGAAATGTTCGAAATGCCGATGGAGATTCCTGAACATGAAGAAGAGGCTGCATATGGAGCTGCACTTACTGCGGGGAAATTGGCAGCAAAAAAATTGGATTTATCCAATGCGTCGTAAAACCCCTTGCTTCAGCTATGGGGATATAAGATGTGTCCATCGAATTTATGCAAGTAATTGAAGATGGACAAAATAGTAATTGTATTAATTAATAAACTATAGTATAATACAAATATGAACACAACATATAAATCAAACAACAAT
>ERZ857745.2331-NODE-2331-length-20838-cov-6.546937_pt1 | contig 20838 bp, 39 predicted proteins | sample MGYA00519699_ERZ857745 | MGnify/ENA primary metagenome ERZ857745 (study PRJEB31778, sample SAMEA3449357) | human gut metagenome | biome: human gut; feature: human-associated habitat; material: faeces | place: United Kingdom | collected 2010/2012 ...
TCTATCTTTGCATTGTAACAATAGACGAACGAACCAAAGATAATTAAAATAATATGAAAAAAAGAAAGAGCAGACGACAAGAGCTTATGACGCTTAAAGTTGGGCGATCAGTCTATTACGAGATCGCAAAAGCCGATTCGGTGCGATCTACTCTCTATCGGTTATCACAGATAACGGGAAATGTCTACAAGACTAAGAGTATGCCGCCGAGATATAGAGTAACCCGAATATCATAAAGCCATGCCACGAGGAATAAAGCAAATACCCACCGCCCCACCCCGCCCGGGAAAGGTATTCTATTCTCGAAAAGAAGCTGCGGAGTATTTGGGGGTAAGTGTGACCACTTTGGATAGGTATGCGAAATCAGGGGCTATTTCATTTAAGGTGCGCCGCAGATGTCATCCTGTCTATCATATCGCGGACTTGGATCGGTTCAATCAACCGCAGGAGATTTACGAGGTGGCACGTAGGGAAAGATGTTAACCGAAACAGAGAAAACCTAAAACGAAGAAATCATGAACGACGAATTTATCATCACACCCGGCCCTGCTCCGGATTCAGCTTTGAATCCACTGAGGGCAAATCTTTCCCGGCTGGCTCTTTCTGACGAAGTCAGCGATGAGGATAAAGAGGCGATCAAAGAGTACCTCGACAAATTGTAAGATTCCACCCCTTTAGTCTAACGGGAGAGAGACGGCGAACACGCATAACTGGTTATTGCTTGACTGAAGATGTTTTTGTGCGCGTGTGAGCAGGTAGCGGTTCGAGTCCGCTAAGGGGTGCAAAGTAAAAGGGTGGTAGTACAAGTAGTACGGCATCAGATGTAGGGCAGGATAAATCCGTAAGTCCGAGCAGTTAGACAGCAGTTGTGGGTATCGAATCCCACCCACCCTCCAATAATGAAAAGAAATGAACAGTGGTTGTGAAAATATTTTGCATGCAGATTTGGTAAAGTCAGAAACTTTGCCCATATTTGTAATGCGAACCGGTTGTAGACTTACTGAATACAGCCAAGACATATTTTCTACTGCTGATAAGGCAGCCCTCTTGAGACGATTCTACTTCGGTAGTCTCGACCGGTTCGCAAAACTTCAAGAGAGGGTTGCCCTCTTTTGTATATCCATATTCCAAATTTTTTCTCGTATGCGAACCGGTGAAAATTTGGCAGCAGGTGCACCAGGTGTACCCGATGCTACGGCTAACGCCCGTAAACGCGTTGAATCTATCCTCAAACTATCGAATGAGGAAATAGCCAACACCCTTTCCAACCTTACTCACGAGCAGTATGAATCTATTGCTCCGTTCTTCCGTGTCGTTTTCTGTCTGATTGAGTGCTGGCAGGGTGATAAATCGTCTAACCCTGAAAAATCCAAAGTCTTATGAAAGTGATTCGGTTTTTTCTGGCAGTAGTTGCCGGGTTGATGATCGTCAACGACAATCCCGCAGCGCAAGATTTCCGGATCAATTTCTGGGGGCTGGTGCTGGCAGTGGTTCTGATCGCAACGACCAAGCGGGGTGAAGCAGGTATTAAGAAATACTTAAAGACTGAGTAGCTATGGCATCGACGAATTTACCTCCATTTGAATACAAGGATGAAACACTGGCCGCTATTGGTCGTCAGATAGGCGATCTTCTCGGTTGGATGGAACAGGGAGATGTGGTGGAAAAGGAACTGGAGCCCGTCTCGCAGGATGGCGTGGATGTGATTGTGTCGGTCGACTTGTCGCGTATGCGAGAGGATTATTTCGACGATCCGGAGCTTTTCGATTTAAGTGTTTACCGGGCACAGGTTCAGTATATCGACCATTTGGAAGAAGTAATACCGCCTGAATCGAACGATGTAAGGGCATGGGTTAATTAACGGTTCCTGCTACCGTAAAGCAGGTTAGGTTAGTAATGTTGGTTTAGGTTAGCAGCCATTTTTTACGATCCGGACGGCAATCCGGGTCACCCCTCCGCCCTACGGGAATATCGCGGAGTTTTTAAAGGACAAATTAAAACACTCAATATTATGGACTATTTAGCGGAACCCCAAAAGAAGATCAAAGCGGCCCTATTATCGGGTATCAGGCTGACGACCGCACAAGGTAACCGGATGGCCCAGACTGTGGATTTTCGCAAAATCATATCAAGATTGAAAAAGGATGGGATGGCGATAAAATGGTTTTGGAATGCTCGCAAAGACCAGGACGGTAAAATAGTCGCACGATATAAAACCTATTACTGTGAATCTCCGCTTCCCGCTAAAGGGACGAAGATCGATGGTTTTGGAGAACCGAGTTTTAACGAAATGTTTTGGAATCAGTAAACATAAACGACGATAAGATGAAACAATTTAAAAGTACTAAACGCGCAGAACGGAGAGGCCATTTAAAAACCGTATGGGATCAGGCATTACAGAAGTTTGTTTGGATGCGCCGAACCACTAATGGAAAGTGGGTTTTGTATTAAGACAGCCCGGAAAGACGGGCAACTGGACAGGCAGCCACCGGGGACGCCCGGATAAGTGGCAGGCAATGATGCGGGGAGTGCGCCCTTGAGATGTACAGCAAGACAGGGCCAACACAAACGAAGCCGACAGATACCCTTTCTCGCGGGTAAGATTCAAAGCTGTCGCCGGGGCAGAACCGGCCCTGTCCGCAAACCGCCTGTGAAAAGGCATAAAATTTAAAATTATGGAAGCAAATCAATTAATCACCAATGTGGAGGTGTTTTCCGGAAATCTGCCGGATTTAAACAAAGCCGATGCGGCACCTCTCGAACTCAACGGAGAGTACTGGACACCCGAAAAACCCGGAGAGAAACGCCGGATGTTTTTTAAGGAGCTTCGCACCGAAACCACCGTAGACCAGCAGACCGGGAAAGATATTGAGCTACTGGTTGCTTACTTCGTAGAGGTGGTAGACGGAAGAAAGCGGGTTGTAAGGCAAGCCGGTAGAAGGTTGACTGCGGTTTTCGAAAGTTTTTCGGACAAAATCAAACCGGGAATGGCTTTCGAGATTACCTATCAGGGTAAAGTGAAAAACAAAAGCAACTCCTTTATGAGTGACGCCTGGAGTATCGTCCCACTTTCAACTAAATAGCCATGGATTTCCCGGTTTATGATCTGTCGAATGCAATTGCAGGGGAGGAATTAACTCCCCTACAATTCGACAGATCGAATTACACACCTTTGGATGAGTTTGTCGAGAACCTGAAAAACGCCCCGGATAAATCGGTTAAAGTCTCCAACAGGTCGCTTTCCGTGAACGGTAAGGTGGTGAACGATTCGATGGAAAAATACCTGAATCATCCGGGTTTATCTTCATCTTCCTTAAAGGAGGCTTTGAAAACTCCGAGACACTTCCTGTTGTACCAAAACCAAACCTTTACCCCTAAAAACACCTCTCATTTTGAATTAGGGACCTTTGCACACGAGGCGTTTTTGGAGCCTAAAAGATTTGAGAAAGTAATCGTAGAGCCTCAATATCCGGAAAACACCAATGAGGGATTGATCAGCCTGATTCGGTTTTATCAGCAGCTTTTAAACATTCAGTCCGATTATGAACTCTCCAGCCTCAAACAACAAGCCCTTCGGGAAACCCTGAAAACCCTTCGTTCCCAATGTGACTATACGATTATCGAGGAAGATGATAAGAAAATAATAGACGTAGTGAAATCGGGATATAAAATCTACGGCGGCGGTATTCTTCCTTTGATTTTCAAGTATGCAAAAAACGAAGTTTCCATGTACGGAGAGGACGATGGGATGAAAGTGAAAATAAGGCCGGACGGGATGCTTCTGGAAGAGAACGTAGGAGTGAATGCGATAGTCTCTTTTAAAACCACTTGCGCAAACACCACAGAGAGATTCGTAAGGGATGCGGCTAAGTTTAAATACGAACTCTCCGAGGGGATGTATCTGGAGGTAGCCTCAAAGATCACCGGCAGGGAATTTACAGCCACGATCATGGTGATGCTTCAAACTACCATTCCGTTCCAGATCGCGGTTTTTTATTGGGATGCTGAAGATTTGCAGGTGGGAAAATACAAATACCGCCAGGCATTAAGTGTCGTCCGGGAGTGCCGGGATAAGAAAATCTATCCAGGCTTCGATTCCAAAGCCGAAGAAGGACACTTTGGAATCATTCAAATGAAACTCCCCGAGTATATCAAAAACGAACTCGATCCGGTGTACATCAATGGGTGAAATGATTGAAAACATGCGGATGCTCCGACAGGCAAACAAGGAGTACCGCCAGGATTTAGGCCGAAAAAGAATCTACCTTTTTAAAAGGCACGTAGAGGCTGAAATTTTAAATGAAACCGAATACTCCATACGATTCCGCACCGAAGGCCAAATATTCGATTTTTACCCGCAAAAATGCCGCTTGTTTGACTTGCAGACAAAGGAGTGGCGCACGCTGAATAGAAAATATTTCATCACACATATTAAAACACTGATACGAAAGGATGAAACCCAAAGATGAAGCCGACCTGGATTTTGGTAGGTACATCCGCCTGCGGGATACGAGCGTGGATGATCCCCGATGTATCAGTTGCGGTCGCCCTATTACTTACGAAACCTGTGATTGCGGTCACTTTATTCCCCGCCAGCATACATCGACAAGGTTTGACGAGAGGAATTGCAATGCACAATGCAGGGTTTGCAACCGCATGAAAGACGGCAATCTTCCGGGTTATACCATCGGTTTGGTTGAGAAGTACGGAGAAGGGATTATTGAGGAACTGAAAGCCCGGAAGCGACTTATCGTCCAGTATAGAGACAGCGACTACAAGGAAATATCACAATGCTATGGCAAGACCACAAAAAAATAACGCAGACTATTTTCCGCACGATGCCGATATGCGGAATGATCCGAAGATTAAAGCTCTTCGCCGGAAGTTCAAGCATACGGGCTATGCAGTCTGGAATTATATTCTTGAATCTCTTGCGGACAGCGATTTTTTCGAGATTGAATGGAGTGACCTGAATATTGAATTGCTAGCTGCGGATTTTGATATTGAGCCCGATGAATTACGTGAAATAGTCGCTTATTCTTCCATGCTCGGGCTACTTCAAACCAATAACGGGATTTTGACTTGCGAGAAGCTGAAACTACGTTTTAAACCCCTTTTAGCGAAAAGAAAACCCAATTCTAACGAGTTTCCGAATCAGAAACCAATGAAAAATGATGTTTCAGACATCGAAAACCCACAAAGTAAAGTAAAGGAAAGTAAAGTAAATAAAAGTAAAGAAAAAGAGAGTGAGAGAGAGCACACCCTCGCCCGCTCGCCCGATTTTTTAGAATTTGAAAATTTCATTCAGACTTACGCCCCGAGAATCATGGACATGAAAGAGCCTTTTCGGGAACAGGAGTTCCGCTGGCTCGTCAAAGATTTCAAAGCCCCATTCATCAAAAAAATCCTTACGGAAATGCACAATTCGGGCGATTTGTTCAAGAACGTCAACGCCTATATCACATTCAAAAAATTCGCAACAGTAGCACAAAGACGACAATGAAAGTTTCCAAACAAACCAACCCCAGGAATATCGACGAAATCCACGTAGTAATGACCGTCGAGGAAGCAGAACTTACCCAAACAGCTGTAAATCAGTTCGCGGAAAACATTGCCAACAAGAAATCTCATCAGTCGAAGATGCGCCGCCTTGCAATGCTGATCGACAAAGCGCTACCCGCAGAGAAACATGAAAGATAACTACACATGTTCCGAAGTTGCCGACACCAGATGTCACGACAAGGAAAGATTTACCCTCCTGATGAGTTTGGATGAACTGTTAAACTACTTCAAAAGCAAAGAGAAATGACCGTCCTTGAAGCTATCGAGCAACTGACCGCCGAACGAAAAGAGAAAAGAATCGAGCCGCTGAACATTGTTTTCCGGAGTATCTACGACAAACTTTCGATCAGTTGGTTCGAGATGGTCGAAGAGCTCGAAAGGCTGAAAGAAGCAGGATTAATCCACATCGGGGATACGCCGAAAGACAGATACGCAAAACTATTAAAAGCCAGATAATCATGAGTAAATTTATTAATGTGGAAATCAATACCGATGTCGATGTTTATGTAGGCGACGTATTGAACCAAATCGATGATGATGAACTGCGTGACGAGGTTATCCGTAGGGAGTTGTCGGCCAGGATTAACCTGGGAACATCTCCTGTCGAGAATTACAAACCCGGAGAATTCCGCCGCACCCTGTGCGACACGCTTTCACTGGGTTATCAAGTGTCCGATGACGAGATTCTCGGCAGGATTAAAGAGTGTTTGTAAACCATTAAAATCTACCGCAATGAAAGTCGAAATCAACCAAACGATCAATCCGGAAATGGTAACCCTTTACAGCCATCGCACCGGTGAATTTATCGACGAAATCCCCGCTGAGAAGGTCAAAGACCTGCAACACCTTTCGGGGGGGGGTATTTCAGGTGACACGCAAGCAGATCAACAAGATTAAACGGGAAGCCCTATCGAGGGCAGAAAGGAGCGGGAAATGAAAAGCAAACGAGCAGAAGAATTTATCAATAATCGCTCTGAGCTGATTGACGGCCTAGAGTGGATGGTTGACGCATCAACAGCCCGTCGAGCCGTCGAGCTTGCCGAGCAGGACGCAGAAGAGAAGATCGAGATGCTGAAAGCAAGAGCGGTATGCGCGTTCGACAGTCTGGATTTTACGGAATTGATGACGGCTGAATGTGTGCAGGATTTTGATAACGTTGAGTGCAGATTACGAGGATTATTCATTCAAAAACTCAACGAGCGATGACCTTCACTACCCCCTGCTTTGTTCGGGTTGAGAATCCGGAGAAGCGAAAAGAGTTGATCGAGTGGCTGGAAGGGGTTGGATATACCCACTTCCCATTTATACACGATAGTTGTTTGATAGCTACCGATTCAGACGGTAGAATATGGCTTACCGATGCAAATAGGGACGGGGCTTACGATTGTCAAACTGATACTGATTTATTCAAAGCCCTGGCGGCGATGAATGAATGGAACGACCGGGAACAGTGGTTCACTGATGGAAGTGATTGGGGGATATACCACTCCACTCCGCCACCTAAAGGGTATGAGTATTGGGGCAATATAGAAGTTATGGAATTCTTTGGCCTGCCAAATATTTTAGGTATAGAGAATTACCGCAAAGCCACCGCCGAAGAGATTGTCGAATACTTCAAAAATAAAGAGAGATGAAAACACCCCAAGGAGTAATCAGAGGCATTATTACCGATCCAGATACAGGAGAACAGATAGAAACATATGCCAGAATTCCAGTTAGATTAACACCTGAGGCTCTGGCGAAGGCTTATGCGGCTAAGGCCATGCAAGAGCGTTACCAGGCTGAAATGGGTAAGTATGATGAAATTCAGCAAGCTGTGTTTTGCGAGATTTACGATGATTTCATGAAAGGCTTTCAACTCGGATTCGAGCGACAAAATTTCAGTTTAGAGGATTTTTACAATCATAAAACAGCACAGCGATGAAAACACCCCAAGAAGCGGCCAGTTATATCGAACGAGTAAAGGAGTAAGAAGATGAAGATAAAGATGAAGATTTACGATAAAGAGCGTCGATGTATTTATGATACAGCGGTTTCTATTGCTCGATGTTTTGGAGACTATGTTGGAAGATGTAGACCTCCTGGATTTAGCGACTGTGATTTCACCCCGCAACCTGATCGATATGAACCCATAATATGCACTTTTTACAAAGATAGAAGCGGCCAAGAATTATGGAGTGGCGACCTTGTCCGGGTGCAACATCCCACTGCGGAGCCAAGCGTTACTTTGGAGTGCGTGATAGAATATTCGGAGTATGATGCTGCGTTCGTGTTTGTACCTCGCGAGAATCCAGAGTCCACCTATCCTCTCTTCGGAATGGATAGCGAGCTTATCGAACGAGTGGGAAGTATTTATGAAAAAACAGAGCGATGAAAGAGGTGTCTTTAGGAATACGTTGGGAGGAACTTTTCGGCAGGAGTAAAAAAAATACTTCTGATGCCACCCGCCGGGCGAGGTGGGAGCAATGGAAAGACCTATGCCTAAAGAGCGATCATCCCGATATGGTTGAATGGTGGGGCGAGGGATCAATGGCTGACGACTGTTTTTCCTGTGAGCACAAAGATGGTGATTGGTGTTCCCTGCAATCTTTACCATGTACGGTAAATCCGGTAACGACTTTTTCATTAGGAGATATTGGGATGGCTTGCAGGGGGACTGGATTCAAACCAAAGCAAGCTAAATTGGAATTTTAACCCGCCTTCGGGCATAACATGAGTAAGAAGAATGAGCACAACAGTCAAAACCGAGGATGTGTACTGTGTGTACGATCCTGACGGTATTCCTATTCTCCGTACAGTGGAAAATGAGCCCAGTGATTCCATTAGTCGACTTACACCCAACGAGGATACATGGAAATACTGGTACCTCAGAGAAGGTTACACCTGCCGTCCTGTGAGGGTGACGATTGAAGAACTGCCACAAGGCGAAAAATAAACGACTATGTCAACAATTAGAGTGGCGAAAGCCGATGAAAATGATTTTGAGCGAGTGTATAATCTTCTTAGGCCCTTACAATCGCTGTTTGGGAATAAATGGAGCGATGAAGAGAGTTGGAGTGAATGGGATGACGACGATCCAGACAAACTTGAACTACTCAAAATTCGCAAAGAGGTAGCCGATGAAGAAGGTTATGATCCCGAAGATGTGGACAACCGGCTCGTGCTGTTTGAATTTATTAAGCGTCGCTATAAAAAAGCTGATTGCGGCTGTTGGCAACGCGTGGTTATGTCTGCCGAGTGTCTAATTGATTCTGTCTGTGATCCGCAAAAGGATTATTTGGACTGGCACCCGTATTTAGTGCGAGCCACAGCCGATTCAATGCTGGGAGAATAAACAAACTGCCGCAAGGCGAAAAAATAAAAGAGGATGACCGAAGAAACGAAAGGCCCCTACAATGGATACAACAGCCTGGAGGAGCTTGAGAGTGCTGTAGACGAGTATTTCGGTGAGTATATCTCCGAACAGAATCAAAAGACAAAAGAACACATTGAAAATATCACGCCGCAGGCATAAATAATAAAAATCATGCGACCAATAATTTTCAGAGGCAAGTGCCTCGATAATGGGGAGTGGGTAGAGGGCGACTATTTCCGTAAATACATATACGACAGGTATGATAACGGTTCTCTACACCATCTCATAGGTTGGCAGGTGACGGATAATGACGGAGAGAAGTTTAATGACTACGAAGATGTCGATCCGGACACCGTCGGCCAGTACACAGGGATGAAAGACAAGAACGGAAAAAAGATTTTCGAGGGGGATATAATGTCACTTGTAACTGAATTTGGCGATACTATAATACGTGAAATACGGTTTATCGATGGGGCTTTTTGTGTGATCGGAGAGCAAGAAGATGACCTGCACGGGCTAAGTTGGGCCGTAGAAATGTGTGATGGAATAGTTGGTGATAACATCCACGACAACCCCGATCTGCTGAAATAAAAACGGAGGGCGTCCGCGTCGCCCTCCTACCTTAGAAACTACTAACCTAAAATCCCGACTATGAAATCATAGGATAGTGCAAATATAACAAAAACCTGAAATATGAAAAGAACCTTACTTTATTTTCTTCTTGCCTTTATAGCCGTGATTTTTACCGCCTGTGAGCTCAACAAGAACAGGCCGGGCAAGATCATCTTCGACCGTGTCCCCTTCGTCTATGCCACGATAAACGGCCAAAGGGAGCTATTCTTAATAGATACCGGAGCGTCTACCTCCATGCTGGATAAAAAGCTCTGTGACGAAGTGAAAATCTACTACATGACTACAGGCTTAGAGGTAATCGGCGTAGACGGAACCTCGATCCCTCTAAAGACCACCGGAAGAATCCCGTTTACGCTCGACAGCGTCCCGTATTCGGCCAGCTTCGCGGTACAGGACATGACCAGTCTACGGAGGGCTACCGGAAAGAACGTAAGAGGGTTGATCGGCTCGGATGTGCTGGGATTTTACCGGTTGACGGTGGATTTTAAAACATGTGAGTTAAGGTAAATTGTCCTAAAGGTAGAAAGTTGCATAGGGGAAAGACCGATAAAAGGTGATATTATTGTTCTAAAAGTATTGTTATGGATATTAAAGCAGCAGCACGAGAATTTGGTATAGCCGAACTCAGATTACATCAGCTTATCCGCCAGCATGCGATCAGTTTTAGGGCGGATGACTATGGTGTGTATGTGGAGCAATCCGAAGTGCAAGCGTGGCTTACCTCCCACCCTGAGCAATGGCAGCAATGGATGGACGCTTTGCAGCACACTCAAGATCATCTCATTTCAAACAGGTATTTGGAGCAACATCGAAATTTGAAAGATTTTGAAAGAAAATAGCTTGTATTGGCTTACATGAAGCTATACTTTTGCTATGTAATGGTACATGGCTATGGTAGAGCTTGTTCGTAGTTGGATCGCATTAAGGGATTTTGCCCACTTTGCACACATCAATGTGCAAGGAGGGCATTTTTTTACGCTACATAAGCAGTTCAAGAAGCTATATGAAGGAGCCTTAGATCAGGCCGACACTATCGCTGAGCGTTACCGTCAACTCAATCCAGATTCGGTTATTCAGATGACCGGAGGTGACCGAACTTATCCTGAGATGTCAGACCGACAACTCGTACAAGAAATCATCGCACAACTTTCCAATATCCGCCAACAGCAGAATGCTATTTGGGCCAACACCAATGCGACGGGTGATTATGTTACCAATGATCTGATGGTGCAGTGTTCAAAGTATGTGGATTTTATCATGTGGCAATTTAATGAATTCTTGAAGTAATGGCCTTTAAGCAAGGAAATACGTATTGGAAACTGGCGAAAGGATTTACGCCCGGCACGGAGAAGAAATACGCTCCTGATGAACTATGGGTAAAGGCTGTTGAGTATTTCAAATGGGTGGAAGACAATCCTTTGCTTGAAGAAAAGGTATTTGGAACTGGCCTGAAAGACACTGTAAATAAAATGCGGGCCATGACCATTACAGAGTTTTGTGTATTTGCGGGAATTACGTCTCAGACATTTTTCAATTACGAGAAGGAGCAAGCCTATTTTGACATCACAGCGCGCATACGTGATATAATCTACTCGCAGAAGTTCACCGGGGCCGCAGCAGGCTTACTGGAAAGCAATATTATAGCTAGAGAATTAGGTCTGGCTGACAAGCAAGAGATAAAACAAGATAGCACCATAACTACGGTAATGTTCGGCAATGAGGACAAAGGCTTATAGTCTGAATGTCTCTCTTACAGATAAACAAAAAGCGGTTCAGGCTGCTTTGTTTGTAGGGGTAATCGTCAAGTTCATTTGCCTGTATGGTGGATCGAGAAGCGGTAAAACGTTTTATGCTTTTTTGTGGATTGTAAAGCGAGCGATTATTTACCCAGGTAGTTACGGATTGGTGTTCCGCAAAACACTGAGTTCTTTGAAAATTGGTATGCTGAATCAGACGATGCCAGCGCTATGGAGGGAGTTCGCCAAAATCAATGGCGGTGTCCATCCTTACGATGCCAGTGTGGGCGGGGTTCCATTTGTGACCTTCAATAAGTCCGAGAACATCCTAACCTTTTTTAATGGGTCTAAGATATTCTTTTATGGTGCCGCCGCCACAATGGGGGACGAGGATAGCATGACTAAGATTTTGTCTTCCGAGTACTTTTCAATCCTTGTTGAAGAGGGTAATGAGAACGATTACAAGGTTATCGAAAAGCTGTTTACCCGGTTGACGCAGGTTGTGTATGATTCCGATGGAGTCAAGGGAATGCCGAAGTTTGTCACTACGCTCAACCCTACCGTCTTTGAGGCATGGGACTATGTGATGTTCAACAAAAAACTCAATCCATCTTCCCGGGAGCCTTTGAATGATCCTGAGCGTTACGCAACGGCACATTTCCGACCGACGGACAACATGCAGCATTTGAGCGACGATTATATTGCCACGCTCAAAAACCTTTCACCGCGTGACCGACAGCGGTTTTTGGAGGGCGAATACGGGGCTAACTTCGACGGCGAAATATTCAAGCACCTCAATTGGTTGGATGTACTCGATTGGTCTGTGTTCGAGAAGATCGTGATCTACGTCGATCCTTCTTATAAGTCAGGGCCCAAGAATGACTACAAGTCGGTCGCCACGGTGGGAATCTGTCAGGGATCATTCTATGTGCTCGACATTAACGCAGCGCAATGCACTACTTACGTGATGATGGAGCTCATACACGAGGCTCAAAGTTACGCAGAATCCAATCTGGAGCAGGTAAAAGGCCATCGAGCAATCGTAGAAACGTGGATCGAAAACCAGGGTATAGCGGATGACTTCACCAAAGCACATGACGAGTATTGCGCCCAAAACGGTTGCGCTATCCCCTATCGGTTGGATAACACGAACAAAGGCGACAAGTTCATGCGAATAGAATCTCTGCTAGTTCCGCTCAATGAAAATTACAAACTGATATTCAGCAACCATATCAAGGAAAAGATGATTTCCTCACAGGTTGAGGTGCAATTCCTGAATTTCGCCAAAAACATGCCCAAAGACATGCACGACGATATTCCGGATAGCGTACATGGAGCTGTGATGAAATTGAGCCAAAAAACGAATGTCACCCACATGAGTGATGTGTATATAGCAAAAAGGACGTGGAGGTAATGGTTGATCCTATCGACATAAAAACAATGGATTTCGGGTACCTGATGGGTATCGACCTGATTCAGTATTTACCGGAGTATTATCTGGAAGCTGTTTACGATAAGAATGCCGATAGCCTCCAGCGTGCCGTACATATCGCCAAGAGCCGTGTACAGAATTATCTCGCCGCACTTTATGATTTATCGGCTGAATACCAGAAAACCGGCTGGGATCGCAACGGAGTGGTTTTAAAGCTGGTTATATTCTGTGCTTGCTGGGAGATAGCCAGCGGAGACGAGGCGATTAAAAAGAGCCTTACCGACGCATATCAGGATTTCCTGCGCACGATTGATGAGTTGCAGTCACGCAAACAATCGCTTTTGGATGTCCCCTCTGTCGGGGAAGATATACGAATGACTCCGGAGGTTATTTCCACTAAAAATAAATACCTGTACTGATGGCAAGGGCTACAAATAAACAGAACTCCGTTAACCCGATTAAACCGGTCGGGTTAGGCTCGTTTGTAGTCAAGACCTATCCCATGACCCGGTATATAGACTATACCGAGGCTGATTGGCGTATGTATTCCGACCAGCTTATTAATAACGGCATGGCTCAGGGATGGGATACTATGGTAACGTGGATGCTGGCCTCGTCCCCGTTTGTACAAACACTTATAGAGCGCAGATTAAACCCGATTCTTTCCGCCCGTTATGTTTTGATGGATGAAAATGGGAATGTGGACGAAGCGCTGACCGAACAAATTGACAAAGGGTGGTTCCGCAAATGGATCGAGGCGGCATCTATGGCGATCTTTCAAGGGTATTCGGGCGGTGTTTTTCAGCCACAAAACAATAAAATTGAGCGCTACCCTATCTCGGTTATCGATCCATTCAATAGAGCCCTCAAACATACGCCTTTCGACCTGAACGGGCATGAGAGGTTCGATGATTATTCTAACCTGTTCTATGTGGAGTATTCATCACAACACCAGACTATGCTCGGGTTGTTTCAACCTCTTTTGAAGGAGTATGTAGGCATTGCGATCACCTTGAGAAACTGGTTAGCATCGGGAACGAGATTGGCATTCCCCTTAACGCAAGTCGGATATAACGGTGCAGGCGTAGAACTACAAGACTACATTGCTCCGGACGGCACAATTCAGCAGAAAAAGGTAAATCCCAACCAGGAGACTGCACGGGAAATTGCGGCCAATATAGACCCTACCGTGGCTATTACTACTCCTTTTTCGGTAGATGATGGGAAACAGGTTTATTCCATAGAGGTTAAACAAACCGAACATCACAGCACCTCGGATGCCTATAAAACATACTACGACTATATCGATCAGGCTGAGATCAGGATGATTAACCTTGTACTCGGGTCTCAGTTGACCATCAAAGAAGGCAATAGCCGGTCTTTGGGGGAGGTTCACGAGCGGGTTGCAAAGACCTATGCCGAGCGGGATGTGAAATGGATGGTAGAGGTGCTTAACAATGTCCTTAAACCAAAGCTCAACATTCCGGATAATCGATGGTTTTCTGATGACAGTACTTCCACGATGAGCATGGATGAGGCGCAAAAGATGTCGGACATTGTTAATCAGAACGGCAAACAACTTACGCAGGAATTTTTTACCCAGATCGGGTTGCCTGAAAACTTTTACGAGGATAAATCGGGCATCTCTTTGCCGCCGGTCGCTATCAAAGAAGAGGCAGAGATTGAAACCAAAGAGGAAAAAAACTTTGTCCGCAAAGCGCTCGATTTCCTAACGGCTCGCAGTCGTCAAACACCACAGGAGCCAGAGGGGATTATCTATTTGCGTACACCCAAGATAAAAGAAGAGGTAGCTAAAGAAGATGTCGATCTTCCTGCGGGGAGCCATGCGCATGTTTCCGACGCATTTGTGAGAAAGTTGTATGAAACGGAACAGCCACAACCTGTTTTTATCGATCTAGAGCAGTACAAATACTACGCAGACACATTTAAGGCTCCGTTGTTCGGGAATAATCCTTTGGTGAAACTATCCGCCAAAGGGAATGGTTCTATCCCTGATGACTTGGTGCCTCGTTACATGGCTAACATCTTCCAGTTTTCCGCTGCCAAGAACGTAGCCGAGCAGGCTGCGGTTAACGATGCCATTGCTCGAAGTCTCTTTAACGACAAAGGGCAAAAGGTCTCTTTCTCGCAGTTCAAAAAAGCGGTCAATAAGATCGTGTCTACATTCCGCGAAGACTGGCTAAAGACCGAGTATAGGACAGCCTCGATGACGGCTATTATGGCCAATCAGTGGGGAAGCCTGTGGGCGCAGCGCGACTCACTCCCCTATTGGCGCTATCGAACCCAGGAGGACAACAAGGTGCGGGATGAACATGCAAGGCTCAACGGACGGGTGTTCCGTATCGATGATCCGAATGCTCAAAGACTGTTTCCGCCTAACGGATGGAATTGCCGGTGCTTTTACGAAGGAGTTTCCGAGTATGACCGACAGAAAAACGGTTGGCAAGTCGCCCCGAATGAGGATATACAGGACCTGCTATCGCAGGATGTCGAAAAGGGCTTTACTTACAATGCCGGCATCAACGGCATCATGCCTAACAAGGATAGCAGCTATTTCGATGTGCTTCCCAGCATCAATCGGCTTTCATTCGATAAATACCGGCTTGATTCCGTGAACAAGATGATGGAAACGGCCCCCAAAGTCGATGTTTATCAAGGAACGGTATCGGACATTGCTAAGATGCTCAAGCGTGCACCGGTTCAAAACGGGAATATCCTGGTGCATAACTCTATTCTACGGATGGGATTTGTACTCACTCTCTCGTTGCGGTCTCGTTTGGAGGTGGCTGGAGGTAAAGGTGTCAACCTTTTGGGTGAAACCATTTCCAATCCTGATGAGATGTGGATGCAGTGGGTGGATGAGAACAACCAGACTAAAACGAAGGGTGTAATGCTTCGTATTGCCTCGAATGTGGTTTACGCAGTGGAATTTGAGGATAATGTAATTACGGACGCTTATGTGGTTCGAAACTCATTACAGGCCGATATGCTGCGGCGTGGGCTTTTGATGGTGCGGTGATGAAAAGTTTGAAGGATTTGACAGTGGATCTGGGCAGGCTTCAGCAGAAATGCGACGAAGCTATGAAGGTAGCTCCGGCCATCATCGGAAATATGGTAGCTCAGGACATCAAAGCCAACTTTATGCGTCAGGGAGTCCAAACAGATCAGGGATTACGCAAATGGAAGCCTAGTGAAGCCGCACAAAAGGAAGGGCGACGAACATTGGTTAAAAGCGCGGCCATGATGAACGAAGTGCATTTTGAAGTACAGGGTAAGACCGTTCGTGCGGGCTTGGATACGAGGCTTATTCCGTATGCCCCTAGACACAATGAAGGATTGAAGGGTATGCCCCAACGGCAATTCATTTATGTGAGAAAGGCCGTGCTTAGGAAAGCGATGGATCAGGTAGAAAATATGCTGAAAAAATGACCGGGCAATTACTATATGCGGTTTGCAAGGAACTGATGGCGCTTCCGGAATTGGGTTTGAAGCAAGTGCAGATAGCTCGGAATTTTACCACGAACAACCCGCCGCAAAACGTTCTTCCGGCGGCAATCGTGGGGATTCTGGAGGATGAAAGCTCGGTGTTTGTCGGGGGCTATGAGAGACGGGAGTATGAGATCGGTATTTCTATCTCGATTCTCGACACCAATATAGACCTGGCGCACTCTTCGGATTGGATAGTGGATAAGTATAAGGGGGCTTACGATATACCCGACCGTATCCAGACGCTTTTCAATCGGCAGGTGTTTACTACACCGCAGATGCAAAAGCTACTCCAGAAGAACAATTTAATAACCAGGTCGCGGGGGTATAATCTGAGGCATACGCCTTATGACAAGTGGTCGAAGAATGTGGTTACCTACGAATTGGTCGTGCGTGCGATTCTTACTGTTCCGATGGAAGAGCCGGAGGTGCCCATAGAAGATATTAAGTATGAATTTGAAGTAACGGTATAATGGAAACAAGACGCATAGTTCTTTCATCCGGGAGGATGAATCGAAAAGGCTACAGAATCCCCGTCGAGGTAATCAATATATCGGATTATCTCGCAAACCCGGTATTGTTGGCCGAACATGAATACGACAACAATATAGGCCACATGGAGGACATCCGGATAGAAAACGGCAAACTGACTGCTCTGCCCGTTTTCGCATCTACGGAGCTCGGGCAGCGGTATAAGACCCTTTATGAAGAGCGAGGTATCAATGCCATCAGCATGGGTGGTTTTGTCAAGTTGAATGCCGACCGGAACGAAGCATTGGCCTTTGATCTCTGGGAAAACTCGATGACTTCTGTTCCGGCCGATCCGGGAGCTGTTGCAATGGAGGCCGGGGTTGCCCTCAGTACGGACGAAGCACCGGAGAAGTTATCCGGCATCAGTCCCGATGTGATGGAAGCCAAACTTTCAGCGGGTTATGAGTATGTGACCCTGAATTGCTGGGAAGAGGAAGAAGAAAACCTTTCCGCAGGAAGCGGAGTAAATAAATCAAACGAAATGGAAGAGAACAAAAACCTTGCGCCCGAGACTGGCGCACCGGCAGAAGGCGCTACCCTGTCTGCCCCCGCTGCTTCCGCTCCTGCGGAAGAGCCCAAAACCCAACCCGAACCTGCCGCTTTGGCAGCACCGGAACCCAAACAGGTGTCTGAACCGGCCCCGGCAACACTGGGCCTGAATCCCGCGATGCCCCAAATGGACATGCCGAAAGTACGTGTCAGCACACAACGGGCATCCCTCTCGGCCCTTATGAAAGAAAAGGGTATGGATGGGATTTCCGAGATGCTTTCGCAGGGCAACGAAAACGAAAAACTGCATGTGTTCGACGCGATCAAAAACACTCCGTCAGGAAAAGTGTTTTTCGACAAACTACACTTCAATATCGATAACGGTGCCCGCCCGGTCCGTGTCAGTGTTGCCGAATACATGAACAACCGGGAATCGCTTTCATCGTCGTTGCGTGAGATTCAGAAGCTCTCCATGAGCGGCAATGCCAAACTGAACGCATCGACCGACTTCGTGGAATCTCCGGCCCTGGATCGTATTGCATTTTCGGCAATGGCATACCTCAAGCTGTTCCCGACCAATCTGTGGGTAAACCGCATGCCGGTGCTTCCGGCCCAGATGGTCGGCGATAACGTAGGTATCGTATGGGCGAATGTCGGTTTCGACAACAATATTACCACCCAACCGGCCCAGACCAATACGACCGTTACCCCTGCGGCGATTGTGGCCAAAGCCGACAAGCCGGTATCGATGCAGATTTACGAGCATCTACTGGAACCGATGCTGTGGAAGCGCTACAATCAGGACATCGTGGCTTACGATCAGATGGGGTTACAGTGGGATGTGGCACTGAACAACCTGTTCACGGCTATGTACGACTGGGATTTGTTCACGCTGGCCCAGAAGATCGCGACGACCAAGTCGGGCTATACTCCGAAAGTGCAAGGCACTTCGGGCGAGGCGCTCAAACTCGGGGAAAACTGGGTGAAAGTGCCGTCGAACACCGGCGACTACAACGGTCTTACGATGAAGGATATTCAGGCATTGGAGGCTTTCTTCCAGACGCAAAATGTCCGTGTCGAATCTCTCAATCCGGTTATCAACGTCGATCCGTCGTTGCAGTATTCACTCACTCAAGACCCGAAAGTGCAGACCGTCCTCACCCGCTTCGTGGAGGGATACAAGAACGAGGATTTGCGCGTGTCGTATTCGCGTGTGTTCACCCGTCAATACCTGGGTGTGTACGATCCTACCACGAGCGCGGTTATCAATCCTGCGACCGGCACTCCGACGGCCACGATGGTACAGTACGGTCTCGGGCTGATTCCGGAGTACGTTCTGCGCGGTCTGGCATCGATGGAGGTGTTCACCAAGATCGAACCTACCCTGTATGGCGAAGTTTACTCCGCAGAAATCAAGACGGGTATCGCTCCGGCATACGAAAACAACCTGGGTACGGCGCTGATCGTTCCGACCAAGTACACCGCACCCTCGACGGGTGAATAACCATAAAAATACACAATCATGGTAGAAATCAATCATAATGTGGATGAACGCTTTTTTGCCAGGCTGAAAGGCGTTGTAAAGAAATTCACCAATGCAGGTTATAAAGGTGTCCATCTGGACACCTACCTGCAAATGGTGATTACAGACGAACAGGTGGCTAAACACCATCTGTTCTATCCGAAATCACCGCTTATTCTGGTTACCAATAAGAATATGCCGGAGACCATCGAAGAGGTGGAAAACCTCTTTATGAAATACCCGATTTATCCTCAGAAAAGCAAGAAGGAAGAAGCACAGAATGTGGCTGACCTTCTCAATGCCGTGGATGAATCCACTACGGAGAAAGAGTCCAAGCCGGACAAGAAAACCAGAAAAAAAGAAAAAGCATGAAAACAGGTGTAAATATCAAATTCACCAACACCCGGACTGGTGTCGCCTCGTCTTCGGACGGGGTGGCACTCCTCTGTGTGCAGGCAGTGGCGGTAGCGAGTACGTTTAAGCTGAATACTCTGTATAAGCTCTCGCAGCCGAGCGATTTGACACCTCTCGGCATAACCGACACGTATGACGCAACGAATAAGGTGTCATTGGTAAGACAGGTTGAAGAGTTCTACGCCTCGGCCGGAAACGGTGCTACGCTGTATCTGATTGGGGTGGACAAAAGCTCGACGATGAGCGAATTTGTCGCCTCCGATACTTTCGAATCCCTACTCCGCTCCACCGGTCTGAGTGCTGAGGGGAATCCCTCGCCTGCTGATCGGGCCAAGATGATCGGCGTGGTCTTCGCTCCGCAGGATCAGGCTCCTTCGAGCGGAAGCTACTATGCGGATGTAATTCCCACTGCAACGGCCCTGAATACGACTTTGGGCAATCTTTGGGATGCCGGTTTCAGAGCGTTTGCAGTACTGGACGGCAATAACCTCAAATCGGTTACCGACGCTCCCGACTTCAATACACAGGATTGTCCGCGTGTAGCTGTTTGTGATACTACAGCCACCCTCGACAGCTGCGCCTCTGTCGGGTTGGTGCTGGGTATTCTTTCCCGGCAGGCGGTCAATTACGAACTCTCGAATGTGTCTGCCGGACCGCTCCCGATCCAGAACGCATGGTTTACGGACGGAACTCCGGTAAGTTCGGTTTTGCCTGCCGTGTTCGACACGCTGGGGCAGAAACAGCATCTGTTCATTCGGACACGTGACACGAAGTCGGGTTACTACTTCAATGACGGCGCAACCGCCGAGGATAGCACTATGGCTTTGTCGACAATTCCGGCCAACCGTGTGCTAAACAAGATTGCGGACTATCTGCACGCCTACCTCACGGATATTATCGGCCAAACTCCGCCTATCGATACGGACGGAGATATTAACGACGGGTATCTTTCCTCGGTGACGGAGAATTTCTACACGACCTATACCGATCCGATGGTTACGGACGGGGAGATTGCTGGGGTGAATTTGGAGCTTTCGAGCCTTTCTCCGTTCACGTCGACCAGGACCGTCAAGGCTCACTTGTCCATCCAGCAGCGTCCGGGCATTGCCCTGATCGAAGCGGACATCGAATTTGTAAACTCGCTGTAATATGAATCTGGATTATTTAGTTTCAGGCGGTGATAAATACCAGGTGTTTATCACTATCGGCTCGGTTCCGGTGTACATGTTTCTGACGGCTTCCGCTGTGGGTAGGAATCTGTCTCAGGATGCTACCCCTATCGGAGCTATCAGCACGGAGAAGCCTATCGCCGTCAAGCGGGGGATTAAGAACAACGCGTTCAATATCTCTTTGCAGGACGGAGAGGCCATCAAGATCGTGCAGGCCGCTAAACTGGCTATGGGATCGGGTATTCACGATTTCCGGGATTTCCCGGCTAATACGAATATCACGGTGACCAGTCTGGAGAATGGCTCTGTTGAGAAGTATATCGGCTGCGCGTTCTCCGGAGACAACAAGAACATCGAACGCAATTCACTCGAAACGCTCCGGGAATTGTCCGGGACGTGTATCGACTATAAATCTGTGTAATCATGGAAATCACGCAAAAATTCAAGTGCAAAGATGCCGACGGCCAGCTGGTCGACAAGGAGATGAA
>ERZ857745.2334-NODE-2334-length-20799-cov-3.989202_pt1 | contig 20799 bp, 18 predicted proteins | sample MGYA00519699_ERZ857745 | MGnify/ENA primary metagenome ERZ857745 (study PRJEB31778, sample SAMEA3449357) | human gut metagenome | biome: human gut; feature: human-associated habitat; material: faeces | place: United Kingdom | collected 2010/2012 ...
TGAAGCAAGCTGTGGCGGCGGAATCCCGATCATCCGCTCGATCAATGAGTGTCTGACTGCGGACAAGATCGAGGAGATCACCGGTATCTTAAACGGAACCACAAACTATATCCTGACTCAGATGACTGAATACGGTCTCAACTATGACACAGTATTAAAGGTTGCGCAGGAAAAGGGCTTCGCAGAGGCTGACCCTACTGCAGACGTTGAGGGTATCGATGTTGCAAACAAGCTTTCAATATTAATGGCGCTTGCATTTGACAAATATGTTCCGCCTACAGAAATCCCTACAATAGGTATTACAGGCGTTACTATGGAAGCCATCGAGGCTGCCAAAAAAGACAACTGCAAAATCAAGCTGATTGCAAAGGCAAAGAAAACAGACAAAGGCATCGAGTACAGCGTACAGCCTACAAAGCTTTCAAACGATCATCCTCTTGCAACAGTATCAAACGAATTCAATGCGGTATTCGTAACAGGCAATGCTGTCGGCGAGCTTATGTTCTACGGCAAGGGCGCAGGCGCGCTTCCTACAGGCAGCGCTGTTATGGGTGATGTAATAGAAATAGCAAAGAGAATTTAAAATACGGAGGGTAAATCAATGGCTACTTTATATGAGCAGTGGAAAGATTTAATCGAAAATCAGACAGAAGAAACATTTGAAGCGTTCTGGAAAGAATACAGCGAAACAGAGACAAGAATTTACAAGGATCTTCTTGCACACCACACCGAAATTACAAAAGGGACTTTCAAGGAGCTTGCAGAAAAATATGAAGCCGATCCTGTAATCTTCATGGGATTTCTTGACGGCATTGACACAAGCCTCAAGGCATCAAACGACTTCAAAACTTTCGATGAAAACTCAGAAATCGTTTTAGACATTGACTTTGAGAAGCTGTTCTTCAATATGCTGGTTGCAGAGGCGCAGTACCTGTACACTCTCGAGGAATGGGAAGATGTGCTTGACGAGGTAACAAGAATAGGCATCCTGCAGGCATACAAGAAATCAAAGATAGTAGTAAGAGAGCAGCCTAAAGTCGGAAGAAACGACCCTTGTCCATGCGGCTCGGGCAAGAAATACAAGAAGTGCTGCGGAGCAAACAAATAGAGGTAATAGCAGACGGTGCGACCCTGAAGGCTGCACCGTTTTTAATTTTTAAAAAAAATCAGCCACACTAATTCCATTGTTCTTCTTCTCCTGTATCATTTTCTTTTTCCACTTTAACACTTATTTTATCTATTCTGTGCCTTTCCATTGAAAGAATTCTGAATTCAGCTCTGATATTGCCGTCTGCGGCAACTGCAGTGTCGCCTTTCTCCGGTATACGATCAAATATAGTCAGTACCAGTCCGGCCGCCGTATCGCATTCATCTGTCAGTTCCGGTCTAAAGCCGATCAGTTCAACAGTTTCCTCTGCAGAAAGCCCTCCGTCGATAATAAAGGTATCCTCTGTCACAGGAACAACCTCCGAATCTCTGCTCTGTATGTACTCATCGTCGCTGTTGCCCGTTATTTCCCTCATAATGTCTGACATGGTCACAATGCCTGCCGTTCCTCCGTATTCATCAACCACAAGGACAAGCTTGGTTCTCTTTTCCTGCATTATCTGCATCAGTCTGTCTATCGAAAGAAATTCGGAAACTGCCGTAACAGGTCTTATCTTCAATTTTTCGTACTTTATATCATCTTTAACGTCACTGTTCCAGTAAAGGTCTTTGATATGAACAAATCCATCGATGCAGTCCTTGCTTCCCCTGCATACAGGATATCTGGTATATTTATATTTTTTTATCATATCAATATTCTCGCTGTAGGATAACTCAAGGTCAAAGCACTGCATATCGGTACGCGGCGTCATTATCTCTGATATTTCCTTATTGTACAGATCAAAAATATTATCTATGAATTCATTCTGTTTCGGATTTATAAGGCCGCTTTCGGTACTTTCATCTATAAGGAGTTGAATTTCCTCTCCTGTATAAACCTCCTGCTCATTGGCAATATCGTGTCCCATCAGCTTCATAACACCATTGGTCACTGAATTGAAAAGCCACATCACCGGAGCTGTCATACGGTAAAACCATACAAGCGGCAGAGCTGTAAGTCTGGCATATCTGTCAGTTGAAAATATGGCAAGAGATTTAGGTATAAGTTCTCCCACAACTATATGAAGCGCTGTAACAAGCGCAAATCCTATGGCTACAGCAATAGCTGAAACAGCAGACTCCGACACGCCAAGGGCAGCAAGTCCCGGTCTGATAAGCTCAGATACAGCCGGCTCTCCAAGCCAGCCAAGCGCAAGTGAAGCCAGAGTTATCCCAAGCTGACATGCCGACAGATACGAATTAACATTATTTGCAATACGCAGCGCCGCCTTTGCTCCCGCTCTGCCCTCATCTACTGCAATCTGAAGCTGCGTTTTTCTGACTCTCACAAGCGCAAACTCCGCCACAACAAAAAACGCATTCATAAAAAGAAAAAACAAAACAAGTATTAAACTGAGTGCTGTTGACACAAAAATCCTCCTTTATAACTGAATTTGAAATTTTATTTTAATTATTCTAACTTCTTTACAATCCTCAGTCAATATTACTAAAGTATTATAATACATCAATTTTTCTCTTTAATTCTGCCAAAAAGGGCTTAGACTGTTTACTTTTTAACAAACCTGTATTAAACTAAAAGGGTGTGGACTTTTTTCACACTCTTTTAAAACCGTACATATTTTTAATCTTTAATATATCGGAGGAATTTACAAAATGAACATTCAGAAACAGTATCAGGCTAAACTTACAACAGCCGAAGAAGCAGTAAAGGTCGTAAAATCAGGCGACTGGGTTGACTATACCTGGGGTGTTTGCACTCCCGACGCGCTTGACAGGGCATTAGCTGCAAGAGCAGGCGAATTATTTGATGTCAAGGTTCGCGGCGGTATAATAATGAAAGAGCCTGAAATATTCAAGGTAGACAACGTTACAGAGCATTTTTCATGGAACTCATGGCACATGACGGGAATTGAAAGAAAGGCAATAGCCAAGGGCTTCTCCTACTACGCGCCTATCCGCTATTCAGAGCTGCCTCGCTATTACTATGATATCGACAGCAAACCTGATGTTGCAATGTTTCAGGTTACACCAATGGACTCACAAGGGTATTTCAGCTTCGGTCTTGAAGCTTCACACCTCAAGGCAGTATGCGACACAGCCAGGACAGTTATTGTTGAGGTAAACCCTAACATGCCTTATGCATACGGTGACGAAACAACAAAGGTTCACATCTGTGACGTTGATATGATAGTTGAAAACGACGGACCTGCGCTTCCTACACTTGACGGCAACAACGTGCCTATGACTGACATAGACAAAAAGGTTGCAGAGTACATAGTTGAGGAAATCTGCGACGGCGCGTGCATCCAGCTTGGTATCGGCGGAATGCCTAACGCTGTAGGCAAGATGATAGCAGAGTCAGATTTAAAAGACCTCGGAGTTCATACGGAAATGTATGTAGACGCATACTATGAGCTTGCAAAGTCAGGCAAGGTTACAGGACGCCGCAAGAATATCCATCCGGGCAAGCAGATGTACGCTTTCGCGGCAGGAAGCCATGAGCTTTACGAATACATCGACAACAACCCTGAGGTTGTAAGCGCATCGGTTGGATATGTCAACGATATCCGCACAATCTCCGCTTTAGACAACTTCATGTCCATCAACAACGCCGTAAACTTCGACCTGTTCGGACAGGTAAACGCGGAATCCGCAGGCACAAGACACATCAGCGGCTCCGGCGGACAGCTTGACTTCGTGCTTGGCGCTTATCTGTCAAGAGGCGGCAAGAGCTTTATCTGCTGTTCATCAACCTTTACAGACAAGAACGGCAACACTCAGTCAAGAATACTGCCTACACTGACTCAGGGCTCAATAATCACAGATACACGCTGCAATACTCAGTTCCTTGTAACCGAATACGGCAAGGCAAACCTCAAGGGTCTTTCAACATGGCAGAGAGCTGAGGCTATCATCGGTATCGCTCACCCTGACTTCCAGGATCAGCTTATCAAAGAAGCGGACAAAATGGGAATCTGGAAGAGATCAAACAAATAGGAACACAGACAAAAGGAGAGGTTTCGCAGTTAAGTCCTCTCCTTAGTTTCATTTATTTGCTGTTTGCGATTGCCTGATCGATAAGCTCCTGCAGTTTTTCTGCCTGCTTCTTTCCGGTAATCGCTCCCACGATCGGTTCGCCTACAATGTTTCCGTTTCCGTCAACCACGTAAGTCGTAGGGTAGGAGTAGATTCCGGAGGTGAATTTTCCAGCCTCGCTGTCTGATGCAAACCATATATTCCGATAAGACGCTTTCTTCTTTTCGAGGATTTCCTTTGCTTCCGATATTGCCGTCTTATCACCGTCAAGTGTAAATGTATTAACGCCGACAACTGCGCCGCCTTTTTCAGCAAGCTGTCTGTTCAGCTTATCCAGTTCGCCAAGTTCACCTACGCACGGGCTGCAGGTTGTAAACCAGAAATTCACCACAGTAACACTGTTGCCTGAGAACAGTCTGTCGCTTTTTACCTTGCCTCCGTCAAGATCCTTTCCCTCAAATGCAGGGAATTTCATGAGATCGCTTTCCTTTTCGGGTTTGCCTTCCTTTGCCGGAACGCTCATATCGCTGTCAAGAGCCATAACCGCACACTCCGGATATTTCTGTTCCAGAACAGTCAGTTTCCCTTCAATTTCACGTATTTTTTCGGCTCCGTCCCTGAGAATTTTCAGTTCCTTTTTACTGAACTTGTCTTCGGCGGAATCAATTGTTTTAAGCAGGAAATCTCCGTAATTGGTGCCGTCTTCAATCATAGGGGTACCCTTGTCTGCCAGTTTGAATACTTTCTCCCAAAGTTCTTTGTTTTCCGTCAGAATCGCATTTTCCTGCTGCATAAGTTTTTTATAAAGCTCCGCGGCTTCCTCAAGGTTTTCCGGCTCTGCCGCCAGTAACTGTGTAATTTCGGCTCCCATATCATCGTCATTATTTTTGTCTGCCGCACCGCAGGCAGAAAGGCTGAAAATCAGTGCTAAAATCATCAGCACAGTAAGCAGTTTTGTTGTTTTCATTGTTATTTCTCTCCTTTTATATTATTTCTTTTTGTTTCTCCGTTTTTTTGGCAAATCCGCAGCGGAAGCTTACGGCCTCAACGGGACAGGCCTTTACGCACATTCCGCAGCGTATGCATTCCGTATGGTCAGGTGTTTTTGTAACATCTACATCCATCCTGCAGGCTTTGGCGCATTTGCCGCACGAAACGCATTTATGTCCGTCCACCTTCATCCCGATAAGCGAAACTTTGTTCAGCAGAGCATAAAAAGCTCCCAGAGGACAAAGCCACTTGCAGAACGGACGATAAAACAGCACGCTCAGTACAATAACCGAAAGCAGGACTGCAAGTTTCCATGAAAAAAGCACGCCCAGCGCTGCGCGAATTCCCTCATCAGCAGCAGCCAGAGGAAGCGCCCCCTCCAATACTCCCTGCGGACAGAGATACTTGCAGAAAAACGGCTCTCCCATACCCACATCGTTTGCAACAAGCGCCGGCAGCAGTATCACCATTGTCACCAGCACGCCGTATTTTATAAAAGTCAGGGGCTTCAGTTTCCTGGCGGACAGTTTTTTGCCCGGTATCTTGTGCAGCAGTTCCTGAAACCACCCGAAAGGGCACAGAAATCCGCAGATAAACCGTCCCAGCAGCACACCGAGCAGAATAAGGAAACCGGTGATATAGTAGGAAAAGCTGAATTTTGACGATCCTGCCACCGACTGAAACGCTCCTATCGGACATGCCCCGGAAGCTGCAGGGCAGGAATAGCAGTTCAGTCCCGGCACACAGACAGCCTTTGTGTTTCCCTGATAAATGCCTCCCTTCAGGAAATTCGGCAGATGAAGGTTGGCAAGCAGCGCGGCTCCTGCCTGCAGCCACCCGCGAAAACGTGACAGAATCTGTGATATATCCGGTCTTTTCTTATCCAATTCCCACACACTCCAGACACAGCCGTATTGCCTTGTTCAGCACGATATCCGCCTCTCCGCGCCATATTCCGAAGCATAACATTGCCGCGCCGCCAAGCAGCAATGCAATCTGCAGCAGAAGTTTTTTTGAATGAATCAGTTTAGTCAATTAAGTCACCCCTTTCTTTGCATCCTCATTGTAACACAGAAGATATAAAATCTGCGTTAAGAACAGAAATTTAACAGAAATCTTATCTCCATATGATATAATATAGACATTCAATATTATGAAAACACAAAGCAAGGAGGCTTTTTTTATGCATATTCTGGTCGTTGAAGACGAACGCGCGCTTTGCGAAACTATTGTCCGCAGTCTGCGGCGTCTTGCCTACAGTGTGGATTTCTGCCATGACGGAAACGAAGCAATCGGACTTCTCGCTGTAGAGCAGTACGATCTTGTACTGCTGGACCTGAATCTGCCGGGGGCAGACGGCATGACAGTACTGCAGACCCTGCGGCAGACAGACAGAGATACAAGGGTGCTTATTCTGTCGGCGCGCAGCGAGGTTTCCGACAAGGTAGCGGGGCTTGATGCCGGAGCCAGCGATTATCTTTCCAAGCCTTTTCATCTGGAGGAGCTTGAGGCCCGCATACGCAGTCTTACCCTGCGTCAGTTCACACAAAATGATATAGTTCTCACCTGCGGACAGGTCACATTTGATACTAAGGCGCGTACCGCCTCCGCTGCCGGACAGGCGCTTACTCTGACAAGGAAGGAAACCGGGATTCTTGAATACCTGATGCTTCACAGAGGACGCCCGGTAAGTCAGGAGGAGCTGCTGGATCATGTGTGGGATAACAGTGTGGATAATTTCAGCAACTCGATACGGGTGCATATTTCAGCTCTGCGCAAAAAACTGCGCGCCGCCCTCGGATATGATCCGATTCGCAACCGCATCGGCGAGGGCTATGTAATGGAGGAGGACAGAATATGAAGAAACTGTCTCTGCAATGGCGCATCACTTTGATGACTGTCCTTCTTATAGGGATAACCTGTGTATCCATGAATCTCCTGATCTGCTGTTCAGGCAGACATTACATGGATTCCATCGGCACCTATATATCCGAAACAGACAATACATACAATACAAATAAAGACAAACAGGAATTCTTTGTTCCCGACCGGACAGAACCGGATCAGCAGCTTACTATTATCATTGACGGAGCGCAGGAGGCTTTTATTGCAACCAACTGGTACATTACGGCGGCAGTAACACTGCTGAGCGGAGTTATCGCATATTTTCTCAGCGGTCATACGCTGAAACCTCTGCGCCGGTTTGCCTCACAGGTTGAGCAGATACATCCCAACAATCTTTCAGATATGAAGTTCTCCGAAGATGTGCTGCCGGAGTTTCAGAAATTCAGCAGCTCCTTCAACAGAATGCTGGACCGTCTGGATGACGGTTTTACTGCGCAGCGCCAGTTCACCGGGAATGCCGCCCATGAGCTGCGCACACCGCTGGCGCTGATGCAGGCGCAGCTTGAGCTGTTTACTGCCGAACATCCCGAAATGTCTTCGGACACATCTGATTTTCTCCGGCTTCTCGGCGAACAGACAGAAAAAATGGCGCAGATGACAAAAACACTGCTGGATATGAGTGAGCTGCGCACAGTAGCATGTACCGACCATATTCAGCTGGCGCCTCTTGTCGAGGAGATTTTTACAGATCTTGCGCCGCTGGCAGAGAATGCGGGTATCTGTCTGGAGCATGACGGTGACGGAGTCATGACAGGCAGCGACACCCTGATATACCGCCTGCTCTTTAATCTGACCGAAAACGCCATACGGTACAACCGTCCGAACGGGACTGTCCGCATCTGCGTATCCGAGGAGGCAGATCAGCTTATCATCCGGGTTTCAGATACAGGCTGCGGTATTCCGAAAGAATACCGGGAAAGTATTTTTCAGCCTTTCTTCCGGGTAGACAAATCCCGCAGCCGGGAATACGGCGGAGCAGGACTCGGGCTTTCGCTGGTATGGGAGATAGTCTCGCTTCACAGCGGTGAGATTTATGCGGAGGAAAGCTCGGAAAACGGCACTACCATGACAGTGAAATTTGCTGCAGAATCAGACTGCTGCACAGATGCTGCAGTAAATAATATACGGCAGGAAGAATAATCTCCCTGCCGCATATTATGAATTATGTAAAGGAATTTCAGTCAGCCCTGTAGCCGATTTCATAGATAGTTCTTTTCATGTCATCAACCGATATAAGCTCCGGTATGTAAAGTATTTCCGCAATTCCTGTTTCATCATCTATTATAATGTTTTTTATTCCCTCCGAGCATCCCAGCACCTTCTTTATGTCTTCGCTGTTTTCAGCGCCGTATATGTCGCATATTTTAAGATTAATGCTTTTCAATGTCAGCACCTCCCTTGGTTGTTCTGCAGACAGACAGCCGGCAGTAGCGTTCCTTCTGTTTGGGGATACGGTTTCCCGGCGCCTGTCTGCATAAGGAGCGTTCCTTCCTGATGTTAATTTGCAGCATTTACAATCAGTTTTTTAAAGGAACCGTTTTTTCTGAACACTTCACTGTATACTCTGGTGCATTTCTCAAACTGTTCAAATCTTCTCTTTGCAGTCTGCTCGTCCCCATAGACTCTCCATGTGCCTACACACTTGGCATTTCTTGAACCGTTTTTAATAAATCCATATACATCTTCTGACGGATACCCCAGAAACAGCCCTATTTCGTGAGGGAATTCACTGCTTGAATTAAGTCTGTGAATAAGCTCTGTAACACAGTAATTGGTATTGTCCAGCGGATACCCTTTTTGAGCAAGTATTCTTCCTGCGGTTTCATCCTGCAGATCCCGCTGCAGTCTAGCAGGTCTGTACATATATATCAGAGCCTTATCCTCCATATATTTCACAGGCACCATTCGAAGACCTCTCGGCACAAGTGTCGCATTCAGTCTCCTCATACTGCCTGCAAGCTCTGCTCTGTCCTCCACAGGACATGCGAACAGACTGCCTGTTTTAAGTCCCGCCATAGTCGGCGAACACTGCGCTATTACCATATCTTCAGACATCAGCATGCGCCTCCCTCTATATGTTCGTCAAGTATGCTTTTGAGAGCCGCCATAGAGCTTGATCTGCTGTGAGCAATTCGTATATTCCTGCCTCTTGCTTCGCTCATTACGGCCTTGAGCATTTTGTGCGACATAGTATCCGTAAACATAACCAGCAGGTCAGGTGAACCGAGATTCTTCATATTTCCCGCCTTTTTGGTAAACACCTTCGTCTTGCAGGAGTAGGACTCGCACAGCTCCTTGTATCTTCTCTCCATTCGTTCATTTCCGCCTATTATTACAACACTCATTATTCTAATCCTTTCTATTTGGTTAGCACAAGCTAACTCAGCTCCAAAATGAAATGCCCTAAGGCATTTTACATTTGTATTATATTATTTTCCGCTTACGCCTGCTACTCCAAAAAGAACTGATAATGCTCCATTCGGACATATATCAAAGGCTCTGTTTTTTTCTGTATGCCCCCGGTGTAACCCCCTGAATGTCTTTGAACGCCTTGGCGAATTTAGAGCTGTTGTCATAGCCCAGCGCACCTGCTATTTCAGTTATCTGCATCTCTGTTTCTCTGAGCATTACCGCAGCCTTTTCCATCTTCTGCGTCCGTATATATGAGTACACTGATACGCCGTATACATCTTTAAAGCAGGTCTTTATCAGGGTTGCAGACACATGGAATGTTTCTGCAAGCATATCCAGAGTAACCTTTCTGTCCATTCTCTCTGTCAGATATCTGCATATGCCCTTTGCAAGTCTGGCATGGGCTGCCGATACCATTTTGGTTTCTTCCGCAGCCTCCGGCTCCATTGCGCTTAAAAAAAGCAGAAGCTCCAAAATCTTCACCTTGAGATATCCCTTTTTTATTTCCTCCGGAACAGAGTAAAGCTCCGAAAAGATATGCTCAATACTCTCATTTGATCTTGTGATATATCCCCTGCCGTTATTGTCAAATTTCTTCATCAGAAGCTCAGGGTGCACCTCCACATCGTCAAGAAAACAGGACAGACAGCCCGGTGTCTGTCCCGTATCAATCAGAATTGTTATTCCCTGATAATAGTGAAGCGGAAAATATGCGTCCTCTCTGAAATCGGTCCTGCAGCTTATGGATAAATCTCCCGGAGCAAGATATCTGAATTCATCACCCTCGCCCTCTGCAAGTTCGTATTCTATCCTGCCCTTGCGGCAGTGATTTATTTCAAAAATGCTGCCGCTCTCATAGCGCCTGCCCGAAAATCTCTCCGCGCGTATATCGTTATATATTACGGTAATTCCCGGAAAAACATCATAGGCAGTCATGGAAACGCCCTCGGGCAAATTGCCTCCTGCGGCATTGTCCCTCTTCCCCGCAGCCTCTATTTCAGTTTTTCTGTCACACATTTTCAAAGAACTCATATGCAAATCCTCCTGCTATTCTGCTCCTTTGAGCGCCTCTACCATATCAATATGCCTGTTCTTGCGCGCCACCATCAGACTTACAGCCATTGAAACTCCAAATGTCAGAAGAACGCTGACAATGTATGTAACAGGTCCGATTACAATTTTCAGCTCATACTCAGGAGCAAGCGCCGTCATAAGATAACTCAGCGCACCTGCTCCTGCAGGAATTCCGATGATTATTCCAATCACAGAAATCCACAGATTCTGCCCTGCAAGAAGCCTGCCTATTTTTCGATCCCGAAAGCCCGTTACCTTCAGAGTTGCCATTTCTGTATACCTTTCGGTATAGCTCATAACACCCAGATTATACAGTACCACCACGCCCAGAACAGCTGCCGCAAGTATAAATATGACTATCATAAGGTTCATTATTTCCATAAACGAGTCAAATGAGTCGATTATTGCCTGCTTTGACTGTACGCTCTTGATTGCGCCGTCTGTCTTTATATCAGCTTTAGGTGTGTCTGTATATACGGAGTCAATTACATAATCAATCCCAATCCTGCCTGCATATTCCGGTGATATTACGATGTTCTCGCTTACAGAACGTATGACGCCTGCCACTTTAAGGGTATATTCATCATCCCCTCCGTACGGACTTATTCTGATGCTGTCCCCCTGCTCAAGATTAAACTCATCGGCAATTCGCCTGCATACGTACGCTCCGTCATCGGTAAGCTCCGCAAAGCCTTCCCCGTCGGCAGGAAATCTCACTTTGTCTTCTGATGTATCATATATATCAAGTGATACCGCCTTGTCTTCAATCTGCACACTTGCAGACGAGCTCCAGTCGCCGTCATATTCAGAAACAAGCCTGTCCCTTTCGTCAGGGGCTGCCTCTTCTGCTATATATATTCTTGAGCTGTAGTTTGTAGCATCATCATAGTATGTCTTGAGGAAGTCGTTCATAGTGTCGCGCATACCGAGAGTAGCCGTTATTATCAGAGTGCAGCCCACTATCCCTATAAGGCTCATGGCCATTCTTGATTTGTGGCGCATTGCATCTCTCAGGTTCCACCTGGCTCCAAAGGAAAGTCTGTCGAATATATGGCTTTTTTCTATAAGGAGGCGCCTCATTTTTTTAGGAGAATACGGTCTTAATGCGTCTGCCGCAGTTCCCTGAAGCATTTTTTTAACTGAGAGATACCCTATAAGCGTAAGCAGCAGAATTATACCTGCAGGTATGACATAGCAGAACCAAGGCAGATACAGCTTCCACTCCGGCATATCAAAGTATGTACCCATCGCTCCGTCAGGATTCATAATCATATACGCTACAAAATATCCAAGCGCCACACCTGCTGCAGATCCTGCAATTCCCACCATAAACGCATATGAGGTATAGTGCCTTAAAATTCTCCGGTCTTTAAATCCAAGCGCTTTGAGCGTTCCTATCTGCAGTTTTTCCTTTGCCGCAATACGATGCATTGTAGTAACCATTGTAAGTACAGCTATGAGCAGAAAAAGTACAGGAAGCACCGAACCCATGGTTTTGCCTTCTTCTATTTCACCGTCTGCTCCCGCATAGGATATGTTTTCATCCTTTGAAAGTATAAGCAGAGTCCTGTCAAGCTTATCGTCGACCTTATCTGTAAAGGCTTTTTTATCCATATCCGATATGACATTTATCTGCGGATAATATTCAAAACCCGCCGCTTTTTCGTAAAACACCGGTGATATATATGCATATCCGTAAGTGTCATAATCAGGCATAATCTGTGTTTCATCACGAACGCACACCATATGCTCTGAGGCTTTAATCAACCCCTTTACTTCACCTTTAATCTCAAAGTTTTTGTACTCCAAAGTCAGTTTGTCACCGACAGCTATATTATTGGCTCCCGCATAGCTGTCCGAAAGCCATATGCCGTCGGCGCTTTTGCTGTCATATGCATCGCCCTGCACCACCATAACTCCCGAAACATCTTCGTTTTCGGTAACTGTAAGGGCCAGACTGTCTCCGTCTCTGCCTTTTACATCAGCGTTTACACATATATAACGTGATGCTCTGTCTGCTCCATCCATATCCTCTATGCTTTTAAGGTCGTCTTTTGTGAAGCCTGCCTCCGACACAATACGGTAATCGGCAAAGCCTGTATCATCAAAAAAGCTGCCTGTGTTTTTTTCAATGCTTACCCATTCCATATTGAAGCCGATAAATATTCCCATGCCTAAGGATATCATAATAATCATAGATATGAACTGTGCTTTGTAAAGACCCATTGTTCTCCATAATTTTCTAAGCAGCATCGCTTCACCTCCTACCAGTCAATCTCATCTGCTGCAGCAGGCTCATTCTGTTCCACACAGGACTGTATTCTGCCGTTTTTAACTCTCACAACCACATCGGCCATCCTGGCTATATTCTGGTTATGGGTTACTATTACGATGGTTTTGCCGTAATCTCTTGCCATTTTAAGCAAAAGCTTTAAAACCATTACACCGGTTTCCGAGTCCAGCGCTCCCGTAGGCTCATCGCACAGCAGGATTTTAGGGTTCTTGGCAAGCGCTCTTGCTATTGACACTCTCTGCTGTTCTCCTCCCGAAAGCTCTGACGGGAAGTTTTTGAGATGGTCTGAAAGACCCACTTCCTCCAGCATTTTTTCTGCCGGAAAGCAGTCCGGTGATATTTCTTTGACAAGCGCCACATTTTCCTGCACTGTAAGTGTAGGTATCAGGTTGTAGAACTGAAATACAAAGCCTACTGTTGCAGCCCTGTAGTCGGCAAGCTCGTCCTTTGAAAGCTGGGATATATCTCTTCCCTGCACATATATTTTGCCTGATGTAGGGCTGTCAAGTCCTCCAAGCATATTAAGCAGCGTACTCTTGCCCGCTCCGCTGGGACCGAGTATTACTACGAATTTTCCTTCTTCAAGCTTTATATCCACGCCGTCAAGAGCCTTGAGTTCGTGCTCTCCGCTGGTATATATACGGCTTACATTTTTAAACTCAACAATAGCCATAAGTTTCTCCTTTTTTCCGCTTAAAAAACAAGAGAAGCGGGAAAGCTCCTGCTTCTCTTGTTTTTTATTAATGTTTATGGCAGGAGCCGCTCATCGGGCAGCCTCCGCACTTGCATCCGCAAGAGGATTTCCCTTGTTTCTTATTATTCACCAAGTAGATAATTATGGCAGCAACAATTAATGCAAGCACCAGCGCTATAATGATTGTCGCTATGTTTTCTGTAATCCAAGTAAACATTATAGAGTCAGCTCCTTTCTTAAATAGTGGTAATTATTATTATCTCAAATTAGTATTTTGCAGTCAGCTTAGTAGCTTCCTTGTATGGTTTTACAAGCATATATACTATGAATGCAAGAACTGCTACAGCAAAGATTAAGCCGATTACGTTGATGTTTCCTGTGAACAGTCCGCCGAACTGGTTAATCATTAATGCTACTGCATATGCGAATACGCACTGATATCCGATTGCAAACCAAGTCCATTTTGCGTTGTTCATTTCACGCTTGATAGCTCCGATTGCTGCAAAGCATGGTGCGCAAAGAAGGTTGAATACGAGGAATGAGTATCCTGTAATTCCTGTGAATACAGACTGAAGTGTTGCATAAACATCTCCTGATGCTCCGTAAAGTATACCCATAGTACCAACGATGTTTTCCTTTGCAACAAGTCCTGTGATTGATGCAACTGTTGCTTCCCAAGTGCCCCAGCCAAGAGGTGCAAATATCCAGGCAATTGCATTACCTATACCTGCAAGTATTGATGAGTCAAGCTCATCTTCGGCAAGCATTCTGAATGTGCCGTCTACTGTTCCGAAGTATGACAGGAACCATACGCCTATAGTTGAAAGAAGTATGATTGTTCCGGCCTTCTTGATGAATGACCAGCCACGCTCCCACATTGAACGAAGCACGTTGCCTGCTGTAGGCATATGATATGCAGGAAGCTCCATAACGAATGGCGCAGGTTCTCCTGAGAACATCTTTGTCTTTTTAAGCATTATGCCTGAAACGACTATTGCAGCCATTCCGATAAAGTATGCTGATGTTGCAACAAGCGCCGAACCGCCAAAGATTGCTCCTGCGATCATTGCTATAAACGGAACCTTAGCTCCGCAAGGTATGAATGTCGTAGTCATAATTGTCATACGACGGTCTCTTTCGTTTTCGATTGTTCTTGATGCCATTACGCCCGGTATACCGCAGCCTGTACCGATAAGCATAGGTATGAATGACTTTCCTGACAGCCCGAACTTACGGAAAACTCTGTCCAGTACGAAAGCTATACGAGCCATATATCCGCACGCTTCAAGGAATGCAAGAAGCAGGAATAATACGAGCATCTGAGGTACGAAACCAAGTACCGCACCAACACCGGCTACGATACCGTCAAGGATAAGACCGTTTAACCAGTCTGCTGCTCCTGCGCTTTCAAGGCCGTTACCGATAAGCACAGGAATACTTGGTACCCATGTACCGTATGTTGATGTATCAGGAGCGCCGTAGCCTTCCTTGTAGTCAGTATCAAGATACTGATCTACAGCAGCCTCTAAGTCAGCCTTTGTAGCTCCCGGAACCTGAGTAACTTCAAGTGTTTCTTCATCTTCAAGTTCATATGTAACGCTTGCATCTGCAGGAGTCAGTTTCTCCAGCTCCATAAGAGCTGTCTTTGCCGCAGCATCATCGTAGTCCTCGTTTTCGAGGTCGATTGCATCTGCAATGCTGTCATTACCGTATTCTGAAATAAATGCGTCCAATATCTGATCTGTATCTCCATAGGTTTCGGCAGCTTCTTCATACTGTCCCGATCCGCTTCCGAACAGGTGCCAGCCGTCACCGAACACACCGTCATTCATCCAGTCTGTTGCCGCTGTTCCCACTGTTACCATTGATATGTAGTAAACCAGGAACATAATAGCTGCGAATATAGGCAGTCCCAGCCATCTGTTTGTAACAACCTTATCTATCTTATCTGATGTTGAAAGCTGTCCAACGTTCTTTTTCTTGTAGCATGCCTTGATGATTGATGCTATGTAGATGTATCTTTCATTTGTTATGATTGACTCGGCATCATCGTCCATTTCTTTCTCGGCAGCTTTGATGTCCTCTTCGATGTGTTTTTTAACCTCTGCATCGATGTTAAGTCCTGAAAGAACCTTGTCGTCTCTTTCGAAGATTTTGATTGCATACCATCTCTGCTGTTCTTCAGGCATTTCGTGTACTGCAGCTTCTTCAATGTGAGCGATTGCGTGTTCTACACAGCCTGCAAATGTATGCATAGGCACTGTCTTTGCATTGTTTGCAGCGTCTATTGCAGCCTCTGCGGCCTCCATAACACCTGTACCCTTGAGCGCTGAAATCTCAACGATTTTGCAGCCAAGCTGTCTTGAAAGTTCTTCTGTGTTTATCTTGTCGCCGTTCTTTCTGACAACGTCCATCATGTTGATTGCAATTACAACCGGAATTCCCAGCTCTGTAAGCTGTGTTGTCAGGTAAAGGTTTCTCTCAAGGTTTGTACCGTCTATAATGTTAAGTATTGCATCGGGTCTTTCACCTATAAGGTAGTTTCTTGCAACTACTTCTTCTAATGTATATGGTGATAATGAGTATATACCCGGAAGGTCAGTGATGGTAACTCCATCATGCTTTTTAAGTTTACCTTCTTTTTTTTCTACGGTTACGCCGGGCCAGTTACCTACAAACTGATTAGAACCGGTAAGCGCATTAAACAGTGTAGTCTTACCGGAGTTGGGGTTTCCCGCAAGAGCTATTCGTAAGTTCATTGTCTAAGTTCCTCTCTTTCCTCAATTAGCACAAGCTAACCTGTGCCCTAAAAATACAGGGGATTAAACCCCTTTTGATTGCTATTCGATTTCGATCATTTCTGCATCTGCTTTACGAAGTGACAGTTCATAGCCTCTGACCGTTACTTCAATAGGATCTCCGAGCGGCGCCACTTTTCTTATGTAGACCTCAACGCCTTTGGTTATTCCCATATCCATAATACGACGCTTAACTGCGCCTTCACCATGCAGCTTGACAACTTTCACAGTTTCGCCTATTTTGGCCTGCTTCAGCGTGTTCATACAATACTCCTCCTTATATATAAATTACATATTAAACTAAACCATTATCTTTCGGGCCATTTCTTCGCTTACCGCTACTCTGGCCTCTTTAACGTTTACAATTACGTTACCGCCCAGCTTGTTTATGATGGTTACGTCACCGCCAACTACAAAGCCCAGGTTCTCAAGGTGTTTCTTAACCTCCGGCGAGCCGCCGATTTTCTTGATGATGTTGGTTTCTCCAACATTTGTTAATGTCAATGGCATCATAGTTACCTCCATACATCCAGTTAGCTCTCACTAATTAGTCGCAGCTAACTCAAGCATTAAATTTTAGATTAGCAAACGCTAACCTTTCATCAAAATATATAGTTAGCTTTCACTAACCACATATACACTACACCTCTTAACCCTCTTTGTCAACAGTTTTTTGTGCTTTTTTCATAAAAATTTTCACTGAATTTATCTGAAAAAACAGAGTAATTCAACATTAAGAGTATTTCAAACTAAATAATAGAATAAAAACGATTTATTTCACAAATCTAGTCAGGCCATTCACCGTAGCTTTCTTCCAATCGTGCCTCGCACTTTTGGCGTTTTCTCTTAAAATAACAGAGCCTCCGAAATGGAGGCTCTATGTCAGTACATATTAATATACTAGAATTCAGGGCTTGTGAATTTAACCTTCTTGCACTTAACGAACTTACCGTCGCCCTTCTGGCCAACGTAGTCTTTACCGTCAAATACCAGTTTACCTCTTGAGTAAACTGCTACAGGATATCCCTTGAACTTAGCTGTTTCCCAGATAGTGTGGTCTAATGCACCATGCTGGTTTTCAGCGTTCTTAACTTCAAATGTCTTCTTAGGGTCGTATACAACGATATCTGCATCAAGACCAACTTCGATAGCGCCTTTGCAGTAGTCGATACCAAACAGCTTAGCAGGGTTTGTAGCTGAAATAGCAACAGCCTTTTCAAATGTAATCTTGCCCTTGTTTGCTTCTGATAAAATGTATGGATACATATTTTCGATACCAGCGCAGCCGTTAGGAATTGTTGTATAGTTACCAGGAGTACCGTCTTTCTGAGTAATTCCCCAGTCTTTTTCTGATTTCAGGAATGGGCAGTGGTCTGTAGCAAGAGTTGATACATAACCGTTTCTGATACCTTCCCAAAGAGCGTCCTGTGATGCTTTACCCTTCATTGGAGGTGAGCATACGAAGTCTCTGGCTCTTAAATCTAATTCAGGAATACCGTTCTTGTAAACTTCTTTGGTGAAGTACAGGTACTGAGGGCAAGTTTCTGCGAAGATTGGGTATCCTTCGTTTCTTGCGTCTCTAACTGCTTCAACACCCTGTTTGTTGTCAAGGTGAACGATATATAATGAAGTTCCTGCCATCTTAGCAAGGTTGATAGCTCTTACGTCAGCTTCGCCTGCAACAGCTTCGTTCTTTGACATGTAGTGCCACCAAGCATCAGTTTTGCCTTCTGCAAGGTACTTAGCGTTTAAGCACTTGTTTACGTCGTTGTTTTCAGCGTGAACACCAACTAATGCGCCGATTTTAGCAGCATGAGTTAATACGTTGAAGAACTGACCGTCGTCTACACCAAAGTCATATACCATGAATACTTTGAATGATGTTACACCGTTCTTAACGCATTCGTCCATAGTGTCTAACATATCCTGAGTCTTGGCATTACCAACACCTACGTGGTATGAATAGTCGATAGCAGGTCCGTCTGCCTGGCAGATAGCGTCTCTTCTCTTTACTGCGTCCCACATTCCTTCTCCCTCAGGTGCCTGAAGAACGAAGTCGAATACTGTAGTAGTACCGCCGCATGCAGCAGCTCTTGTACCTGTGAAGTAGTCGTCTGTAGCGATTGTGCCGCCGAAAGGCATCGCAAGATGAGTATGACCATCAATTGCTCCAGGAAGGATCATTTTGCCTTTAGCATCTATAACTTCTGTTTTCTTTTCAGGTTTAAGATTTGTGCCTATAGCAACAATCTTTTCACCCTTTACAGCTACATCAGCCTTGAAAGTTGATGTTGCGGTAACAACTGTACCATTCTTAAATAGTAAATCCATAAGTTACCTCCTATAAGACTTTTATGTTGTTAGTGTTATAAAATCAAAGGACCTTTATACAAAGGCCCTTTATAATCATATTTTTACGCCGTTGCGTAAGTTTCCATATACAGTTCTGAATTAAAGATTATTCGAACTTGGTAATCTGAGCGTATTCTTCTTCAGTTACATATGACTTGCCAGCCAGTGAAGTCTTCATAAGTAATACGTATACGATGAAGCCGATTACGAATGACCAGATGTAGTTCCATTCTGCAAGGAATGTCCAGAATCCGCCGGATACTCCGAAGTAAGCAATTAGCGGAACTATGAATGCCACGAACCATGCAATGATTGCAGCCCAGTTGAAACCGTTGCTGTATGAGTATCTTCCGTCCTTTACGAACATATCTCTGATATCAAGTCTCTGTTTCTTAACAATCCAGAAGTCAGCAACCAGGATAGCAGCTACTGGAGCAAGAATTGTTCCGTATGCGTTCATCCATGTGAAGTAAGCTGAACCCGAACCGTAAATCCACCAAGCCTGTAATACGAAGAATGCCATCAGACAAGTGATAAGTACACCTAATCTGTAACTGATCTTCTTAGGGTTGATGTTTGAAAGACCGTTTGCAGGAGCTACTACGTTAGCAGCGCAGCAAGTAGTGATTGTAGCCATAACTACACCTACAGCGGAAATGAAGATAGCAATCTTGTTGTCTAAGTGATAGAAAACTGTAGTCGGGTCGAATGATGCAACGCCGTCAGCAATCTTAGTTGACTGAGCGAAGTAAGCACCAACGAATGCGCAGAATGCCATTGGGATAGGCATACCGAGCATCTGTCCCCAGAACTGTGAACCGTTGCTCTTAGCATATCTTGAGAAGTCAGGAATGTTAAGTGCAACTGTAGCCCAGAATGCAATGTTGCCCATCAGACCTGTAAGGTATACATAGCCGAAACCGCCGCTCTCTGCGATTAACGCCTGGTCGTTAGGCTGAGCCATTACTTCCCAGAAACCAACGCCTGCAGCGCCGTGAGCATATGTGTAAGCCCAGATCAGAAGTCCGATCATTACTGCAAGAAGGATAGGTCCGCCGATGTTCTGAACCCATTTGATGTTTTCAAGTCCGTTGTATGCAACCCATGCAATAAGAAGCATAAATAAGATAAATCCGATGAAAGTACCTTCTGATACTGTCTGCATGCCGCCCCATGAAGGAAGGTTGATAGTCCATTCAGCATCTAAGAATTTAGGAGCGAAGCAGCCGATGATAGCTGCGAATGCGCCGCCGCCAACCCATGACTGTACTGAACACCATCCCATAGCTGTGAACGCTCTCAGTAATGAAGGAAGATGCGCGCCCTTCATACCGAATGTCATTCTTGCGAAAAGAGGGAACGGGATACCGTATTTAGTACCTACAGTTGAGTTTAACTGAATCGGTACCAGGATGATTAAGTTACCTAAAGCTACGTTTAATACTGAAAGCCAAGGTGACACACCCATTGTGATAAGTCCTGATGCAAGTGAAAGTGATGGAATACATATTGACATACCAACCCAAAGCATTGTGATTGTGTATGTAGTCCATGTTCTTTCGGCAACAGATGATGGAGCTAAGTCATCATTGTAGTACGATGATGATGCCAGTTCCTGTTTAGCTTCGTCTGAAAGTTCAAACAAGCCGTTTCTCTGTACTTGTGTGTAAGTAGACATTTAAACACCTCCATATAAAATTGTAAATTATAACAATCAAATTATACTATAAATGCAACTGAATTGTAACTTTTTTTTGATTAAAATCTATGTTTTTTTACTGCATAAATTGCAAAAAATCTAATGTTTTCCCTTGTTTTCAACGCTTTTCATCACTTGCCGCAAAAAAAGGTACAAATATACAAATCCACAGCATGTGCACTTCTTGCGCAAACTAATGTTGTTTACCTGCAAAACCCGCCGCAAATTCGTACAATAATACTGTATACAAATAAACCGGTTACATCATTGAAAACTCAAAACTGCCGGAAATCAACCTGAAAAAAGCCTGTTTTTCTCAAATAAAACCCTTCCGATTTCCTTGACATATATACTGTTGAAGTGGTAGAATATATAAGTATTGTGAAGAAGAAGTAATCCGCTTCTCACCTGCAGACAGCAGTCTGCACGGTTAATATCT
>ERZ857745.2339-NODE-2339-length-20736-cov-3.578986_pt1 | contig 20736 bp, 16 predicted proteins | sample MGYA00519699_ERZ857745 | MGnify/ENA primary metagenome ERZ857745 (study PRJEB31778, sample SAMEA3449357) | human gut metagenome | biome: human gut; feature: human-associated habitat; material: faeces | place: United Kingdom | collected 2010/2012 ...
CACGCACAAACCGCAGCCGATGCAGTCGGCATTTACATGGAACTTCATGGGCAGTCATCCTTTCACGATGTGTTATCAATAGTATGCCCAATCAGCGGCAATCAATCCATGCTTTCTGCGTTTTCTGCGGCGGCTTCCCCGGCGGCATAGGTTTCGTTGGTGTGGCCTGCAAAGGGGTAGGTACGGGTTTCGGTGGCGGTAATGCTGGTTACGCCGAACCAGCGGGCGCGGCCCAAAGCGAGGGAATCCTCACCGTTTTCGCGGATATCCGGCAGGCCGTATGCGCCGCACCATTTGGTGTAGGGTTCGATACCATAGCTAATAATGTTAGCCGCGGCGGGCTCATCCAGCTCGCTAATCTCCTGCCGCAGCGTCTGGGTGCGCACATGGTCCATCATCCAGTAGCTGGCAATGTCATACCCGGCTTCCAGCATGTGGATGCCGCAGACGATCCCCACGCAGGCGCTCAGGCAGGCAAGGCCCCGGCGGAACGCTTTGCTGTTCAGCTGCACCAGGCAGGCGGCGCAGGCGGCAGCCAGCAGAGCAAACACACCGTGGGTGGAGCGGGGATAGTAGTCATGGCTGCCGATCATGGCAAAGTTTGCCCCCAGCGCCCCGGCCAGCAGAATCAGCGGCCACAGCAGGTCAGCTTTTACAGCATCCTGCCGGGCAAAGCAGAGCAGCAAAAACAAAATCGCAAAGGAAAACAGCAGGGGCAGGGCATAGTCTTTGAGCATATCCAGGCAGGCAAAAAAGCGCATGGCGTACCGGGTCAGCAGACTGTCGTAATCGCTGAAGCCGCTGGCACGGTTAAAGTTGCCGCGCGCGGTGATGAGCAAAGCAAACCCAACCAGCGCCCCCGCCAGGCCGGTCGCCATCCAGGCGGGCAGCCTGCGCTCCCGCTTGAACACAACAGCGCCGGCCAGCACCAAGCAAACCAGCATTCCGGCGCTGGTATTCTCGCTTAACCAACCAGCCAGCAGCCCGGCCAACGCCATGCCGGCCGCCATGCCGGCCGCCATGCGCGCCGTACTGGCAAACGGCTGCTGCAAATAATACCGCCAGGGCAGCAAAAAGGCGCAGCATCCCACCGTGGCCCACAGGTAGTTGCAGGCGCCGCACATCCACAAATTGGTCTGGCCAAATACAGGGCTGATCTCCCACAGCGCGGCATAAATCAGGGCCAAAGCCAGCCAGTCCGCTTTTTGGCTGCGCCGCCCAACGGCCAGCTTGTACAAAACCAGACCCAGCGCCATAAACATCCCAGCATTGCACACATTAAACAGAAGTTTGGGAAACATGGTGAACCCCTGGGCAAAAAATTTGACGATGACCCGGCCGCTCCATTCGTGATAGTGGAACACCAGGCTGGAAATCAACTGCGGCAGGCTGTGCAGCCGTTCGCCGGTATCAAAGGCATAAGCGAAAGTGTAATCATCGGCCAGGTAGGGCGTTAAGCAGTTCAGCAGCAGCATCCAGCAGAACACCAGCCCGGCCACAAGCCGGAACATGCGGCTGCTGAGGGGCTTTTTTGTTTGTGCCATGGGCAACCTCCAAAACAAAAACGGGCCCCCTGCCGAACAGGGGAGCCCGTAAGATCAACATTATCTTTATTATATCGGTTGTGCTGCCAAAGTGCAAGGTCAGTCCTTTTTGTTGCGGGCGATGCCTGCAACAACGCCGGAAAGCGCCAGCAGCGCCAGCAGGTTGGGAACCGCCATCAGACCGTTAAAGAAGTCCGCCAGCGCCCAAACCAGATCCACTTTCAGGGAAGAACCGATCAGGATGAACAGCACAACAATCAGGCTGTACACCTTGGTGTACTTGGAGCCGAACAGAGCGTTGAAGTTGACCTGGCCGAAGAAGTACCAGCCCAAAATGGTGGAGAACGCAAAGAACAGCATGCAGATGGCAATGAACACCTTGCCGAAGGAACCAAACGTCAGGCTGAATGCGGCCTGGGTCAGGGCGGTGCCGGTCATGCCTTCCGGAATCAGGCCGGAGGTGATCAGTACCAGGGCGGTCAGAGTCAGGATGACAAAGGTATCAACGAATACGCCGATGATGGCCAGCGCACCCTGGTCCTGCGGCTGCTTGACCTTGGCCAGTGCGTGGGCGTGCGGGGTGGAGCCAAGGCCGGCTTCGTTGGAGAACAGGCCGCGGGCAACGCCGTAACGCATGGCCTGCTGTACGGTAACGCCGGCCACGCCGCCGGCAATGGCCTGCGGCTGGAAAGCCAGGGTGAAGATCTGAACAAATGCGTTGGGAATGGCGGATGCGTTCATGACCAGGATGATGACGCAGCCGATAATGTAAAACAGTGCCATGATGGGAACCAGCTTTTCGGTAACAGCGGCAATGCGCTTAACACCGCCCAGGAAGATGAAAGCTGCCAGAACGGCGATCACAACGCCAACCACCACGCGGTTAACGCCGAACGCATTGTGGAACGCATCACCAATGGAGTTGGACTGCACCATGTTGCCCATAAAGCCGAGGGCAAGGATCAAAGCAACGGAGAAGAAAATGGCCAGGAACTTGCCAAACTTGCCCTTGAATGCCGCGCGGATGTAGTAGATGGGTCCGCCGGTGACGTGGCCGTTCTCATCCGTGGTGCGGTAGGTCTGGGCCAGAACGGCTTCGGCGTAAATGGTAGCCATGCCGAAAAAGGCAGAAACCCAGGTCCAGAACAATGCGCCGGGGCCGCCACTGACCAGGGCGGTGGCGCAACCGGTAATGTTGCCAGTGCCAACCTGTGCGGCAATGGCGGTGGCCAATGCCTGAAAAGAGCTCATGCCGTCTTTATCAGCTGCCTTGCCGTGCAGGCTGAAACCTTTGAACAAGTGACGCACACCATCTGCAAAACTGCTCAATTGAACAAAGTGCAGCTTGATAGTAAAGAAGATGCCGGTGCCCACCAGCAGGAACAGCAACAGATAATTCCACAAAATGTCGCTGGCCTGCTCTACGATCTGCGTAAATGCTGCCATGATTAAAATTCCCCCTAATACAATATCCCATATCTTACACATCCGGCAGCGCCCGGTATGGGCAGCTGCCACGAAGCGACCTAATAACAATACCATGCCCGTTAGATAAAGTCAAGTGTATTTATACCGAAAACACTCTGACGTGACAAAGTATGACTTTTCCTGGAACATGACGCGGAAATTGAGAAAACAAAAAATGATTCGCAAATTCGAGAAAACGCCGGGACAGAACGCCGGAAAATCCGTCCGCGTTGGGGGAAACACAGGAAAAGAAAAATCTTGGGCCGTATTTTGCTTTTGTAAGCACAGGAAGCAAAAAAGCCCCGGCAGGGGCGGCAGCGCCGCACCCCACCGGGGCAGAAAGTTAAAATTCAGGAAATCAGGATTCAGAGGATTGCTCTTGGGGCAGGTTCTTTTTCAGCAGGCTCAGGATCAACCCGCCCAGAATGCTGCCAACGGCCAAAGCAACGCAGTACATCGGGGCGTTGGTGGCAACGGGGAACACGAAGATGCCGCCGTGGGGGGCGCGCAGGCCGCAGTGGAACGCCATGGAAAGCGCACCGGCGGTGGCTGCACCAATGGCGCAGCTGGGGATAACGTGCAGCGGGTCAGAGGCTGCATAGGAGATAGCGCCCTCAGTAACAAAGCAGAGGCCCATTACATAGTTGATCACACCGTTGCGGCGCTCGTCCGGGGTCCACTTTTTGGGGAAGAAGGTGGTGGATAATGCAATGGCGATCGGAGGAACCATGCCGCCGACCATAACGGAAGCCATGACCTCATAGTTGCCGGAAGCAAGGGCTGCAGTGCCGAACAGGTAACCAGCTTTGTTGAAGGGGCCGCCCATATCAATGCTCATCATAACAGCAGAGACAGCGCCCAGCAGGATGGCAGAGGTGCCGCCCAGGGAGTTCAGCCAGTTGGTGATAAAGTCGTTGATGATGCCCATGACCGGGTTGATGCCGCACATGAACACGCCCATCACAAACACACCGCCCAGCGGGTAGATCAGCATGGGGCGCAGGCCGCTGACGCTTTTTGGGAGCTTTTCGGTGATCTTTTTCAGGAAAAGAACTACATAACCGGCCACAAAGCCAGCCAGCAAGGCAGCCAGGAAACCACCGGAAACGCCATCCACCTGGCAGTTCAGCAGGCCGGTAAAGTTAGTGCCGTTCATAGCCAGCACACCGCCGGCAAAGCCGACAGCCAAAGCGGGTTCACCGGCAATGGAAATGGCAACGTAAGAAGCCAGGATGGGCAACATGTAGTTGAATACAGCGGAGCCGACCGTCTTAAAGAATGCGGCAGCCGGGGTGTTCATGCCAAAGTTGGCGGGGTCAATGCTGTAATCATCCAGCAGGTAAGCAATGGCAATCATGATGCCGCCGCCCACAACAAAGGGGATCATGTGGGAGATACCATACATCAGGTGCTTGTACAGGGTGTGGCCAAGGCTGTCCTTTGCGGCACCGCCCCGGTTCTGCTCCAGCAGGTTCTTGTCAGATTCGCGCACGGTGGAATGGAACACCGGAACTTTGCCGTCCGAAACACTCTGCAGCAGCTGCTCCGGCTTATGGATGCCATCATCCACATGGGCGAACAGCACCGGCTTGCCGTCAAAACGGGCGGTTTCCACATTTTTGTCAGCTGCCACAATAATGCCATCGCAGGCGGCAATCTCATCGGCGGTCAGCACATTCTGGGGGCCATCAGAGCCATTGGTTTCAACCTTGCAGGGAATGCCAAGCTTCTGAGCGGCCTTGTTCAGTGCTTCGGCGGCCATGTAGGTGTGGGCAATGCCGTTGGGGCAGGCGGTAACGGCCAACACGCGGTAGGTGGCGGGCAGCTCTTCCTGAGTAAAGCTCTCGTTGCCGAACTGGGCTTCCTCCTGGGCGTCAATCGTATCCAAAAATTCTTTGGGCGTTTTAGCGGCGCGCAGCTTTGCCACAAAGTCTTCATTCATCAGCATCTGCATCAGGCGGGCCAGCATATCAATGTGCAGACTGCCGTTTTCCGGTGCGGCAATCATAAACAGCAGATCCGTCTTGCCGTCATCGTCAGCATTGTACTGCACGGGGGTCTTCAGGCGCAGGGCAGCCAGGCTGGGGTGGGTCACGCAGGCGGCGCGTGCATGCGGCACCGTAATGCCGTTATCCACATAGGTGGAAGCCTCCGCTTCACGCGCATAAATGGCAGCTTTGTACGCGGCTTTGTCGGTCAGGTTGCCGTGGGTGGCCTGCAGCTCCACCAGTTCGTCAATGATCTGCGCCTGGTCCGCTGCGGCAGAATCCAGCGCAATGGATTGGATGTTGAATAGTTCTGTGATACGCATCTTTCCTTCTCCTTCTACATGTTTTGCATTCACTGGGGTGGTTTTAAAAACAAAGAAATAGACTGAATCATTCAATGGTTTTCAGCAGGGCATCAATATCGCGGCGCTCGGCAAGGCCCAGGCTGAATGCCGTTGCGCTGCCGCAGGCGGTGCCAAGGCGCAGGGCGTAAGAGTAGCTCCCGCTTTGCAGGTAACCGGCAATAAAACCGGCTACCATGCTGTCCCCAGCGCCAACGCTGTTTACCACTTTGCCTTTTGGGGTGCCAATGCGGTGCACCGCACCGGTTTCATCCAGCAGCAGGGCACCATCGCCCGCCATGCTTACCAGAACATTGCGTGCACCACGCTGCTGCAATTTCCGGGCAGCCTGGGTAATTTCTTCATCACGATTGAGCTCTTTGCCAAAGATCTCACCCAGTTCATGGTTGTTGGGTTTGATCAAAAACGGGTGGTAGGGCAGTACCTTTACCAGCAAATCACGGGTGGCATCCACCACAAAGCGGATGCCGCGGCCATCCAGCCGAGCCAGAATCTGCTGGTAAACATCCTGCGGCATGCTGGAAGGAATGCTGCCGGCAAGTACCAGAATGTCACCCTCGCCCAGTTCTTCCAGATTGTCCCACAGGGCCTGCATGGCTTTGGGAGTAATGTTCGGGCCGGAACCGTTGATCTCGGTCTCTTTTGCGCCCTTTACCTTAACGTTGATTCGGGTCATGCCGTCCGGCAGGCGGATGAAGCGGGTTTTCAGGCCGGAAAGCTGCAAGCCGCGCTCCAGCCAGGCACCAGTTTCGCCAGCTGTAAAGCCAAGGGCGATGCTTTCGCACCCAAGCTCCCGCAAAACGCCGGAAACATTGATGCCCTTGCCGCCAAACTGGCAGGCTTCGTCTGAGGTGCGGTTGATCTCGCCAACCGCCAGGGGGGCAGTCAGATGCAGAACGTAGTCGATCGCAGGATTAAATGTGACGGTGTAGATCATACGGAACACTCCTTTACAAAGGTAAGCTGTGCGTACCGGGGGTCCGGGCAGTGGTTGGTTAAAATGGCCCCGCAGCCAATATCCCCGATCACGGCGGAATATACCATATCAAACTTTGTGTTATCCACCAGAAACCAGCGTTCCCGCGCGCGCTGCAATGCGGCGGTTTTGATGCTGGCTTCCTCCGGGTCCGGCGTGGTAAAGCCCTCCGCAGGGCTTACGCCGTTGGCACCCATAAACGCTTTGGTAAAGTTGTAGTGCTGTAAAGCGGCCAGCGTTTCCGGCCCGGTAATGGCTTCCGTGATGGGGCGCACCTGCCCGCCGGGCAGGTAGGTGCGGCAGCCCTTTTGCACCAGCATGCGCGCATGGGCAATGCCGTTGGTCACATAGGCAGCCTGCAGGGCAGGGCCCTCCAGCGCGGCGGCCAGCGCCAGCGTGGTGCTGCCGGCATCCAGAAAGATAAAGTCTTTCTCGGTAATCATTGCGGCGGCGGCGCGGGCAATCAGACGCTTTTCTTCCACAGACTGTTCCTCGCGGGCCGCCATGGGGGGCTCATCCGCCAAAACGGTGCGCCCAACCAGCGTGGCACCGCCGTGTACCTTTTTTAGCAAGCCCTGCCGGTCCAGCTGGGTCAGGTCGCGGCGGATGGTGGATTCGCTTGCATCCAGGGCATCACACAGCTCCAGCACGGTGGCCGAGCGCTTTTGTGCCAGCAAATCTAATATCATAGCAAAACGTTCTTCAGCAAGCAAGACAATATCCTCCTTAAAACCGGACAATACTTCAGGTGATTCCCCTGGCAATTCTTGAAGCTTTTTGCTTTACGCCTGTATTATACACGCACAAACAGTCAAAAGCAATCATGAAACGCCAAAACAAAACATAAAATTTGCGGACTGCTTTTTGTGCAATTTGACAACGATAAACGCTCTGCATTTGGAAAACAAGCACATAAAAAGCCGGGCACTGCGCAGCGGCAGTGCCCGGCCGAGAAATATGTATCGTAAGGATCGTCAAAAAATGGAAAGTAAAAATCAGATTCCGTCAAAAAGCGTCAATCCTGAAAAGCGCGTTCAAAGCGGTCGATTTTTTCGCTTTTCCCAATCACCAAAATGGTGTCCCCGTTCTGGAACCGAGACTCCGGCGAAAACTCCACATCGGTACGGTGGTCGCGTTCAATGGCAATAATGTTAATGCCGTATAGTCGGCGGATATCCAGCTCCCGGATGCTTTTGTTCAGCATCTTGCCGTTTACCTGGATGCGCTGTACCTCCACACCGTCCTCCAGGGCAATGTAGTCCAGCAGGTTGCCGGAGATTAGGCGCTTGCCAATGCGCACTGCCATATCGGCTTCGGGATAAACAACGGTCACACCCAGCCGCTTGAGAACCTCGCCATGTCCAACGCTGCTGGCTTTGGCAATCACATGCGGCACCCCCATGTTCAGCACCAGCATGGAGGTCAGAATGCTGATGTCGATCTGCTCGCCAATACAGATGCCTACCGTACCGCAGTTCTGAATGCCGACTTCGGTCAGAGCCTCTTCGCTCAAATCATCTACCACAAAGGCATAGTCAGTATATTTGCGAATAGCCTTGACCTTCTGCTCATCGCAGTCAACGGCAATTACCTCTTTGCCGGCTTCGGCAAGGGTGCGGGCCAGCGCAGAACCAAAGCGCCCCAGCCCGATAACGCCGAACAAAGCGGAAGAATCCTGTTTTTTCATAATGCACCTATCCAATCGCAATGGCTTCTTCTGTAAAGTGCGCGTTGGGTTCCGGGCGTTCCACCCAGAGGGAAAGCAGGGTAAAAGCCCCAACGCGGCCCGTGTACATGGTAAAAATCAGCACCAGCTTGGCGGCCAGGCAAAGCTGCGCTGTAATGCCGGTGGAAAGCCCGGCAGTGCTGTAGGCGGAGACCGCTTCAAACAGCAGGCTGATGAACGGCAGGCCGGGTTCCAGGATGCAGAGCAGAAATGTGGTGCAGCATACCACCAGCATGCCCAGCAGCCCAATGGTGGAAGCCTTGGCAATGGCGTTGGCAGGCAATGCACGGCGGAATGCACCCGGCCGCTGCTTGCTGAAAATGCAGCGAATCTCTTGCGCCAGAACAAAAATGGTGGTGGTTTTGATGCCGCCGCCGGTGGACCCCGGCGAAGCGCCAATGAACATCAGGATAAGAATCGTAAACAACCCGGCGTTGCTCAGTTTGCCCAGATCCAGCGTGGCAAAGCCGGCCGTGCGGGCTGATACGCTCAGGAAAAATGCTGTCAGCCAGCTGAGAGGATCGGTGAACTTTAATAACAGGGTACCTGCTGCCAGCAAAAATGCCGTGGTGGTTACCACAACCTTGGAATGCAGGGTGAATTTGCGGAAGCGGAACCGGCACTTGACCACATCCACCATGACCAGAAAGCCGATGCCTCCCGAAATGATCAGAAAACAGGTGCTCAAATTCAGCAGCACATTATCCCGATAGGGGGCCAGGCTGCGCCCGCCACCTAAAATATCGATGCCAGCGTTGTTGAAGGATGAGATGGAGTGGAACACACTCAAACCCAGCGCCTTCAATGGTGGATAATCCTGCGCAAACACTGCAAAGATGGGGATGACCCCGGCCAGCTCAAAGGCAAGGGTCAGTTTAATGATGGCGCGTACCAGCCGCACCATGCCCTCCAGACTGCTCACATTCATGGCTTCCCGGATCAGGGTACGCTCCCGCAGGCTGATGCGCCGTCCCGCAGCCAAGGCAAGCCCCATGCCGATGGAGGTAATGCCCAAACCGCCGATCTGGATCAGCACCGCCATCACAGCCTGCCCCACGGGGGTAAAGGTATCGGCGGTATCCACGGTCAGCAGGCCGGTTACACAGACGGCGCTTGTGGCGGAAAACAGAGCGTCCACCGGCTGTACGGTAATGCCCGACCGGATGGAAAATGGCATGAGCAACAAAAGCGTACCCAGTAAAATGGTGGAAGCAAACCCCAGAGCAATCAATCTTGCAGGAGGCTGATGATTGAAAATTTGTTTGAATCGTTTCATATGCAGTATCAGGCCGGGTCAGCAAGGCAACAACTGAACCCACTTATCATATTTGTTTGGACGAAAAAGCTCACTTGATATATAAACATAGCCGCTTTTAGCGGCGATGTCAAGCATTTTGTGCAAAAGATAAAGGCAGGATAAGGATTGGGCACCGGGCAGGGAAAGAGGAATAAAGGAATCTGGCTGCGGTAGAAAATGTATACGAAACAAAAACGGCCCGGCAAAAAATTGCCGGACCATAGGGGAGATGATGGAATTTTAACGCAGTGGGGCAGGCGGGAAATTATTCGCCCAGGTGCCAGATATCGCTGTTGTACTCTGCAATCGTGCGGTCACTGGAGAAGAAGCCAGCCTTGGAGATATTGATCAGGCACTTGCGGCGCCAACCCAGCGGGTCGCAGGCATAATCAGACAAAGCCTGGCCCTTGCGCACCACATAAGCGTTGAAATCGGGCAGGGTCTGGAACCAGTCCTTGGTTTTCAGTTCATGCTGCAAACGGGCCAGGTTTTCTTCCTTGCCGGCGGCCAGCATTTCGGGGCCGGTCAAAAAGTCGATGGCACGGCGCAGGTTGGGGTCGCCCTCGTACCAGTCTGCCGGGTTGTAATCGCCCGCAGCATAGCGGTGGATGACCTGGCCGGAGGTCTGGCCGAAGATGTAGATGTTCTCGTTGCCAACCTGCTGGCTGATCTCCACGTTTGCGCCGTCCATGGTGCCAAGGGTCAAAGCGCCGTTCAGCATAAACTTCATGTTGCCGGTGCCGGATGCTTCCTTGGAGGCCAGGCTGATCTGCTCCGAAAGATCGCAGGCGGGGATCATCTTTTCGGCGGCGGTCACGTTATAGTTTTCCACAAACACGACCTGCAGCCAGGGGGCCACCAGCGGATCAGCGGCAATCACTTTGGACAGGGTCAGCAAAGCGTGGATGATATCCTTGGCGATGATGTAAGCTGGGGCGGCCTTGGCACCAAAAATGCTCACCAGCGGCACAGCCGGGGTGTGACCCGCGCGAATCTCGAAATACTGATGGATGAGGTAGAGCAGGTTCAGCTGCTGGCGCTTGTACTCATGCAGGCGCTTGGACTGGATATCGAACATGGCGGTGGGGTCAACCTTCACACCCTGGGTATGCTCCAGCCAGTCAGCCAGGGCCTTTTTGTTGTCGGCCTTGACCTGGGAGAACTTTTGCAGCACATTGGCATCCTCGGCATAGGGCAGCAGTTTTTCCAGCTCGGCGGCATCCTTGCGGAAACCGGGGCCAATCAGGGATTCAATCTCTTTGACCAGTGAGGGGTCACATTCCAGCAGCCAGCGGCGGAAGGTGATGCCGTTGGTTTTGTTGTTGAACTTTTCCGGGTACAGCTTATAGAAGCCGTTCAGCTCGGATTCCTTCAAAATTTCGGTGTGCAGGGCGGCAACGCCGTTGGTGGAATGGGTAAAGTGGATGTCCATGTGGGCCATGTGCACGCGGTCGTCGGCGTCAATGATGGCAAGGCCGGTATCATTGGTGCGCTTTTTGGCGGCAGCATCCAGCTTTTCAATCACCGGCATCAGCTGGGGCACAACTTTGTCCAGATAGCTGCGCGGCCAGGTCTCCAGCGCTTCGGCCAGGATGGTGTGGTTGGTGTAAGCACAGGTGTCGGTTACGATCTTGACGGCTTCGTCAAACTCGATGCCCTTTTCGCCCAGCAGGCGGATCAGTTCGGGGATAACCATGCTGGGGTGGGTATCGTTAATCTGGATGGCGGCGTAATCGGCCAGGTCATGGTAGTTGCAGCCGCGGGCGGCGCATTCGGCCAAAATCATCTGGGCACCGGCGCTGACCATCAGGTACTGCTGGTAGATGCGCAGCATGCGGCCTGCTTCGTCGGAATCGTCCGGGTACAGGAACAGGGTCAGGTTTTTGGCAATGGCGGTTTTATCGAACTGGATGCCGTCATGCACAATGCTTTCATCAATGGTGTCCAGGTCAAACAGGTTCAGGGTGTTGGTGCGGCCCTCGTAGCCGGTCACGGCCAGTTTGTACAGCCGGGCAGTGTAAGGTTTGCCTGCCAGGGTGACAGGGTAGGTGATATCGGTCTTTTCTGCCCAGGAATGTTCGTTCAGCCAGGGGTCCGGCAGTTCGTTCTGCAAGCCGTCGGCAAAGCTCTGGTGGAACAGGCCAAAGTGGTAACGCAGGCCGATGCCGTCGCCCGGCAGGTTCAGCGTTGCCAGAGAATCCAGGAAGCAGGCAGCCAAACGGCCCAAACCGCCGTTGCCAAGGCTCGGCTCCGGCTCGACTTCCTCGATGTCGGAAAGGCTCTTGCCTGCGGCAGCAAGGGCATCACGCACATCATCATACAAGCCGAGGTTGATGAGGTTGTTGGAAAGCAGTTTGCCGATCAAAAATTCAGCCGAGATATAATACAGCTTGCGGCCGTTGACCGGACGTACCTGTGCGGCGCTCTTGCTGTGCACAAGATCCAGCAGGGCAAGGTAAATTTCCTGGTCGGTGGATTCGACAAGGGGCTTGCCGATCAGCTTCTGTAAAGTTTCCGTCATGGTCTGCATAGCGGGTTCCTCCTAAAAAATGAATTCGCAGAGGCCAAGGCGTTGGTATCGCCTTTGGTTCAGGCCTCAAGTGGGGAAGCTTGCGGTGCGGCCCGCACTTCCTCTTGCTATATCCAGAATATCATACAAAATCGGTAAAATTCTTGTGCAATTCTGCCGGATTGTGGTACAATACAAGCATCAGGAATGCAAAAGGGGGCTACAACATGCCAAACCAGGAACGCTTGCGGGAAACCAAACACCATGGTGCGGTGCGGTTCCCTTTTAATATCTACCCCTGCACCATACCGGGGGACTTTTTGCAGGTGCCGTTGCACTGGCACGACAGTATGGAACTTGTCTATGTTAAAAAAGGCAGCGGAATCGTGCAGGTCGGTGTGAACGCTTACCCGGCGGAGCAGGGCGATATTTACATTTTTGCCCCCGGCACCCTCCACGCCCTGCACCAGCGCGGCCAGGCCGTGATGGAATACGAAAATATCATTTTTGAGCTGGAGCTGCTGGGTGGTGCGGATGATCTGTGCGCCGAGAGCTACCTTTTGCCACTGCAAAGCGGCCGCATGGCTTTGCAGCCGCGCATCATCCCCGGCGAGGCGGGCTACCCCCAGGCGGCGGCCTGCCTGCAGGAAGCGGAGGAAGCCAACAAGGTAAAAAACACCGGGTATGAGCTGGCCATCAAAGGGGCGCTGCTGCGGTTTTTGTCCATCCTGATTGGCCAGCACGGCACCCTGCTCCCGGCGGATACTACTGACACCCGCCGCCTGAAAACGGTCTTGCAGCTGATCGAAGCGGAATATGCTACCCCGCTGCGGATTGAGGACGCCGCCGAAGCCTGCGGGTGCAGCCAAAGCCATTTTATGCGCTGGTTCAAAAAAATGACCGGCCAGGGCTTTACCGCCTACCTGAACGACCACCGGCTGAACCTTGCCGCAGAACTGCTGCGCATTACTGACGCCACCGTGCTGGATATCGCAGGCCGGGTGGGGTTTGATAACCTTTCATACTTTAACCGCCTGTTCAAGCGCCGCTATGGCATGACCCCGCGGGAATACCGCAGCAAATAAAGCAGCAAAAACCAAACTCCGCCGCCCGGAATGTGCACAGCATTCAGGCGGCGGGGTTATATATTCTTATAGAAATGATAAAGTGGGCAATCCGGCAGGAAAGCGGTGTGGCCGGGCGGGGACCCTGCAGGCAAAAGAAAATAGCGACAAAAATTACTTCATCCAACGGATCTGCTGCTCTTTTACCAGCGGATAGCTGACAAGCTCGGTACCGTCCATGTCCTCTTTGTGCATATCCACAGCGGTGATCTGGCTGTTTTCATAGGTGGTGTAGTAATAAATGCCTTTGTCGGCATTGCAGCAGCTGGTGTACAGGGTAATCTCGTACTTACCGTTGTCCAGCTCGCAGCAGCCGCGCTGCTGCTCTACCGAGCCGAGAATATGGAAAAACTGGCTCACGCTTTCTGCTTCGCTTTCCCCGGAGCGGGAGTTGGCGCGCACGAAAGCCGCCCGTACAAACCGCGACTGAGACGAAAGATCCCCCGGCAGACCCATGGCCCCCATGCCGCGGCTGTAAGCGTTCAGCGGCAGGTTGGGTGCAAAGTGGTTGCCGGTTGCCTTTGGGGAAAGCTGCATATAATTATTCAAAGCAAACAGCTGCATGGGGAACGGAGGGTTGTTGGTCAGCACACCGGCGGGGTTATCATATACATGCAGGCCGTCTTTGGTAGATTCCAGCGTGATGCACTCATGATGATCGGCAATCATCCAGTGCAGGCTGGCAACGGGCATCCCTTCGCAGAACGGGGTATCCACCAGGTTCATGCGGTCCAGCAGGGTGCGGGCATCCTGTACGGTAGCGCAGCGGCCCAGCAACCAGGGAATCAGCTCAAACTGGGCAACATTATCTTTGCCGGGTTCATCTTTGCAATACCAGGCGTTGCCCACAAAGTTCAGCCCGGCAATGCATAGCCCTTTTTCGTTGATGGCATCGTAATACAGGGGATAGTTATTCTGCACGCAGGCCATGCCCAAAATGGCATAGTGCTGGTCCAGCACGCCAAGGCCGTTCAGCTGGAACGGATAGTGCCGCGGGGTAAAGGTGACGGTCTCGCCGTAACCGAATTCATAGTCCAGGTTGCGGCCAAAATAAAAATCTTTGGTCTGGTACGTTGCAGCAGTGCACATACAAATAAGCCCTCCGGTCGTATCGTAAATGATGTCTTTAACGTTATTATACCACGGCGCAGCGCTGCTATCGAGAAGATTTTGTAAACTTTTGAAATTTTGTACCAAATAAAAAATCCCGCAGCCCTGCCTTGTAAACAGGTCCTGCGGGAGAAAAGTGGATTTACACCAGCTTGCGCACCAGCGCAAAATCAAAAAAGTCCGTATAAAAAGTGCGGCAGCGCAGCACCGGGCGGCACAGGCGGGAATAGCAGGTCTCGCTCAATTCCAACAGGGCCTGATCACGCTGCAGGGCCAGGGCATGGCGCACGGCGGGGTCCCCCATGGCGGCGCGTAGATGGGTAATGGTGCTGGAAACCTGAATTCCGCACGCTTCATCCAGAATATCGAAAATGGGGCGGGTGAAGTCAATGCCATCGGTGCGGGTGGTGCCGAACAGCGAGCATGGCACGATATCGGTAGAAAATAATACTGGGGTGTTATCCGCCAGCACCCGGCGGCAGATGTAATAAACCGGGGTATCGAGACTGATGTTCAGCGCCTGGGCTGCATCGGCATCTGCCGTATGGCGCGATACCCGCAGATCGTCGCTGTTGGGCTGCATGCCGCGTGCCCGGATCATTTGGGTGAATTCAAACTTCTGGTCCATGCGGCGGGCCAGGTTGACCACATCGCGGTTGATCACGGTGCCAATGCCGCGCACGCGCTCAATGTAACCGGCACGTTCCAGTTCACTCAGTGCATCGCGCACAACGGTACGGCTTACGTTCAGCCGGTTGGCCAGCTCCAGTTCGGGCGGCAGATGGTCGGTATCCTGCCAAATGCCGTTGCGCAGCTGCTCCAGCAGCTCGGCCACAACCTGGTTAGAAATCAATACGCCGCCCAGGCGGGGGGCGCTGTCGGGATGTTTGGTTGCCATAATCGGGTTCCTACTTTCCTGTGCGTGCCGGTACAGGCCGCAAAAGTCGTACTCTTATTATAGCATACCCCAAAGCCAAAAACCAAGTGTTTTATAAAAAAGCAGGCAAATAAAAGGCGTGGTGTGATGTGGTGCGTTCCTTGGTTCAGTTCGCTTTGCCTTCTTCATGCGCATAGCGGCACACATCCCGCAGGCAGCAGCGCTCACAATACGGTGTGGTGCGTGCGGTGCACACGGCGCGGCCATGGTCCACCAGCCGGTGGCAGAAATCACTGCCCTCCTGCGGGGGAATGATCTTCCACAGCGCCATTTCCACCTTTTTGGGTTCCTTGATGTTATCCACCAGCCCAATGCGGTTGCACAGCCGGATGCAGTGGGTGTCCGTTACAATGGCGGGCTTGCCGAACACATCGCCCATGATCAGGTTGGCACTTTTGCGGCCAACGCCGGGCAGTTCCAGCAGGGCGTCAAAATCATCGGGCACGTTGCAGTCATACTTGTCGCGCAGCATCCGCATACAGGCGCTGATATCCCGCGCCTTGCTGCGCCCCAGTCCGCAGGGCCGCACGATCTCTTCAATTTCCTCCGGCTCCGCGGCGGCCAAAGCGGCCACATTCGGGTATTTGGCAAACAGATCCTGTACCACAACGTTCACGCGGGCATCGGTGCACTGTGCAGCAAGGCGCACTTCCACCAGCAGCTGCCAGGCGTGCTCGTAATCCAGCGTACAGTCCGAAAGCGGGTATTCTTTTTTCAGCCGCTCAATGCAGATGGCGGCCAGCTGTTTTTTATCATGAATCTCCATGGGGGTCACACTCTCTTTTATCACTTCCCGGCGCGCGGGCCGGCGGGGCTTACGGCTTGATTCTACCACGGATAGCGTTTATAATGCAAGTAGCATGGTGCCGCCTTCTAATGCTGCGAAGCTTCAAAAGAGGGGCCGCTGTCCCTTGCTCCCTCACAAAAACCTACCTTCTCATGCCGGGGCGGCACGCGAACATAATTTTTTGCTCACAAGGGATTTTGAGCGTCGGTGCATGTCTGCCGCTTGGAATGAAGTTTAGAATATATTTCCTTATATATAAAGGTAACATAAAGGAGTACCCCTATGATGGAACCGCTTGCCCAACGCCTGCGCCCGCGCACTTTGGATGAAGTGTGCGGCCAGCGCCATCTCCTGGCCCCTGGCCAGGTGTTCCGCCGCACCATTGACAGAGGCGTGATCCCCAATATGATTTTTTACGGCCCGTCCGGCGTAGGCAAAACCACCGTGGCCAGCATTATTGCGGCCAACAGCGGTATGCGGCTGTATAAATTGAACGGTACTACCGCTTCCACCAGCGATATCAAAAGCGTATTGGGCGATATTGGCACCCTGCATGCCGCCAACGGAATTCTGCTCTATCTGGATGAGATCCAGTATTTCAACAAGCGCCAGCAGCAAAGCCTGTTGGAATGCGTGGAGCAGGGAACCGTGACGCTGATTGCCTCCACGACCGAGAACCCATACTTTTATGTATATAACGCGCTGTTATCCCGCTGCACAGTGTTCGAGTTCAAATCCCTGACGGCAGAGGATATTGCCGAAGGCGTGAAACACGCCGCCCAGCGCCTGGGCGAAAGTGACGGTACGCCGGTCAACATCCCGGTGGATGCGCTGGAATACCTGGCCCAAAGCGCGGGCGGCGATATGCGCAAGGCGCTGGGCAACCTGGAATTTGCCGTCAACGCAGCCCCCGTGCAGGATGGCACGCGGCTGGTTACGCTGGAAATGGTCACGCAGGTGGCCCAGCGTACCGCCATGCGATACGATAAAGAGGGCGATGACCATTATGATATTGTTTCGGCCTATCAGAAGTCGATGCGCGGGTCGGACCCGGATGCAGCGCTGCACTATCTGGCCCGGCTGCTGGAAGCGGGGGACCTGCCCAGCGCCTGCCGCCGGTTGATGGTGTGCGCCTGCGAGGATGTTGGCCTTGCTTACCCGCAGATCATCCCGATCGTAAAAGCGGCTGTGGATGCTGCCAACATGCTGGGCCTGCCGGAAGCGCGCATTCCGTTGGCGGACGCGGTAATTTTGGTGGCGACCAGCCCTAAATCCAACACGGGCGAAGCCGCCATTGACCGTGCGCTGGCAGATGTGCGGGCAGGCCGCAGCGGGCCGATCCCGCGGCAGCTGCAAAATAAGCATTATGATGGCGCCGATGCCGCAGTAAAAGGCCAGCATTATCAGTACGCACACGACTTTGCCAACCATTGGGTGGACCAGCAGTACCTGCCGGATGCCATCCGGGACCGCCAGTATTACCAGTTTGGCGATAACAAAAACGAGCAGGCCGCCGCCGCTTACTGGCAGCGCATCAAGGGTGATAAGTTCAAAAAATGAACGATAATTGCGTGCAATAAAAACCATAATAACCTATATCAAAATAGGAATATAAAAATATTTTTTTGATGAAAATATTTTATGGGAATTGAACAAAAAAGAAAAAACAGTGTCAAAAATTAAATCATCTCCTGAATGACAAAAGAAAAATGCCGAGATAATCAGAAAAGGCAACATTATTACAGTCAATTCCTGTTAGCTTGAAAGAAAATATCAAGAACTTTTTCGAAAAAACGTCACATTTTAATGTATTGACAATCTTTAATATCATTTGATATGATAGGGTACAGGAATCATGTATACAATGTGAAGTGGAAAATATTTCGAGTTCTTTCCTCTGCATTGTATGAGAAGGAGATTTTTAGTATGCGCTATTCTCATCAACGTGAACTGATTTTGCGGGAGGTACTTTCGCGCAGCGATTATCCAACCGCGGAGCAGATCTGTACGTCTCTGCGGGCAGTGTGCCCGCGGCTGAGCCTTGGCACCGTTTACCGCGACCTGAATACGTTGGTTGATATTGGCAAAGTGCGGCGTGTTTCCATCCCCGGCGAAGCAGACCGTTTTGAGGGCCCGCAGGAGGATCATCAGCAGTTGTATTGCCGCAGCTGCCAAAAAGTAAAAAGCATCCATATTTCGGATGCGAAGCTCAAAGCCCTGATTGATGCCTGCCCCGATATTGTGCCGGAAGATTACAGCCTGACTGTGTTTGGCCTGTGCGATGAATGCGCCGTCAAAGCGGCCCAGGAAACCGAGAAATTGTAAGAAGACAGCCTGCCCGATGTTCACCGTTCAGGCGGGCTGTTTTGGCATTTGTGGGGTGTATTTTGTGCAAAACAGCGTTGCTGTGCGTTGTTCTGCGCGGTAAACTGTGGTACACTATTTATAGAATAGTGTATGTGCTGCCCTGTGCGGTGCGGCCAGACCAAAACAGCGGAGGTAAGACCTATGCCCCAACTGCAGTGTGAAGAAATTCGTTTCCCGTCTGCCGATGGTGTTCATACCGTGGCGGCCAGCATGTATACCATGCCGGGGGTGCCGGTGCGCGCCGTGCTGCAGCTCAGCCACGGCATGTGCGAGTATGTACAGCGCTACCGCCCCATGGCGCAGTGGTATGCCCAGCGCGGCATAGCTCTGGCCGGCAACGACCACCTGGGTCACGGCGGTACCGCAAACAAAGGGGAACACGGCCATTATGGCGAGCCGCGCGGTCGTTACCACCTGCTGAATGACCTGCACACGATGAACGGCATCATCCACCAAAAGTTCCCTGGCGTGCCGGTATTTTTGTATGGCCACAGCATGGGCAGCTTTTACGCCCGCTGGTATGCCGAAACCTGGCCGGAAGGCATCTCCGGCGCTATTTTCAGCGGCACGGCGGGTCCGCACATCCGCAACCAGGCGGGCTGGGCGGTTGCCGCGCTGACCGCAGCTGTGCGCGGGCCAAAATATGTTTCCAAAACGCTGGTCAAGCTGAATATGGGGGCCTATTGCAACCGCATTCCGGATGCTGTTTCGCCCAATGCCTGGATCAGCCGTGACCCGGAAGTGGTAAAGGCATACGATGCAGACACGCTGTGCACCTTCCCATTTACCGCGGCGACCTACCGCGAAATGCTGGCCACCCTGTGCCATGTCAGCAGCCGCAAATGGGCACAGAATATCCGCAAGGATCTGCCGGTGCTGCTGATTGCCGGAACGGCGGACCCTGTTGGTGATTACGGCGCGGGCGTGCGCAAAGTGTGGGCCATGCTGGGGGATGCCGGTGTACAGGACCTGAGCTGCGAAATCTGGCACGATGCCCGCCATGAGCTGCACAACGAAACCCACCGCGAAGAAGTGTTTGATTATGTGTACGGCTGGCTGATGGATCGCCTGCCGGAAGATGAGAGCCAATAAATAATGATAGGATAAATGTGGATTGCACGTTATTCTGTAGGGAACGGTCTTGACCGTTCCGATACATTGGGGCATATGCGATAATGGAAATTGCATCGCTCCACAAATAATATGTTCGTTAGTTGCACATTTTTAATGGGCCATATGGGCATGGGACAGGGCGGGATGAGGTCATCCCGCCCTGTCGGCGATTTTATTGTTTATCGCGTTTTTTGAAGCGCTGACACGAATATACTTTATTATTTATTGCAAATAAAAACTTAAGGCCCGATGCAAGCGCATCGGGCCTTAAAACATAGTAAAAGCTAAAGAGTATCTGAAAACAAAGAAAGTAGATGCAATTCTCGGAAGAAATGACCGTATGGCATGCATTGGGATGCGAGCTGTAAAGAAATTAGGTTACAGCATTCCGAAGGATATTGTGATTATGGGATTTGATGATACCAGTGTTTGCAATTATGTGACTCCATCTCTTTCATCTGTGCATCTGGACAATGAAGCGATTGCGAAAAAAGCGATTGAAATGATCTATCTGATGAGAGAAGGTCATCAGATTAAAGAAACAGTACATTTTAAATACAAGATCATAGAGAGAGAAAGTACTGGAAAATAAATGGAGGACTGGAAATGTCAGTGAATGCATTGATCGTGCACGGAGGTGCGCCGACCGCAGTTATTAATGCGTCCCTGTATGGGGCAATTCATGAAATAAAGAAATATAAAGAAATCGGAAGCTTTTATGCGGCGATCGGCGGAGCCGGAGCTGTCCTGCGGGAACAGTTTGTAGATCTGAAAAAGATTTCAGAAGAGAAACTGAATATGCTTCCATATACACCGGCATCTGCGATCGGGACTTCAAGAGATCCGCTGGAACAGCCGGAATACGATCGGATTGCAGAAATACTGGTAAAATGGAATATCCGATATGTTTTTTTTAATGGTGGAAACGGATCCATGGATACCTGCGGAAAAGTTTATGAAGCCTGCAAAAAAATCGGAAAAGAAATATCTGTGGTAGGAATTCCGAAGACAATTGACAATGATATTTCCGTTACAGATCATGCTCCCGGATTCGGAAGCGCTGCAAGATATATTGCAGCATCTGTAAGCGAAATCAGTCAGGATGTCAGGGCACTCCCGATTCACGTAAGTGTAGTGGAAGCAATGGGAAGAAATGCCGGGTGGATCGCGGCAGCGAGTGCACTTGCAGATGACGGAAACGGAAGCGGTCCGGATTTTATTTATCTGCCTGAAAAACCTTTTGATGAAGATCAGTTCTTGACATCAATTGAAAATAAGTTACAGGAGAAAAAAGGCATCGTTGTGGTAGCCAGTGAAGGTCTGAAAAAGAAAGACGGATCTCCGATCGTTGAGCCAATCTTTCAGGTAGGAAGAGCTGTCTATTATGGAGATGTTGGAACACATCTGGCAAATCTTGTAATCAAAAAAC
>ERZ857745.2345-NODE-2345-length-20682-cov-5.604596_pt1 | contig 20682 bp, 14 predicted proteins | sample MGYA00519699_ERZ857745 | MGnify/ENA primary metagenome ERZ857745 (study PRJEB31778, sample SAMEA3449357) | human gut metagenome | biome: human gut; feature: human-associated habitat; material: faeces | place: United Kingdom | collected 2010/2012 ...
CAGTTTTATTCAAGTCTATTTTGAAGATAAAAAGAATGAACTGAAAGAAAATTCAGTCCGAAATAAGCAGCATATGATGAACAAACACATTGTTCCGTATTTTGGAACAAGAAAAATGAATGAGATCACACCGGCAGAAATTATCCAGTGGCAGAACACCATTCAGGAAAAAGGGTACAGCAAGACTTATGAGCGTATGATTCAGAACCAGTTAAATGCAATATTTAATCATGCAGTCAAATATTATGAACTGCCGAGAAATCCATGTATAGCTAATAAGAAAATGGGAAGGGCAAAAGGAAAAGAGATGCAATTTTGGACATTAGATGAATATCTTAAATTTTCTGAAGCTATTAAAGATAAACCGATTTCATATTATGCATTTCAAATTTTATATTGGACAGGAATTCGATGTGGAGAGCTATTGGCTCTCACAAAAGCAGATTTTGATTTGGAATCTAAGAAGCTTAGAATCAATAAAACTTATCAAGTTATTAAAGGAAAATCAATGATTACTTCACCCAAAACGGAAAAAAGTAATCGGACAATAGAACTTCCAGAATTTCTGTGCGAGGAAATACAGGATTACATCGAATCACTATATAAAGTAAATGAAAATAGCAGACTTTTTGAAGTTACAAAAAGTTATCTTCACCATGAAATGGACAGAGGCAGTAAGGCAGCAGGAATTAAAAGAATTAGAATTCATGATTTAAGACATTCCAGTTGTGCATTACTTATTAATCTTGGATATTCACCAATTCAGATTGCAGAACGTCTGGGGCATGAAAGTATAACGATTACTGAAAGATATGCACATTTATATCCTTCAGTTCAGAAAGAGATGGCAAATAAGTTAGATAAAGTATTTAAAGAGGAGGAGAAAAATGATTGAAGGTCGTTTAAGCTATAATTGCAATAATGATAGATATGGACTTTTAGTATCTGACTTATGGGAATATGAGGGATTCCATTGCGGAGATCCTTTAGAAGTAAAAGTTGATGACAAATGGATTCACACACGGATAGAAATGGCCTGGGATGAAAAAGGAGGACATTGGTATTTAGTCGGAACACCGTACTTTGACAATCTGGAATATGTGTGTGTCAGATTCAAGGAGGATAAGGATGTATGAGGTAGATAAAATTTATCGAAGGCCTACACAGTCTAAAGGAAAAAGAAAAAGCAGAAGCAAGAAAAATGAAAAAAACAGAGTGCGAAATGTAATTATGAATTTTCGTGTTTCTCCAACGGAAAAGGAACTGATAGAGACTCGAATTAAATTGACAGGAATGTTAAAGTCAAAGTTCTTTATACAGAGTTGCCTGTATCAGACGATTCTTGTCAAAGGAAACATTAAAACTTTTACAGAGATAAAAAAGCAGATAGAACAAATTTCAAAACAGATTAATAAAAATCCTAATTTGGAGGAATTAGAACCAGAGCAGGTGGAGTCACTTAGAATAATTCTTGAAATTTTAAATACTTTGTTTCGAAAGGAGTAGATGTTAAGGGCGAGTGGGAAAGCAGATTGGAAAAAGATAGATAAGATTCCAATTACATAGACATAGAGGCTTATGCAGGTGCACTGTTTCGGTGAAGGGGGTTTTAGGGGTTCTCCCTTAACAAGATGCATTTTGTGTGTACAAAATGCGTATCTTGCAATAAGCTTGACAGCTTATTAGTCCCTTTTTTGGGATATAGTTCCCTGATGTGGGACACGTTTATTTCCCGGAAAAGGGATATAATTCTACAGAGAAAATGTACATAGCTCCCGTATTTGGTACAAAGTTTTACAAAATACAACAAGGAAGGAAATGTTAAAAATGGGAAAAGACAAACATTATAGAATGACAGAAGAATCATTAACATTCATCGAAAAGAGAGATAAAGAAAAATATCCCAAAGAAAATTTATTTGTAAATGCAGCAATACAATATTTTGGAAGGAAAATCGAACAGGAAAAGATTGTTGGAAAATTAGAGGATATACAAGATAAGTTAGAACGAATTGAAAGGATGCTAGAAGAAAAGGCAGTAAGAAAAAATATGGTATCAGATAAGGTAGAAAGAAAAGAATTATTTGGAAAACCGGATTATTTAAAGTAGGGTAGATAAAGATGAATTGGAAAAATCAGATTGAAAAGTTAGGAGAGAACTTTAAAAATTGACGGAAAGAAAAAGGTTGGAAAAGAAAAAAAGTAGTGTATTTGAATCAGTAAATAAAAAAGATGAGCAATATTAATCGAATATTGAAAGAAAAGAAAATATTGTATCTGTAGAAAGGAAGGTTGAAATTTCAGGGAAAAGAGGTAAAAGTAGAGCGAAGAATGTTCAAGACTTTAAGAAAAATTATGAAAATAATTTGAGAAAACTCTCTAAGTGAGAAAAACAAGTGGACATAGCAGAAATCCTATATAAATTTATCATAACGATATTTACAGCAATAAAGTCATCTGCATTTACAGAAGATTTTATTGCTGTTTTATTAATGATTAGAAAATTTTTTCTTCAGTATCTAATCAGGAAATAATATTTGGAAAATAAAAGAGAAAGTTTCATTCTTAAATTAGAATTATAGCGTGACTGGAGAAATTATGTGTATATGGTGATTAGGGTGAGAAAATGATAAGATATTTAAGGCGTGTAAAAAGGTTCGGTAATATGAACGTATATCATATTTTATTTAAATATGGTATACTTTTATCATGGGTATTTAGCTTCAAAAATGCTTTAATGCTTAATTATTGTAATTGGATAAAATGTTTTTCTGTACTGAGGAGAAGGTAAGGATGGAAGTAAAGGTATTTGATAATATTACGGAAATTGCTCGTGATGATATGGCATCAACAATAGAAAAAGGTAGCAAAGTATCTATTGCAGCTGCTTGTTTTTCTATGTATGCTTATAAAGAGTTAAAAAAGCAATTGGAATCTGTAGACGAATTTCGATTTATTTTTACATCTCCGACATTTGTAACTGAAAAAGCAGAAAAACAGAAACGTGAATTTTATATACCACGTCTTAATCGAGAAAATAGTCTCTATGGTACAGAATTTGAATTGAAGTTGCGTAATGAAATGACACAGCGTGCAATCGCAAAAGAATGTGCAGAATGGATTAAAAGAAAGGCACGTTTTAAGTCTAATACAACTGGTGAAAATATGGGTGGATTTATTACAGTAGAAAATAAGATGAATCAACTTGCATATATGCCTATCAGTGGATTTACTACGGTAGATATTGGATGCGAGCGTGGTAATAACAGTTATAATATGATTAATCGTTTTGATGCCCCATTTTCGATGTCTTATATACAACTTTTTGAGAATCTTTGGAAGGACAAGGAAAAATTGCAGGATGTCACAGATGTTGTGGTTGAAAATATTACTACAGCCTATAATGAGAATTCTCCAGAGTTTATTTATTTCATGACATTGTATCATGTATTTAGTGAATTTTTGGATGATATATCAGAAGATGAATTACCAAATGAAGCAACAGGATTTAAACAAAGCAAAATTTGGAATATGCTTTATGACTTCCAAAGAGATGCAGTATTAGCTATTATTAATAAAATGGAACGCTATAACGGGTGTATTTTGGCGGACAGTGTTGGGTTAGGTAAGACATTTACAGCATTGGCTGTCATTAAATATTATGAAAACCGCAATAGGAGTGTACTTGTCCTTTGCCCCAAAAAGTTAGCAGAAAACTGGAATACATATAAGGATAATTATATTAACAATCCGATTGCTTCAGATCGATTGAACTATGATGTTCTTTTTCATACTGATTTATCTCGTGCACATGGATTTTCTAATGGATTAGACTTAGAACGTTTGAATTGGGGAAACTATGACCTTGTGGTAATCGATGAATCTCACAATTTTCGTAACGGTGCAGGTACACATGCAAAAACACAGGAAAATCGTTATGTGAAATTGATGGATAAAGTTATGCGTGCCGGTGTGAAAACGAAAGTATTGATGCTATCAGCAACGCCGGTTAATAATAGATTTGTGGATTTAAAAAATCAGTTGGCGATTGCCTATGAAGGTGATTCAGAAAACATAAACAAGAAATTGAGTACAAGTAAAACGATAGATGAAATATTTAAACAAGCACAGAAAGCATTTAATTCTTGGAGTAAATTAGATGTAGCAAAAAGAACGACAGAGGCGTTGCTTCAAATGTTAGATTTCGATTTCTTTGAGCTGCTAGATAGTGTGACAATAGCACGTTCTAGAAAGCATATCGAAAAGTATTATGATACTACTGAAATAGGAAAATTTCCGGAGAGAAAAAAGCCAATTTCACTTAGACCGAAACTTACGGATTTGAATGCTGCAATTAATTATAATGAGATATACGAGCAGTTGATACATTTGAGTCTTTGTGTTTACACACCATCTAATTATATATTTCCAAGTAAGATGCAGAAGTATTTGGATTTAACACATAATAAGGGGATGAACCTTACACAGACAGGACGTGAGGAAGGTATTAGGAGATTAATGAGCATCAATCTTTTGAAAAGATTGGAAAGTTCCGTAAATTCTTTTCAATTAACTTTACAGAGGATGAAAGCATTAATTGAAGATACAATTACAGCAATTAATCGATTTGAAAAATATGGAAATGTAAACATTAATATGTATGAAGTTTCAGACGAAGATTTTGATATTGATGATGGGAATACAGAATATTTTACAGTTGGAAAAAAAGTGAAGATTGAACTTGCAGATATGGATTACAAAACTTGGCGTTCAGAATTAATAGAAGATGCGGAGACACTAGAGCTTTTGACATTAATGGTAGCTGATATTACACCAGAGCATGATTACAAATTGCAAGAGTTGTTACGATTATTAGATGAAAAAATTGAAGATCCGATAAATCCAGATAATAAAAAAGTTTTGGTTTTTTCTGCGTTTTCTGATACCGCAGAATATTTATATAAACATGTTAGCAAACATATCAAAAATAAGTATGGACTTAACACAGCTGTAATTACAGGAAGCATAGATGGAAAAACAACAATTGCAGGTTTTAAAGCAACTTTAAATAATGTTTTGACATGTTTTTCTCCTATATCCAAAGGGAGAAATATATTAATGCCTGGAAGTAATACAGAAATAGATATATTGATAGCAACAGATTGTATTTCTGAGGGACAGAACTTACAAGATTGTGATTATTTGGTTAATTATGACATCCATTGGAACCCGGTTCGTATTATCCAGAGATTTGGACGTATAGATCGTATTGGGAGTAAGAATGAATATATTCAACTTGTGAATTTTTGGCCGGATATGGATTTGGATGAATATATTAACTTAAAAGGACGTGTGGAAACACGTATGAAAATTTCTATTATGACTTCTACGGGTGATGATGATCTTATAAATCCAGAAGAAAAAGGAGATTTGGAATATCGTAAACAACAGTTAAAACGGTTGCAGGAAGAGGTAGTAGATATTGAGGATATGACTACTGGTATTTCTATCATGGACTTGGGCTTAAATGAATTTCGACTTGATTTGTTAGACTATGTAAAAATACATCCAGATTTAGAACAAAAACCGAAAGGTTTACATGCTGTAGTTCCGTCAAGAGAAGATTTACCAGAAGGTGTTATATTTGTATTGAAGAATATTAATAATAGTGTAAATATTGATAATCAGAATAGAATTCATCCGTTTTATATGGTTTATATTGGGATGGATGGAGAAGTTATTTGCGACTATTTGAATCCTAAAAAATTACTAGATGATATCAGATTGCTGTGCAGAGGGAAAAAGCAGCCAATTAAAAAACTTTACCAAAAATTTAATGAAGAAACAGATGATGGGAAGAATATGGGCGAGATGTCTGAACTTCTTAGTGAAGCGATTAATTCAATTATTAATTGTAAAGAAGAAAGTGATATTGATAGTTTATTTGCTGAAGGAGGTACATCAGCTCTTTTATCAGCCGTATCTGGGTTAGATGATTTTGAACTTATATGTTTTCTTGTGATAAAATAAAGGAGGTTGGTGAAAGAATGATAGGATTACCAAAAACGACAGAGTTTAATAAACGAATTCCAAAACAAAAATTTTACGAAAATATAACGATTTCACCAGCAATAAAAAGAGTATTTGTAGAACAGGTTAAAACAATATATTGGAAAAACAAAATAGCAGTTTCAACTACAAATCTTGCAGAGGGAAATAAGGTAACAGAATTAGAAGTTTTTGAAATTCATTTAAACAATCCAGAATTAGATGAAAAATTACTTTACCAGATAGATAAAGTAGTACCGTATCATATCTTATTTTTACTAGAATATCAAGGCGAGTACCAGGCATGGGTTGGATTTAAGGAGAAGGCTGCATCTGGAAATAAAGTATTTAAGGTGAATAGGTATTATCATACAGAATGGATGAAAGAAGAAGAATTACCTCTACATCTGGAAGGACTGAGCATGGATGCAGCTTATGAGAATTATGTTAGACAGATTGCAGGAGATAAATTACAAATAAAAACTAATGGTGAAAGTTTAAAAGAATCTGTGACTAGAGATGAACAGAGACAGATATTGCAAAAAAAGATTGATATTTTAAAGGCTCAAATTCGGAAAGAAAAGCAGTTGAATAAACAGATGCAGATAAATAGAGAGTTAAAGATATTAAAAAAAGAATTAGAGGAGTATTTATAAACATGGGTGTTGAACAGTATCAGAGAAAAGTAAACTCTTTAGATAAAGAGATTGCTGACTTGGAGAAGAAAAAAGCAGAAGAAGATAGAAAGGCAGCGGACAATCATAAAAAAGCATCAAGAGTAAGTGTTAGCAAAAATGCCTCTGAAAGTATGATAAAGAGTAAAATGCGACAAATTGAAAATTATGAGGAAAAAGCAAGAAAAGCTGAAGCAGCGAGTGCAGATTATGGTAAAAAAATTTCAGATAAACGTACGAAAAGAAATGATGCCTATCTTAAACTTCAAAAAGAAGAGCAAAACGAACGGAAGAAACAGGAAAAATCAATTGAAAATATGAAACGAGTATATGAACAACGTATTTCGGAATTGGAATCATTACGGTTATCTAAAGTTAAAAATGAATTTTTGGAAACAGTTTCGGGGGATGAACCCGAATATGACGTGTTTGTTTCTCACGCTTGGGAAGATAAAGCAGATTTTGTAGAAGCCTTTGTGCAAGCTTTGAAAGACAGAGAAATTAAGGTTTGGTATGATAAATCAAAAATAAAATGGGGTGATTCTATGAGAGCAAGAATTGATGATGGATTGCGTAAATCTAAGTTTGGGGTTGCTATATTATCGCCTAATTATATAGCTGAGGGAAAATATTGGACAAAAGCAGAGCTAGATGGTTTATTTCAAATGGAGAGTATCAACGGCAAAACGTTACTTCCTATATGGCATAATTTGACAAAAAAACAAGTAATGGATTATAGTCCTATTTTAGCTAGTAAATTAGCAATGACGACAGCCACAATGACGGCAGAAGAAATAGCAGATGAATTATTAGATATGCTTTCATCTGAGGAGGATAAATAAGATGGATAAAATGCGGATGGAGTCAGTAGATATGACTGCTCAGAATATTGAAAAAATTGGTTCTCTATTTCCTAATTGTATAACTGAGACTATTGATGAAAATGGAAAAGGGAAGAAAGTGATTAATTTCGAACTTTTAAAGCAGATGCTTTCATCGGACGTTATTGATGGGGATGAGGCATACGAATTTACTTGGGTAGGGAAGAAAGCATCTATTGTGGAAGCAAATAAACCGATTCGAAAAACGCTTCGCCCATGTAAGGAGGAATCAGTCGATTGGGATAATACAGAGAATCTCTATATTGAAGGAGATAATCTTGAAGTGTTAAAATTGCTTCAGGAAAGTTATTTAAATAAAGTAAAAATGATTTATATTGATCCTCCATATAATACGGGAAATGATTTTATTTATAATGATGATTTTAAAATGACAAGTGAAGAATATGCGGAAGAAATTAGTGAATTAGATGAAGATGGAAATCGTATGTTTAAAAATACTGATACTAACGGACGCTTTCATTCAGATTGGTGTTCAATGATTTATTCTCGCCTTATGCTTGCTAGAAATTTATTGTCTGATGATGGTGTGATTTTTATTTCAATTGATGATAATGAGCAGTCCAATTTAAAAAAGTGTTGTGAGGAAATATTTGGTGAAAAGAATTTTGTTGCACAATTAATATGGGAAAGGGCTTTCGCACCTAAAAATGATGCAAAATATATTTCCAATAGTCATGATTATATTTTAATGTTTGCAAAAAATATTAACAATTTTGTAATAGGAAGATTACCTAGAACAAGTGAAGCAAATGCGAGATATTCAAATCCGGATAACGATCCAAGAGGTGTATGGCAATCTGATAATTTAACTGTAAAAACGTATTCACCGTCTGGAGATTATTCTATTACTACGCCCTCTGGGCGGGTAGTAGAGCCTCCAGCAGGGCGCTGCTGGAGTCTCTCTAAAAATAAATTTTTAGAGAGACTTAAAGATAATAGAATTTGGTTTGGTGCAGATGGAAATGGAGTTCCTAGGATTAAAAGATTTTTATCAGAATTAAAATTTGAAGGTATGGCACCTACATCATTATTATTTTTCAAAGAAGTAGGTCATAGTCAGGAAGGTTCACAAGAACTTATAAAAATTATGGATGGGGGAGTTTTTGATGGGCCAAAACCTACTCGATTATTAAAAAGATTAATGATATTAGCAAATCTAAAGGAAAATTCTATAGTATTAGATTTCTTTTCTGGATCAGCAACAACAGCACATGCTTTAATGGAAGTTAATAAAGAAAAAAATTTAAAGTGTAAATATATTATGGTACAATTAGCTGAAAATACTAATAAAAAGAAAGATACAGGCTATAAAAATATTTGCGAAATCGGAAAAGAACGTATCCGACGTGCTGGAAAGAAGATAAAAGAAGAAGCTCCATTGGTCACACAGAATTTAGATATTGGTTTCCGTGTATTAAAATTGGATGATTCTAATATGAATGAAGTATATTATAGTCCAGATGACTATTCTCAGGGATTTCTTAATCAATTGGAATCTAATATCAAAGAAGACCGTACAGACCTAGATTTGTTATTTGGATGTCTATTGGATTGGGGATTGCCTCTTTCATTACCGTATTATTCAGAACAAATTGAGGGATGTACAGTCCATAATTATAATGATGGTGATTTAATTGCGTGCTTTGATGAGAATATTCCTAACAGTGTAATTAAAGAAATTGCAAAAAAAGAGCCTCTTCGTGCAGTGTTCCGGGATAGTAGTTTTGCAAGCAGTTCGTCTAAAATTAATGTTGGTGAAATCTTTAAATTAATAGCACCGGATACAACTGTGAAAGTTATTTAAGGAGGCAAAGAATGAAGTTACGATTTAAACATCAGAAATTTCAGGCTGATGCGGCAAAGGCGGTGGTAGATGTATTTGCGGGTCAGCCATATCTTACACCTTCTTATATGATGGATAAAGGTTATCAGGGAAAAACAATGGAAGGACAGAAATATTCTCAGATGTCTACGATGGATGAAGAGGATTTTACGGGTTGGAGTAATCATAAAATTGTTCCAGAGTTAAATGATAGGTTGATTTTGGAGCATATACAGAAAATTCAGCGTGAAAATCAAATAGAGCCATCTGGCAAATTGGAAGGGCGATATAATCTTACAATTGAAATGGAAACAGGTGTGGGAAAAACATATACTTATATCAAAACTATGTACGAATTAAATCGTGCATATGGTTGGAGTAAGTTTATTGTTGTTGTACCAAGTATTGCAATTCGCGAAGGGGTCTATAAATCTTTTCAGGTAACGCAGGAACATTTTGCAGAAGAATATGGGAAAAAAATTCGATTTTTTATTTATAATTCTGCAAGGCTGACAGAAATAGATCGCTTTGCGTCGGATAATTCAATTAATGTTATGATTATTAATTCTCAGGCTTTCAATGCAAGGGGAAAAGATGCTAGACGTATTTATATGAAACTGGATGAATTCCGTTCTAGGAGACCGATTGATATTCTTGCAAAGACGAATCCGATTGTGATTATTGATGAGCCACAGTCAGTTGAAGGTAAGAAAACAAAAGAAAATTTGAAACAATTTAATCCACTTATGACATTGCGTTATTCTGCTACGCATAAAAGAGATAGTATTTACAATATGGTATATCAATTGGATGCCATGGAAGCATATAATAAGCGTTTAGTTAAAAAAATTGTAGTAAAAGGCATTTCAGAATCTGGTACAACGGCTACAGAAAGCTATGTGTATTTAGAAAGTATCAATCTTTCAAAAGCTGCCCCAACAGCCACTATTCAATTTGATTATAAAGGTGCCAATAGTATTCGAAAGATTACTAAAACGGTAGGAGAAGGATGTAATTTATATGATAATTCCGGAAATATGGAAGAATATAAAGAAGGTTTTGTGATTTCTAGAATTGATGGACGTGACGATTCAGTGGAGTTTATTAACGGTATTAAAATTTATGCTGGGGACGTAATTGGAAAGGTAAGTGAAGACCAACTGCGTCGAATTCAGATTAGAGAGACGATTCTTTCACATATACAGAGAGAACGTGAGTTATTTTATAAAGGGATTAAAGTATTGTCCCTCTTTTTTATTGATGAGGTAGCTAAGTATAAACAGTATGATGATGCAGGTCAGCCAATTAATGGAATATACGCAGACATATTCGAAGAAGAATATAATGATATTATTAACAATCTTCAGATAAAGATTGGAGAGGATGATTATTTAAGATATTTATCCTCTATTCCGGTTAATAAAACTCATGCAGGTTATTTTTCTATTGATAAAAAAGGCAAAATGATAAACTCTAAGGTTCTACGTAAGAAAACAACTACAGACGATGTAGATGCATATGACCTTATTATGAAAAATAAGGAACTTCTTTTAGATAGGAGTCCAGAAAAATCACCTGTACGATTTATTTTTTCACATTCGGCACTCCGTGAAGGCTGGGACAATCCAAATGTATTTCAAATTTGTACTCTAAAACAGAGTAATAGTGAAGTAAGAAAGCGCCAGGAAGTAGGTCGTGGACTTCGTCTTTGTGTAAACCAGGATGGAGAACGTATGGATACCAATGTACTTGGAAATGATGTACATAGTGTTAATGTACTGACGGTTATTGCTAGTGAGAGTTATGATAGCTTTGCAAAAGGACTACAAAGTGAAATTGCAGAGGCAGTAGCTGATAGACCACATGCAGTTACAGCAGAATTATTTATTGGAAAAGTGATTGAAGATGAGCAAGGAAATGAGCAGGTAATTACTTCTGACATGGCACATGCAATTTATTATGATTTGATAATGAGTAGGTATGTTGACAGAAAAGGTAATTTGACAGACAAATATTATGAAGATAAAGCAAATGGAGAAATTAAGGTGGCAGAAGAGGTTGCTGATTCTGTCAACTCCGTAATTCAAATTATAGATTCTGTTTATAATAGTCGTTCTATGTGTCCTGAAAATGCTCGTAGTAATAATATAGAACTACATCTAGATGAAAATAAACTTGCAATGCCAGAATTTAAAGCACTTTGGTCAAAAATAAATTCAAAGACAGCATATGTTGTTGATTTTGATACGGAAGAGCTTATATGCAAAGCGATTGACTCTTTGGATAGAAAGTTAAGAGTTTCTAAGATTTATTTTAAAGTGGAAACTGGTGTTTTAAATGAGATTAAGTCGAAAGAAATCCTTGCTGATGGAAGTGGTTTTCTAAAAGAAAAGACAGAAAATTATGGGCGTACAGTGTCTGTTAGTTCTAGAGTTAAATATGATTTGATTGGAAAGTTAGTAGATGAAACCAATTTGACTAGAAAAGCAATTGTACGTATTCTGCAGGGAATTCAACCTTCGGTATTCAATCAATTTAAGGATAATCCAGAAGAATTTATTATTAAAGCTGCAGCCTTGATTAATGATGAAAAGGCCACAGCAATTATTGAACATATTACTTATAATGTGACGGATGATAGGTATGGTACGGAAGTGTTTGCAGATCCGACGATTAAAGGTCGTCTTGGTGTGAATGCAATGAAAGCAAATAAACATTTGTATGACCACATCATCTATGATTCTACTAACGAACAAAAATTTGCAGAAGAGTTGGATATAAGCCAAGATGTGGCTGTTTATGTGAAATTGCCAGATGGATTTTATATTTCGACTCCAGTAGGACGATACAATCCAGATTGGGCGATTGCATTTTATGAGGGAACAGTAAAACATATTTATTTTGTAGCAGAAACTAAGGGTTCTATGGACTCTATGCAACTGCGTTTGATTGAAAAATCAAAAATTCATTGTGCAAGAGAGCATTTTAAGGCAATTAGTAATAGTGAAGTAGTATATGATGTGGTAGACAGCTATAAATCTTTATTGGATATTGTAACTAGATAAAGACATTATAAAAAGGTAGGTTATAATTTCAGGTATTGTGAGGAAATAAGATGGGAAATGTAAAAGCTACGTTGGTTGGAGTAAGTAATTATGATAATCCTAGAACTCCAGATATAGATGCTTGTAGAAATGATATAGTGGAAGTAAAGGCAGCATTGATAAAAGGCTTAGGTATTTCATCACAGGATATTCGTTTGTTGGGAAGTTCTGGAAGAGTTAATATAAAGGAATTGGAAACTGAATTACAAATAGCATCATTAGTTGTTGAGCCAGAGGATACATATATTTTTTACTTTTCAGGTCATGGAAATAATGGAACTCTTGCTCTTAGTGAAACTGTGATTGGTGTACAGGAAGTGATAGAACTAGTAGATAACATAGAGGCAAGAAATAAAATTATTATATTAGATAGTTGTCGTTCTGGTGATTTTTTGATTCCTCAAATTAAAACACCGGATATAGATAGAATGGTGGAAGAGTTTGCAGGTGCAGGGTATGCTGTAATGGCTTCCTGCGGAGCAAATGAGAATTCAACTTTTTATCCGGGAAATAAAATAAGCTTGTATACACATTTTTTGTGTGATGCATTAACTATGGACTGTATAATAAAAAAGGGAAAAAAGTCTCTCGAAGAGATTAATGAATTAATTTTTCGAATGATAAGTGTATGGAACAGAAAAGGTGTCAGAATTCAGCATCCTATTTTTAGAGCTAATATAACAGGAACTATTTATTTTCCAGTTCAAAAATATACATCGTATCAAAAACAAAATATATTTAAAGAAACAGAAGAATATATTATATATGAAGTTTTGCCATTTCATCATTCTCGACAGAAAAGGTATACTGCTAAAGTTATTTTGAAATATTATTTTGATGAAATAGATATTGTGAAGATTACAAAAGAAATAATTGATGAAATAAAATATTCAAATGTCTATAAAAATGAAATAGAAGAGCGTAGATTCAGGGGATTACCGGCCAATATGATACGCTGCCATATGGGAAATGATGAGCAGGATATGACAGATTGTAATTTTGAATGGATTACTACATGGGTTGATGATACGATGGACAAGAATAATTGGTATAGAGAAAGTAATGGTTCAAAAATACTTGATGGAATTCTTGTGGATAAGCAGAAATCATACAATGCATTGCGAATATTAAATCAACAAACTGTGACCACGGAAGAATTTATTAAAGAGGCAAGAAAGTATTTAAATGAGATGGTAGGGTATGCGGATCAATTCATAAGTAAATATAGAGAATATTCTAATGGTAATATTTCGGAAAGTGAATTAGTTAATAATGTGAAAGATATAAATGTACAAATAGCATCTATATATTTTAAAATTTCAGATTTACCTAAAGTACCTTTGGAATGCAATTCATGGGCAGAATCAATACAACAGATAGCTGCAACGATTCATGATTTTACACTATTTTATAGTAATAAGACAATGAATACTTGGAGTCAAGAAAATAGAAAAGATCTCATGAAAATTAAGATAAAACATTATCAGCAAGAAATAGAATTGATAAAGCAGGAAGAGAAAAAGCTTAAGGAATAAAATCTATATAAAAAAGCATGAAAAGAGGTGTTTTTTTGAACGAAAAAGAATTTAGTATAATACTTTCTTCAGGAGAATCATTGCATACAGAATTTAAATCATGGAAAAAAGCGGGTAACATGAAAGAACGTATTAAGCTTGCTGTTGATGAACTAGTTGCTTTCGCAAATGCAAAGGGTGGGACCGTTTACTTTGGAGTAGAGGATGATGGTACAGTAACTGGATGTGAAAAATACGATACACAAAGTATTATTGAGGCAATATATGATAAAACAAGACCATCGTTATTTGTGGATATAGAAAAAATTCCTTATCAAGGTATGATGGTTTTGGCATTGAAAGTAGAGGCAGATGGTAAAACTTATGGGACAACAGATGGTCGTTTTTTGAAAAGATTGGGTAAGAATTCAAAACCTTTTTTTCCAGATGAAATGTCGCATCATTTTTACAGAGAGCAGATACCGGATTTTTCAAGTAAGATAGTGATGGAAAGTACTTTTGAGGATATAAATCTTTTAGAAGTATATTCTTTAAAAGAAAAACTAAAAATTAGAGATCCAAAATCAACACTTCCAGCTTTGGAGGATATGGCTTTTCTAAGAGATCTTGGACTTATTAAAAAAATAGATAATGTTGAAAGATTGACTGTAGCTGGTTTGTTATTTGTTGGTAAACAAAATTCTATTTCAAGATTGTTGCCGCAGGCAGAGGTTATATATCTACATTATAGTGCTGAAAATCTTGAAGAATATGATTTAAGATTAGATTTACAACAGCCAATTGTAAATGTATTAGATCGCTTGACGGAAAAAATACAAAATGATAATAAAATTCTTAATATCCAGGTGGGATTATTTAGATTAGAAGTAGAAGATTTCTCTGAGAAAGTATTTCAAGAAGCTTTATTGAATGCATTGTCTCATAGGGATTATGAAAGTATGGGTGCAGTATATGTAAAGCATTATCCTGATAAAGTAGTTATAGAGAATCCTGGTGGATTTTTAGATGGGATAACAGAAAGGAATATCATTACGCACCCCTCAGCACCAAGAAATAAACTAATCGCAGAAACTTTGCAACATTTAAAATATGTACAAAGAACTGGGCAGGGAGTAGATATTATTTTCAGGGAAATGATATCTATGGGAAAGCCATATCCCGAATATCAAGTGTTTAGTGATGCAGTATCATTGACACTTCGTAGTGCAGTGGAAGACGTATCGTTTGTTAAGTTTATTGTAAATGAGCAGGAAAAAAATCAAATATTTTTATCATTGGCAGAGCTAATGATTATGCGCTATTTATCAGAGAATAAACGCATAAAGTTATCGGAAGCAAAAGATTTGACACAAATTTCTTTAGAAAATACACGTAAGGCATTAACTAACTTAGTTAACCTGCATCTTATCGAATCTGTTGGAAAAGAATATATGTTAACAGCAAGAGTTTATGAGGCCGTTAAAAATGATTTACAATATACTCGTGACAAAGGAGTTCGTTATATTAAAGCAAAAGAAATGATTCTAGAATATCTTGAACATAATGAATCTATTACAAATGCAGCGATTCAAGAGTTGTGTGGCTTTAGTAAACAGCAGGCAAGAACAACAATTGACAAAATGAGAAAAGAAAAGTTGATTATTTTAGTTGGAAAAGGAAACCGTTCCTGTTATCAACGTATTGTATATGAAAATAAATAATCGAGTGGCCCTCGAGTTTTCACTCGAGGACCACTTGAGACAGAAAAAACTTTCACACTCTCCGGTAAATCATGAGTACCAAAAATCTATGCTTTTTGATGATAATTAATTGATGCTTGAAAAAATTTAATTAACGGATAATGGATAGTAATTGGCATTATTGGGTCAATATCAGTATCACCTTTAAACATAAATCTAGAATTTGAACCATAGTTACCAATTATTCCTATATCGTATAAATCTTTTAATATTTCTGGTGTTTTTCGTTTAGTAACTAACTCGTTCACTTCTTCAAAAAAATCTTTTTTGCTATTCAGATGATGCTGGAAATCCGAAACTGAAAAAGGCAAAAGTATTCCTGTCAATGATTTTTTTATTCCCTCTACTTCCTTATCACTATATTTTACAGTTAAAAACTCTTCAAATTCAGTCCATGATTCTTCGGCATAAGGTTTTCGCGAGGTATCAAAACATTCTTGATCAATAATACTTTTATTTCCATGAAGGCGTTGGATAGTAGTAAAAAGTCTTATTATATCTCTTGGTTTATACCATGTCTGATCAAGTATATAATTTTGTACTTCTTTTTTTTTATTTCCAACATATGGTATAAAATATGTTTCCCAAATATCGGGAGATGGTTCAAGCCCTAATTTGGTTTCGCTAAAATGTATTCTTTTTTCCAACATCTTTAATAAAGGGTGATTTCTGATATTTCCTCCTTTTTGTTCCCATGAAATAGTAACACCAAAATCATGAATAGTTTTATTTATTTCTAGTCCTTTGGAAATTATATTTTTGTATACTTCACTACGTATTGCGGTAACTAAGAAAACGTTGAAATTATGTGTTCTATTAATATCGGATAAGTATTCTATCGCAAAAATTAAATCCCGAATTAAAGTGACATCACGTTGATATTTTTTTGTTTGTTTAAAAGCCAATTCAAGTTCATCAATAAAAATATAGATTTTATCTTCTACAGGAGTTAAAACTGAATATAGGTTAATAATTTGTTTGGCCAAAGATGTAAATGATACAGACTTTTTTTCTGAATCAACCCATTCAAATTCTAAATTGGTTTTAGCTATTTTGTTAAAATCAATTTCAAGGTTTCCACGTTTCATTTTGGGAAGTATTTTTTTAATAGTATTATCTGTTCCCAATTTACCATAGGTAGCATTAAGTAATGCACATAACTTTGTCCATGATTCAGTGTTGCGATTGAATACACCATATTCTGTCCTTGAAAGTCTGGATACGATTACTTTAATTAGGTAAACCTGCCATGCAAGTGAACAGTTCAATGTGAAATCACTAGGGATTTCACTGTCTATAATCTCTTCGAAAGGATTGTTGGGGAGAGCAGAGCGTTTTATTTGATTACGTTCTTCTTCATCTACATCTCTTTTAAAACGAATAAATTCACTAAAATTTTGGGACGGATTTTCGGAAATTATACTTTCAAGATATTTGAGAAGCATAGTTTTACCAGTGCCTTTGTTTCCAAATATATAATATGTTGATCCATCAAGCAGTCGTGAGATATTAATATTGGGAAACTCGTAAAAAAGACCTTTGCAAGTGTCTTGTCCATATTCAAGAAATTCGTTATAACCGTCAATTTTTCCAAAATAAATATCCTTAATTTGCAATTTTCGCATATAGATTCTCCTCTATAAATATTAATGTTGATTTTATGATAATTAAAATCCAGAATTTAAACTAATTTGGTCCATTATCTTGTCATGTTTCTTTTGCATTTTAAGTATTTCTGTCAAAGGTTCCGACTCTGGATAAATATCCATTCAAAGGTTAAATTCCGCTTCAACTTTTAGTAAAGCTTCCCCACGTTTCTTAACATCTTTTATTTTATTGCATTTTTCAACTTCTATCATATATTCATTATAACAATCTAACCATAATCGCATCAAAGACAATGTTCCAAAGTTGATTCCAACCATATCATTTCCAGCTTTATCCGTGTATTCAAAGAGGTGTCCGTCATATTACCGGAATATCTGAAAGAGTCTGTGAATCACCTTTATACTATCAAAATCAGAGTTTGTCAATACTTCGGGCTTGACAGATAAAGCGTCTGCTATTTTTTTAAGGGGATGGTTTGGTATTTCTTGTACCACTTTCGTAGGCACGAATGTAGGCTTCACTTGCACCAACCATTTCTCCTAATTGTTTTTGGGTAAGATTACGTTCTTGTCGAATTTGCATAATGAAAGTGAGCAAACCAACATTTGCAACATTCATGAAAGAAGGTGTCTCCTGCAAATACTATACATCATTCTTCATTTATATACAACCAATTTAAGTGTTTGAGTTTATGCAAATTTTATTCTAATCAAGTGATAAAATACCTCATGAGCATCCTGATTAGTATTTTCATCTTAGGATATCATGGGAAATACAAGGGCTTTTCTAAAAATAGTTTCTGTCACAGAACTACAATTGCTCATTTCCTCAATTCTGGAAAATGGGACGAATCCTTACTTTTAAATGTATTAAAACAATATGTCATTGAGATTCTTTATTCAGAAGCAGTCCGCATCGGGCCCCCCTGTTTTCTGTATTGTAGATGATACGATAGCTTCAAAGACAAAGCTTTTGTCACAGGCTCTGTATCCGATTAAAGATGCATATTTTTGCCAATCCCATTTAAAGGGAAAACAGGATTACGGGCATCAGGTAGTTGCTGTATGCTTTCCTGTAATGGCATTGTTCTGAATTATGCTTTTGTAATGTACAATAAATCCATTTCCAAGATTGATATTGTACAAAACATTGCAAAGGAACTGCCAGTTCCTCCAGTTATGTTCTACTTTTTTTGTGACTGCTGGTATGTTTCTGAAAAAATAATCAATACCTTTGCAGTAAAAGGATTTCATACAATCAGTGTGTAAAAAACAAACCGGATGCTTTATCCTTTTGAAATCAAAAAGAAACTAAATAAGTTTGCTACTCTTTTATTGGCTGCACATTCTGATTTTCAACTTGTGACAGTGAAAAACAAAAAATACTATGTGCATCGGTATGAGGGAAAAATCAACTGAAAATGCCATAGTTCTTTTAAGCTATCCTGAAAAAGCATTTGGAAACCCAAAAGCATCTAAAGATATTGGCTATTAATGTCACTAGAATATTATATATGTGTTATCGGAACAAATGAAGCCTGTTCTTTTGAGAATGGATATACTCAAATTTGTGACATCATATACGAGGAAAAATATCGATATATTTTTCAGTGTGCAAAAGCAAGCAGGGATTTTGAAGCATTTATGAAATTGGCGATATAGTTTTGTGCAATTTTTTGAATTTACTCACTTATAGCATATATATTGAATCAGACGCTATCTCATGGTCACGCGGCTGAAATTTTGGAAATAAGAAAATCAGAGTTAATTGATTTGTATGATAAACGGGGATATTCTTATTTTGATATGACGATGGATGATTTGGATGACGAACTGAATACATTCAGAGAACTTAAAAAGAAGGAGACTATGGTATGATTGTTATCTCTGATACAACACCGCTGATATCACTTCTTAAAATCAATCGAATAGATTTGCTGGAAAAATTGTTTGGAGATGTTCTGATTCCACAGGCAGTATTTGGAGAGTTGACAATTGATGAGCATTTCCAATTGGAAGCCGACCAGATTAGACAGAAGAAGTTCATCGTAGTGAAGCCTGTAAAAGATGCTGTTAAGCAGACTGAAAGACTAAATGTATCGTTTAAGAACAATAATTGACAAAAAGAGAAAAGAAAAGTTGATTATTTTAGTTGGAAAAGGAAACCGTTCCTGCTATAACCGTATTGTATATGAAAATAAATAATCGAGTGGTCTTCGAGTGGAACTCGAGTTTTCACTCGAGAGCCACTCGAGACAGAAAAATTGTAGATAGAACATCACGTTTATCAAAATGATAATGTCAAATTCCCTGCTCCCAATTATCTATAAAATGTCTACAAAAACAGCAATAGAAGTGTAGATATCATGGAATATATGGAATCTGCATACTAAATATATGAAAAATGAAATCAAGAGAATACAATATATAGATGACTACATAGAGTTTGAGTAGCAACATATTTCAGGGCAAACAGTTTTATCCAGTTTCAGGGCAAAACTTTCAGCCAGTGAAATGACAAAAATCATGTGAAAACATGAAATGCAATTTAGAATAAAGAATGACCTTGATGGTCTGGAATTTCCAGACTGTCAGGGTCTTTTTTCTTATCTGGCAGCAGTTTTCTAGGATTTGAAAAGTGGAGAAAAGCCTTATTTTAAGGGATTTTAGAGGTCTGGAAAGTGACATAAAATTTTAATTTTATGAGGACATCTAAAAACGGAAGCAATAAGAATATAAAAGAAAGTCTGGATGCAATTTCTGTTATTTTGGGAAGAAGAGTTTTATGATTTAACTACTCTGAAGGATAAAAACTTTGCCCTAAAATAGGATGAAAGCGTATCGGTATATCAGATTGTGCTTACAAGTGGTTTATGGCAGGAGATTTTTCTGTGAAAGGCGAGAATGCCAACAATGTTATAGACATAGATGATAATGATTGTAATACGACGAAGATAGAAAAACAGAATGTATGTTTGTGAAAGAGTGTTGAAAAAGGGAGTGTGCTATAGTATAATAGCAAGAAATAGAAGGCTTGTAGGTAGGTGGAATATGCTAGAAAAAATTATAGAGCTTACAAACGAATATATAGAGAGTATGCCGAAAAAAGAACGTAAAAAATATGGACAGTTTTTTACCAGTATGGAAACTGCCCGTTTTATGGCGGGATTATATAAGTTGGATGAGAAAACAGGCAGAGTAAGTGTGCTTGATGCAGGGGCTGGTTCAGGTATATTATCATGTGCTTTTATT
>ERZ857745.2351-NODE-2351-length-20647-cov-7.042541_pt1 | contig 20647 bp, 15 predicted proteins | sample MGYA00519699_ERZ857745 | MGnify/ENA primary metagenome ERZ857745 (study PRJEB31778, sample SAMEA3449357) | human gut metagenome | biome: human gut; feature: human-associated habitat; material: faeces | place: United Kingdom | collected 2010/2012 ...
TATGACCGGACTGTTCTCCTCCGATACGGCATCCGTTCTTTGTCATATATTCATATACATATTTATCTCCAACTGCTGTCTTGGCATAGCCAATTCCCAGCTCATCAAAGGCTTTATAAAGTCCAAAATTCGACATAACTGTCGTCACAACTGTATTGGTAAGCAGCTTACCTCTTTCCTTCATATATCTTCCGTAGATATAAAGAATCGCATCTCCATCTACGACATTTCCCTTTTCATCTACACACAGACAACGGTCTGCATCTCCATCGTAGGCAAATCCAACATCTAATCCATTCTCTACCACATATTTCTGTAGTCCTTCAATATGTGTGGAACCTGCATCTCTGTTAATATTTGTTCCATCTGGCTCTGCATTAATAATATAAGTCTTTGCTCCAAGACTGTCAAAAATCTGCTTTGCCATATTCCAGGAACTACCATTTGCACAATCCAGCCCAACCTTCATTCCCTTAAAAGAATACAAACCAAGAGAGATAAGATATCCCATATAACGATTACGTCCTGCTGCATAATCCACCGTACATCCGATTGCATCCCTATGCGCAAAAGGAATTTCTTCATACTTCTGACCAAACACTTCTAACTCGCCATCAAGATATGCTTCTACAAGATGAATTGTAGCCTCATCCATCTTCTCTCCATTGCCATTAATCAGCTTGATACCATTATCATAGTATGGATTATGGCTGGCAGAAATCATGATACCACAATCAAAATCTTCTGTTCTTGCCACATAAGCCACTGATGGCGTTGTTGTTACATGCAAAAGATACGCATCCGCACCAGATGCTGTAAGTCCCGCAACCAGTGCATACTCAAACATATAGCTTGAACGGCGGGTATCCTTACCGATGACAATCTTAGCCGGTGCATCATCACCAGCCTGCTTCTTTAACTGTCCGTAATACCAGCCTAAAAAGCGACCTACTTTACGTGCATGGTCTACTGTTAAATTCACATTTGCTTCCCCACGGAAGCCGTCAGTTCCAAAATATTTTCCCATATTTTCTCCCCAAGTATCTTCATTTTTACTCTGTTTGTAAGTTACTATTTATTAATTTTTGAAAGAGTAACCCTGCAAGCATACTCCCCAACATACATCCAAATCCATTGTGTATCATATCATCAAACTCAAAAAGTCCTCGACATAATACAAGCTGCAAAACTTCTATAACTGCTGATGCTATTAACCCCATAGCAAGTCCCTGCCACCATCTTAATCTTTTATAAAAAGGAAATGGAAGCAATAAACCAAATGGGAGAAGCAATGCAATATTCAAAAGATTCTCTTTAAGCATTTCCCTGCTATGATAGAAAATCACGTCTTTCCATGACCAGAATACTTCTAATTCATATGCATGATATCCTTGATTTTTCCTTGTAAATACTGTTGATTCTAAAACAATACAATAATAAGTAAATAATAAAAGCCCTGCAATAATCTGGACTCTATTTACTTTACCACATTTATACAAAAAAATATAAACAAAAAATAACAATATTAACATGATAAAATAGCATATAATCTCAAAACTACTCCACGGCCGGTTATGTTCTATAAAAATCTGATATAAATCCATTGTGTCCTCAAACAATTATCCCTTAACTTATTTGGAAGCGTAAAAGTATTCTCCTTTATATATTTATTAAAAATACTTTTATCCATTGTCATTACTCTAAAAAAATATTTACTTTCATATGTTTTCGTTTTATCTTATCATTTTCGGCCTCTCAATTCAACCATTTTTTATTTATTTTCCCTGTAAATTCCATTTTATTTTAAGTAACTCGTTCAAAACTCTAAATGCCACAACAAATTCTATTTTAAATAACACCCAATTCCATTTTTTATGTTTTTTCTTTCTATTTTTTCATTTTAATTGACATTTTCATTTATAACTGCTATTATACTAAGCGTTTTAATCGCTAACAAAAATAACTACTATATAAAACACAATCATATGTACTCTCGAAACCTTTTTATACTTAATTTTGAGAGCGTCTTAATAACAATAGGAGAAAAACATGAAAAAATTATCCATTACCAAAATGGCAGACACCATTATTGCCAAGAGAAAAGAACAGAAACTCACTCAGGCACAGCTTGCAGAAATGACCGGCATCAACCGAGGCATGATTAGCCGTTTAGAAAGCTGTGACTACACACCATCTATCGACCAGCTTCAATCTATTGCTGAAGTGCTTAACTTTGAAGTAGTTGATTTGTTCGAAGATGACAAAGTAACATCCAGCAAGCCAGTTCTTGATAAAAAGTACAATATTGCTGTTGCCGGTACTGGTTATGTAGGACTTTCCATTGCTACCCTTCTTTCCCAGCACAATCACGTAACAGCAGTTGATATCATTCCAGAAAAAGTAGATCTTATTAACAACAGAAAGTCCCCTATTCAGGACGATTACATTGAAATGTATCTCGCAGAAAAGGAACTTGATCTTACTGCTACACTTGATGGTGAAGAAGCATACAAAAACGCTGACTTTGTTGTTATTGCAGCTCCAACCAACTATGACAGCAAGAAAAACTTCTTTGACTGTTCTGCTGTAGAAGCCGTTATTGAACTTGTATTAAAGGTAAATCCAAATGCAACTATGATTATTAAATCAACAATCCCAGTTGGATATACTGCATCTGTAAGGGAAAAATACAACACAAAGAACATCATCTTCAGCCCAGAATTCTTACGCGAATCAAAAGCCCTTTACGATAACCTCTATCCATCAAGAATCATTGTATCCTGTGATGAAGAATCAAGAGAAAAAGCTGAAACATTTGCCAAACTTCTTCAGCAGGGTGCTATCAAAGAAAACATTGATACTCTTTTCATGGGATTCACAGAAGCAGAAGCTGTTAAACTCTTTGCCAACACTTATCTTGCACTCCGTGTATCTTACTTCAACGAACTCGATACATACGCAGAATCAAAAGGCTTAAATACACAGGAAATCATTAACGGTGTATGTCTTGACCCACGTATCGGTACTCACTACAACAACCCAAGCTTTGGATACGGCGGATATTGCTTACCAAAAGACACCAAACAGCTTTTAGCAAACTTCAATGATGTGCCACAGAATATGATTTCTGCCATCGTAGAAAGCAACCGGACAAGAAAAGACTTTATTGCTGACCAGGTACTAAATATGGCCGGTGCATATGAAGCAAACAGCTCCTGGGATCCAAGTAAAGAGGGTGAAAAAATCATCGGTGTATTCCGTCTTACCATGAAGAGTAATTCCGATAACTTCCGTCAGTCTTCTATCCAGGGTGTTATGAAGAGAATCAAAGCAAAAGGTGCCAAAGTAATCATCTATGAACCAACTTTAAAGAATGGCGAAACATTCTATGGTTCTGAAGTCGTAAATGACTTAAAGAAATTCAAAAAGAACAGTCAGGCAATTATTGCAAACCGCTACGATTCTTGTCTTGATGACGTAAAAGATAAAGTATACACAAGAGATATTTTCAAAAGAGATTAATAAAAAGCAAATGTTGATGTATCTAACGCTTCCTATCAGAGAAGTGGCAAAAAAATATAGTGGCAATAATAGATACTCAGAAATCCGGTACTTACCCGTCAAAAAGCAATAATTAAGATATGCAAGAAATAACAATGGAGAAAATAAAATGAATCACATCGATTTAAAAAATAAAACCGTTTTCGTTACAGGTTCTGCCGGCTTTATTGGCAGTAACCTTGTTCTCGAACTTTTACGAACACAATCTCCAATCCACATCATCGGACTGGACAACATGAATGACTACTATGATGTCAACATTAAAGAATGGCGTTTAAAAGAAATTGAAAAATGTGTTGCTGAACACAATGATTCCACTTACGTCTTCTACAAAGATGACCTTGCCAACAAAGCAATCATTGATAAAATCTTTGCTGAACATAAACCAGATATCGTTGTAAACCTCGGAGCACAAGCTGGTGTACGCTACTCCATCACTAATCCAGATGCATACATCCAGTCCAATATGATTGGCTTCTACAACATTCTCGAAGCCTGCCGTCATTCCTATGACAACGGAGAAGAAGGCGTAGATCATCTCGTATATGCATCCTCTTCCTCCGTCTATGGAACAAACAAAAAAGTTCCATACAGCACAGAAGATAAAGTAGATAATCCTGTATCCCTCTACGCAGCCACAAAGAAATCAAACGAACTGATGGCTCACGCATACAGCAAACTTTATAACATTCCATCTACCGGTCTCCGCTTCTTCACCGTATACGGACCAGCCGGCAGACCAGACATGGCATACTTTGGATTCACAAATAAACTTCTTAAAGGAGAAACTATCCAGATCTTCAACTACGGTAACTGTAAACGTGACTTCACTTACGTTGATGATATCGTAGAAGGCGTAAAACGCGTTATGCAGGGTGCACCTGAAAAGAAAAATGGAGAAGACGGACTACCAATTCCACCTTATGCTGTATACAATATCGGAAACAGTAATCCAGAAAACCTCTTAGACTTTGTCACAATCCTTCAGGAAGAATTAATCCGCGCAGAAGTACTCCCTGCCGATTATGACTTCGAAGCACACAAAGAACTCGTTGCTATGCAGCCAGGTGACGTACCTGTAACATTTGCAGATACAAGCGCACTTGAAAGAGATTATGGATTCAAACCGGATACAAGCTTGAGAACGGGACTTAGACATTTTGCGGAATGGTATAAGGAGTTTTATAACGTGTAATAGGTTATGTATTTCATTAGCTAATTTAAGGATGTAGGGCACTGATTCTACATTCTTAATTAGCTAATGTAAAACTTTAGATTTGTTGGCAAATTGCTTATAATAATCCTCTGCAAGTTGAAGTATTTGAATATCTCCATTTAACGTATCCATTAACGCCCTGTTCGCCTCTGCCTCCTGCATTTCTCCAAATATACATACATCATTTAACAAATATAAAATATATTTAAAGCACTTTCCATAAATATCAAGATTAGAAAAATCTTTAGACCACTTAAACATCGCCATCAAAAAACCTATAACGGTAGATTCAAATAGTTCATCTATATGTACAAAAATTGGATTTTTTTCATCATTATATATATAGCTGTTAATAGACTTTTGGTAATTGTTTCGCAATTCCACTTCCGTACCGGTATAACCATACTCCTTAACAAAATATTTCTTTACTATTTGAAACATTCTATGTAAATTATATCGCTCTAAATTTTGCTTTAACTCCCCTTCTGTAAAATAATCAGGGAAATATTGCATCATCATTTTTATCCCATATTCTTCATTTTTCAAAGAACTACCACCAAATTTAAATATTGTATAATCATTTGATGATACCATAAATTTCTCTCCTTCCACCTTCTCTATAGTTACTGAAAAATGAAAAATAAAATACTTACGCAGCCCTTATCTGCATTTTATTTCTCGGATGCATCTCTCTTAATATATCTGCCTGCTTTTGAGAGGAAACATGTATATATATTTGTGTTGTTTTAATAGAACTATGCCCTAAAATTTGTTGTACACAACTGATATCCACTCCTTCTTCAATCAAATATGTCGCAAACGAATGGCGAAACATATGAGGAGTAATATTACGTTCAATTTTAGCCTGCTTTGTATATTTTTTCAGCATTAGCCTAATGGACTGCTCTGTAAATCTACTCTTTCTCTTATTTATAAAAAAATATCCACACGCATGAATCTCTTCTTTGTTTTCCGTATAATATCTATTTAAAAGTTCTATAACTGATTCTTCTCCAATTTGAACAATCCTCTCTTTTCCCCCTTTCCCCATAAATCGTATTACTCCAGATTCCAAATTAATATTCTCAATCCTTATATTTGCTATTTCATAAACCCTTGCTCCCGTAGCAAAAAAGACTTCAACAACTGCTACATCCCGTAAAATAAATCGCTGATTCTTTTCCGACTCTCTCAGTTCTTTATACATACAATTAAGTAATTTTTCTATTTCCTCCCGAGGAATAATTCTTGGCAATACACGTTCTTCCTTAAACTTTGTATGTACACGCCTCATTGGATTTTCTTCAATTATCTCTTCCTCTTCTAAATATGCATAAAAAACTTTCAGAGATGCAATTTTTCGTTTAACCGTTTTCTGTTTATATTTTTTATGCAAATAAGTAATATATCTTTCTATTTTTTCTTTCGAAGGTTCCTCTCCCTCTATAAATTCTACAAACTGACGTAAATCAATTCTATATGCTTTCAATGTGTTCCAATCTAACTCTTTTCTATATTCGCAATATTCCAAATACATGTTTATCGTTTCCTGTAATTTCATATTTGTATCCTCCAAAGCCTTTTTTGTAAGTCTAGCACAATTTTAATGATGGATAATACTTAATTATCTATAGAAAGAAATTTTTACGTAATGGAGGCAGAATGTATAATTCAGATACTATATTAAGAAAATTAATTCAACAGCTAAAAAGTTATTATAATTCTGAAACAGAAGGAGTTACTGTAATTATTGGTGCTGGATGTTCTTTAAGAAGTTCATCTGATGATATTTCAACAGAAGGAATTGTAAAAGACATAGTTAAAAAGCATTTAAAAGAAGATCAGGATCTTCCCGATACATGGACAGAATTATATTCTTTATTTGTAAATAATGTTTGGACGGGTCAAGGTGAACAGGATAGAATAGATTTATTAGCACCTTATTTTAAGAATCTAGAGCCTTCTAAGGGATATTTGGCAATTCGAAACCTAATTAAAACAGGCTATATAAAGAATATAATTACTACAAATTTTGATCCTTTGATTGATGAGATTTTAAAGGACATTCCTCATAGAACATTTATTGATGGTTTAAAAAAAGAATCTTTTTCTGATGATAATTTTTCCATTAATTTTGTTAAAGCTCATGGTGATTTTCAACATGGAAATCTTCGTTTTGCCCCAGATGAATTACGACGATTATCTCCTGAAATTGAAGCGGTCATTCATTCTTTAACAAAAGGAATTGTAATAGTTGTAGGTTATAGAGGTCAGGATATTGGTATTATGAACGCTTTAAATACATCAAAAGCACATTGTGCATTTTGGGTAAGTCCTGAAAAGCCTGATTTATATGATCAGTATTCAAATGGCAGTATTGATACCTGGATGAAGACACGAAATTCAGAGTATAATTTTATTAATGGAGAAAAAGGAGATTTTAATGTTTTATTTCCATTCATAGAAAGTAAATTACAAGAAGTACCTAAACAAGAGATTAAAAGTCTAAAATTATGGAAGAAAAGTTCTTTATATAATATAATTTCCACAAGCGAACGTGCATCGATAGTCTTTTCTAATTTACTCAAAATAGAAGATGAAATTTTAAAAGAGTATATATGGACAGTCAAGGAACCTTATTTTTGTGTGGACTCTACAACTTTGTTATCAATATTAATTACGGTTTTACAGGATAAACTTGATTTTCAAAATGATATTACAAATGAAATAGAAGCACTATTACTTGCTACTGCATTAACAATTTTTTCGCAAATACAAGGATATCCTATTTGTGTTGATCAATATATATATATTATTAAAGAAAAATATAGATATTTGCAAAACATTCCTCAACCTGACGATAATTTCTGGAGTATATTAAAAGAGCTTTTGGCTGAAAAAGAAATTATTGAAAAAGAAAAGTTTTTTGAAATATCTATAACTGTCGATTCAACTAAACTTTTTTATTATGTTTTAAAAAAAGGCATGTTTTCTAAAATGCAATCATTATTTATCTTGATTCAGCAAATATTACTTTTTCAAAAAACAACTTGTGAGAAAAAAGATATAATTTCAACATCGCATAGAATAAAATTAATTTTGGAAAATTATTGTAAAGAAATCAAGTATAGTTCTACCTCAACCAAGATTTTTTTTGAGAATATGACTCCCCAGGATGATAATGTGTTAGAGGGATATTTTCGTAATATAATGAAGGCTCAAACACGTGAACTAGTAGGTAAATCCCGAACATATTATATAAAACCTGATATATATATTTATTATGAAGTAGACTTAGAAAATAATCGTCTTACTAGTTTATATGACGAGTTTTATAACAGAGCTAATACATTAACAGAAGAGTTTTTATCAGCAGTTCAATTTAATAATTTTATATTACCTGACACAGTTGAAATTTTAAAAAGATTTATAGTATCCGATAACTCAGGTTTAATAATTACAGGCGTAAGTGGAAGTGGAAAAACGACAGCTCTCGCTCATTGGATAAAAAACCTACAAGCATCAGATGAATATTTAATTCTTCCATTCTCCGGTAAAAATCAGTTGACGAAAAATGGACTTCAGTCTTTTTCTGACTGGCTGAGTGAACCTTTAAAATTACAGGAGATAAATGAACTTTTTTGTTGCCGAAAGAAAACTCTGCTTTTAGTTTATGATGCAATTAATGAAATTCCAAATACTTTTGATTTTTTACAAAATATATATAATCAGCTAATATGTTTTGTTGAGAAACTATCAACACATAAATATAATAATATAAAAATGATACTATCACTTAGAAAAGATGTCTATATGCAATTAAATGATAATCATGCTGTGGAACCTAGAGAAGGCATTTTTTTCCCTACAATATTACCTAATAGAGAAATTTCGCTTACCTATGAAATTAGCCCTTTTTCAAAAGATCAGGCAGTTAAATTTTTAATGGATTCTACAAATCAAAGTCAAGAAGTGATTACTACATTATATGATGAGTTTTCTGGAATTTTACAAATGCCTATTTATATTAAGCTTTTTGCAGATGCATTTACTTCGTTTTCCAATTTAAATGAAAATAATTTTGGAGAATTGATATCTAGGTGGTACAAAATATTATTACAGAAAATATCGGAGAATAATACACACCAAGACGAATTGGTAGTAGTAATTAATGAAATAATTTTGTCAAAATATCAGTATATTGACGAGAACGTATATATAAAAAATATTGCTAAACGGTTAAATTTAGAGGAAAAGATAATTATAAAAGATGTGAATTTATTTGCTGAGGCAGGAATTTTAACATATAAAAGGGTAACCAAAGAAATAAATTTTTCGCATGATGTATACGAACAGATTTTTTTAACCCAATATTTAATGAAGATAGAATATCCAGAAGATTTCTGCTGTAATATATTAGAAAAGCAAATCAATATGCATATATTGTCATTAGCGTTAAAAGATTATTTACTATTTCAAAAAGAACTAAATCAAGAATATTATTTTGAAACATTAATAAAATTCATATCTAAAAACCATAGTTTGTTAAATAATTGTATTATCGAGAATGCGTTATTACTAAATGAAAATAGTTCAATAGAAAATCATTGGAGTATTTTATTTCAAAAAATTGATTATAATATAGGTTTGAACTGTCATAAGTATATTTTGCAACTTATTTTAGATATTCTTAATACTAGAATAGATAAACATAGTTTCTTTTCTAACTCAACTTTAAACGAACTTCGGCCGCTAGTTATACAACCAACATATATAATGAATTCACAGAAGGATCAGGCCTTTTTTGAATTTATTAATGCTAAATATTGGTATACCTTTTCATATAAATTTGAAAATGATGTTTTAAAAGATGCACAAATATATTGCATAAATGCGAAAAAATTACTTCTATCATCTGATTCCAATATAAGTTTATGTGATGATATAAACTTTTTATATGCTATACTATTAAGATATGAAGGGAAACTTGTTGAGGCAGTTAACACTTTACAAAAAGTTCTTCAAAATCAAATTAAATTTTCTGTTCCAGATAAGATCTGCAAAACAGCTCTTGAACTGGGCGCTATTTACAGGGAACTAACTAAATTTGATGATGCATTAGGTTTATATAAAAGTATAAAAAAATTGTACAGAGATTTTCCTCCGTATTGGGATACACGTTTACAATTAAATATGGGAATTATATACAAAAACAAGCAACAAGTTAAAAGTGTAAATTATAAGTTAACTAAAGATGACTTTAATGATTTCAAAATTACCCAACAGTTATTTTTTAACGTGTATAAGTATGCCTGTTCAACAGATGATGTATTATTAAAATTAGAGATTTTGGCAGAGTTAATTGAATTATGTGCACTTGCACGACATTATGAGTAAGTGGCAGATAGCGAGTACCTTGACTAAATTTTGACCGCCTTTTGGCGGTCTTATTTTTTCTCTGGCTTTCTGCACTTTTCAGGAAGACTTGTTGACCACGGTAACAGATTTTCACAGAAGCTCAAGTCTGTATCTTCCATGTGCTGTGATATTTCTTCCAGTAAATATTCAAAATACTCATATGGTTTCAGGTTGTTTGCCTTTGCTGTTTCTGCAATACTATAAATGATGGCACTGGACTGTGCTCCCCGTATCGTATCTATAATCAGCCAGTTTTTCCGGCCGATGCAGAAATTCTTGATTGCTCTTTCCGCCGCATTATTGTCCATCGGCACATTTCCATCTTCCAGAAATACTTTTAAATATTTTTCCTGATTGATTGAATAACTCAATCCTCTTCCTGTCTTGCTCTTTTCGAGACCCTTCCATCTGCTTTTTTCTCTTTTACCCACGCAAAATAGGCCTCCACCAGTGGTTTCACACTACTCTGTCGGCGTTTTTTTCGTTCTTCAGGTTTTAACTCCTTTAATGTATTATCTACATGGTATATCATCTGAATCTGTTCCAGTGCCTGCCATGCAATACTGCTTTTTCGACTCTTTGACGGAAGGGCTTTTACAGCTTCGTCATATCTTCGTCTTGCATGTGCCCAGCATCCGGCTATCGTCAGACCCTCTTTTTCTTCTCCCAGTTTGTGATATACCTGATAGCCATCTGTTACACAGATCCCTTTATAATCTTTTAAGAATCTTTCCGGATGGTCTGCTTTTCGCGTCTTCTGGTATTCATAAAGGATCACTGCCTTTTTTTCTTTCTCTCCCGTTCGGTAGACCCACATATAACTCTTGCTCCCGGCTTCCCTTCCATCTTTTCTTACCAGAACATGAGTCTCATCTGCATGGATAACAGGACTCTTGTAGATATACTTATGAAGATAATCATAAAATACGGCAAGATACCGGTCTGCACATTCGATTGTCCAGTTCGCCATGTTCTGACGGGTGATGGCAAGTCCATATCGCCCGAACTCTTTTTCCAGACGGGCAAATGGAACTGCGTTGATGTATTTTCCGTTGAGTACGGCCGCCTCAAGAGATGGGGATACAAGACTTCCTCTCAGCAGACAGGCTGGATGTGGGGCTTTTTTCATCGTATCTCCCTCTTTGCTGGCATAAACTCCAACATGATGTTCCTCTACTTCTACTTTTGCAGGGATAAAACGGTACCGTTTGTATATCTCATCAGGCAGCTGTTTCCAGCCCGCCTTTCCAAATAGATCCTCCAGTTCTTTCTCTGTCAGATAGTGTTCTACTTTTACCACCGGTATCCCGGAAAGGTCTTCTTCTCGTTTTCCTTTTTTCTTTACTGGACGTTTTTTTACAGTGGTTTCTTTTTCCCTTTCATCCAGAGCAGCAAGAACCTCTGCTTCATTAAACAGTACCAGTTCCCCATCTACATCTGTAAATGCCAGCTGCTCTGGTACAGGCATCTGTTCCGTCTTTCTTCCAAAACGGTTCTGGTTCATTACTGCCAGCTGTTCCAACACAAGCTGGAGTTTCCCGTCAATCTCTGATAGCTGTTCCTGCTGTGTGAGAAACAACTGAATGAGTGTCTCTTTCGAAAAGGTATTCAGTTTTTCTTCTGTATATTTCATCTGCATAACAGAGGCCTTCCCTTTCTAAAACTATCTTTATTATAGCAGAAGACAGCACTTCTGGCGAATCTTTCTTATCCTTCTTTTCGTCAGTATGACTATAAGGTTTTCGTTCACAGGAGCCATACCTGCCACGAGAAACGGAATGCCTCTTTTTTTAGAAAAACATCATTTGTTTCTTTGTACAGAACAATCCTGGCTTCCAGAATACAAAGAAAAACAGAAAAGGAAGTGATCTTTTCCCACTTGGAAAGCAGTCTGAAATTTCTACGTTATGCATAAAAGTTACAAAGTATAATCCGGTGCTTTTTTCAATCGTTTCACCTGCTTTTTGGGATGAGTCGTGAGTCCTTCCATAAGCCAGCGAAACTGCTGCTCTGTAATAGAACGAACTTCGGATTCTGTCCTTGGCCACTGAAACTGACCGGCTTCTAACCTTTTATAAAGCAGGAGATATCCATCATTTTCCCAGACCAGCCCTTTGATCCGGTCTGTTCTCCTTCCACAAAAAAGATAAAGGGTATCCGCTTCGATCGCATCTTCTCCCAGATAAGAACGTATGGTATCTGCCAGACGGTCAATCCCGGAACGAAGATCAGTATAACCGGTAACAATAAAGATCTTTTTAAAACAAGTAGCATCATTTAGCACGAGAGACCACCCGTATTATCTTTTCCAAAAGGGATTCTGAAATATCTTCTTTTATGTGGATAACAACTCCATTTATTTCAATAGAGATATCGGAAGGACTCTCCGATCTGGACTGTTGAGTGATCTTTTCAGGGATTTCAACTACCTGCTGGCATGAGACAGAATTGTCTTGGACGTGCTCCAGACAGGCTTTACGGATACAGCGTAAACGATAATAATAATTCGATTTTGAGATACCTTTTGTATCACACCATTGTTCAACTGTCATATCCTGAGGACGGTTCTGACAGTCTTTCACTAACTGAGCCCATTGTTGTAACCGATAATCTACAGCAACAGCCGTGGTGATAGAACTCATAGAAAATGCCTCCTGTCCAGTCCTAAAAGTTGAGTACTGAACTTTTAAGACTTTTAATAATCTTTAGGACTATTATGGCACTGGTTGGAGGTAAAATCCAGATACGGACTATCTACCACTTACTGCCTTTCTCCCAAAAAGAAATCTGCGTTATCTTGTAAAAAAAGAAGAACAGGCGGCTTATATATAAGAAAAAAATGTGAAAGTCCGCCTGTTTTTTTCGTCCATAAAAAACTTTTAAAATTTCTACGTTATGCACAAAACTATACCGTATAATCTGGTGCCTTTTTCAATCGTTTCACCTGCTTTTTAGGGAGGGTAGTAAGACCTTCCATAAACCATCGGAACTGTTGGAGAGCGCACAGTATCTGCCAGACGGTCAATCCCTAAACGGAGGTCTGTATATACTGTTACAATAAATATCTTTTTAAAACAGGTCGCATCATTTAACATGTGAGAGTACCCAGACTGTCTTTTCCAGTAAAGCTTCTTCGGCAGAAACAACAGTGCCTGATGTTCGTTCCATTCGTGCGAATCTCTCGATTCGCTCAAATAACTCTAATGTACAAAGTAAGTGCTCCACCATGCGTACCTTGACTAAATAAGACTGCCTTTTGGCGGTCTAAAACTTTGTCAAGGTACGCACTATCTACCACTTACGCATTAACGCTCCCACTGGGTTTTGTGTTTCACAATAAAATTTCAATTTTTCAAGTATATTCATATAATAAAATCCTATTTACCTGACTTGTAAATCAGCTCATTTAAAAGGCCTATTTTTTCTGTACCTGATGTGGTTTGCAACAGAATTCCGATATACACTTCACAACTTCTGGATGTGCAAACCAAATATATACAACAATCAAATTTTGTAAGAGGGTCAGACCCCTTCTGTATTTATCTACTCAGTTGTTAATTGTCAATAAAATGTATGCACTAAGAGCCACAGTTTCCCGTGGCTCCAGTATATTATAAATCACTAAATAAGTCAGCCTTATATACACCATTCTTTAACATCTTATTGAAGTTATCCCTTACAGACACAACATCTTCCTTATAGGTCATTCCATACCAGGTATCATTACTTCTTAAAACCTTTACAGATATCTTGCCCTGCTCTAACAGTTCACCGATGAAAGTTGGAATCAGATACTCTGCTTTCAGTGGATTTTTTACTACTTCTTTCTCAAAAAATTCCTTAAATCCTTCTTCGAGTACATTCAGAAAATCTGGAGTTAATCCCCACATATTCATGTAAACAAGAGAATCTGTGTCAATGGTTACTCCATCTGCTTCTGCGCCATTCTCAGTCTTTACAATATTCCCGGTTTCAATAACCTCTGTCAGGTTATTCTCTGTATCCATTTTGCAAATACCACGAGTTACACCACCGTTATCGGATAATGTATTCTTCAATACAAATCCAGCCATACAGGATTTGCTGCCATTCACCAGATATTCATGAACCGCTTTAAATCCTTCTTTTCCATAGTAATCATCTGCATTGATTACTATGAATGGAGTGTCAAGTATATTCTTCGCTGCAAGCACTGCCTGTCCTGTTCCCCATGGTTTCGTACGACCTTCCGGCAGAGTACCTGGAATATCGTTAATATCCTGAAAAGCATAATCTACAGTCACATCATACTTCTCACAGATTTTTGCAATACGATTTCCAATGACCTCTTTAAATTCTTCTTCAATGTCCTTACGGATAATAAATACTATATGGTTAAAACCGGCCTCAATCGCATCATGAATTGAGTAATCCATGATGATATGGTTAAAATCATCCACTGGTTCTAACTGTTTGATTCCTGTTCCAAATCGGCTGCCGATTCCGGCTGCCATAATAAGTAAGGCTGTTTTCATTTCTTTCCTCTTTTCGTTTGTAAGTGGGCTTACCCTTTCCAATTGTGAGTTTACACTTCAGGTTATTTCTGGAAATGGTATCCCCGTAATATGTCCTTGGTACTTATGCTCTGGCTGTTATATGTAAAGTCCATTTCAAATCTAACTTTTTCGATTCCCTACCTTAAGAAAATCTTAAGAGAGCCAGACCCCCTCTAGTGTGTAAGAGGGTCAGACCCCTTCTGCATCATTTGGTAGTACAAGGCTAATTCCTTTTATATCTGAGAAATTTTCAAATGTATTTTCACACAAATCTCTTCTTAAAATTATTAAAAATTCTTCCATTTTAGTTTCTTTTGCAATTTGTGGGTATTTGATTTTTTCTATAAATTGAATCATTTCTTCCGAAGCATACAGCGGTAGCCTATTCGCCTCTAATACAAATGCCATCTCCGCTTCAATCTTTTCTATACAATCATGTTTACCAATATAAAATAGCTTTTTGGTAAAGGCTTCAATAAATGCATTATAATACTTCCTTTTCATTTCTCGATCAGCCGCAATCTTCTGTTCCTTTATTTGTGAATTACTAGTTATTTTTACGGCTACTATTGACCCAATAATTGTTAATATAGTCGTTCCAGCTGCTATTAATGCCACAATTATTTCACTTTTCACTTCTTATCTCCCTTTATATTATTTCTATTAACGTCAACTTCACAGGAATTACACCTTCATTTCACTATCTAAGTTGCTACTTCTGCTACGAAATCTTCTTCTTTCCGATTTCTTCTCCTGGCACAGTCCCGCAAGCTCTTGCATATTTTCACTTTATCGGAAGAATTTTGTAAGAGGGTCAGACCCCTTCTAATCTCTAAACAATGATAAATCTTATTCCTCCGCCAGTCTCTCCTGGATATAAGCCAATTTTGCAATCATCTCTTTTGTCTCTTCAAGATTCAACAACTTTGTATTATTGCTGTTGAACTCTGTTAAAGTATTTCTTTCTGCATCTCCATCTTTATTTTTTTGTAAGAGGGTCAGACCCCTTCTGTTCGGCCCTCCTAAGGGATTCAGCCCCATTCACTTTTGAACTATACAAAATTACAGATTTGAAATATGCTCTTTACACTGTATCGTATACCCTATCTCTGGATGAATTAAAACATCTAAAATTTTTTCATCTATTTTTTGATCCTTTTCAAGAATATTATCAATTCTTTCAGTTGCAAATTTTATATCCATAATAACATTATTAGTAGAATCAAAAGGAATATCTCCTGATAGTTTTGTTACAAATTCTTCCAAAGTTGCATCAACATAGGCATGTAGATGCTCACCCAGATATTTTATATTATGTGGAACTTCACCAGAATGAATAATTGCATTACGCGTTCTGTACATTCTATACAAGTGCCACGTAACTCTTTGAGCATACTTCCCCACATACTCTTTTACCTTTTTAGTTGTATCAAGCTCCGCTATACAAGCTATACGACTTCTTAAAACAGGAAAATCTCCTAAAATTCCATATATCTTTTTACGTTCTTCCTTATATTGGGGTAAAAATAACAAATAAAATATCTTTTTAATATCACACCCAATCTCATTACTTAATCCCAAAACCTCTTCATATTTACATTTTGGCAAATTATCCTTTAAACATTTTATAATATCTTCAATTACAGAATACAAATATTCTTTTTTTAATATTGGAATAACATTTTTTAAAACATACTCAAATTTATTTCCTTCATTTTTAGGTTGACATAACACTTCTATTGATGACCATAAATTTAAAAATCCACTTTTTAAATCTGGCACTGCCAATGCCGTATTATGTAGCTCAATTGACTTTCTCAAAAGCGAATACTCCGATTCCGCATTAATCAATAGACCTGTTAATAAATTATCTGATGTTGCACCAATTTTTGCAAAATCAGTATCATCGATAATATTGTAAGAGAATTTATGTGCATTTACAAAAATAGGTGATTGTTGTTCTTCAATAATCATTGCCTTCTTTTGAATTGAAAAAAATCTCTTATTTCCAACAAACTTATAAAAACTAAAAAATAAATCTAATCTATTATAAGCAATTTCTGCAGCTATATTAGGACAAGGAGCTTTAATATCTTCAAAATACACAATTACTTTGTCTTTATCTTTTTTAAATAATGAAAAATTTCCATCATTATTAAAACATAATCTAATCCTTTTTTCTAAAATTTCTTTGAATTTCAATGCTATATTAGAAACTGAAAAATAAACAGTATACTTATGATATTCAAAATTAAAAATATCTAAAAAATCATCTACACTGCTTTCTGTTATTTTACCATTAGAAAAAAAATGTTTCTTAAGCTCGTTATATATATAATCGGAATTATATCCCATCGAAAGAATTTCCGAAACCCAACATCTTATAGTAGCTTCGATCTTTTTCTTTTGCTTTGGTAACCTGACATATTTTTTTATTGTATCCACACACCAATAATAATATTTTCCATTATCAAAAGTCGCATTCAAATACGCTATGGTATCATTCTTTTCCTGCTTAGAACTTGAACCAAAAGATTTCAATATTCTATCAATGTTATCTTGTCCCCAACATTCTTTTATAACAATATCACTTTTAAACGATGCACTAAATTCCTCAAAAACTATATCTCTTTGGTATTCTCTAACCTCATTTTTCTCAACCTTTTTTGTCACGGAACAATACTCTTTAATTAATCCATGAGTATTTAAAAGAGGCATTCTAAACAAATCAACCGTATAATCAAACAACATTTCTTCTAATCGCTGTGCGAAATAAAGTATTCCATCAATTTCAGAAAAATTATCACATTTTCTAGGTATTGAATATTTCATTTGTAATCGACTCCTTTTTAGCTACACCATCTATCTCCACATTTATAACTTCGATACTATCATAAATGCTTCTTTTCCATAGTAGTCATCTGCATTGATAACTGCAAATGGCTCATCTCAGTTTTCCTCATATTTCAACATAATCCACTAAATATATTTATGATTATATATTACCATACAGGAAATATTTCAACAATAATACTTATAAATAACCTTGTACGTAAAACAAAATTGGTATATACACATTTTCCATATAGACAAATTTATCCAGAGACTTTACTCTCTGGATAAACATTCTTTTATAATCTATTACTCCACTGTCACACTCTTTGCCAGGTTACGTGGCTTATCCACTTCTAATCCTTTTGCTACGCTGATGTAGTATCCTAACAGCTGTAATGGGATTACAGCAAGGGATGTTGCAAAGTGTGGGTCGATTTTCGGGATGTATACGGCGAAGTCTGTGCTGTCTTCGACGTTATACTGACCGAAGGTTGTGAGTCCCATGAGGTATGCGCCACGACTGCGGCATTCTACCATGTTGGAGATGGTTTTCTCGTAGAGGTCTGGCTGTGTGAGTACGCCGACTACGAGGATATCATCTTCGATGAGGGAGATTGTACCATGTTTTAATTCGCCAGCTGCATATGCTTCTGAGTGGATGTAGCTGATTTCTTTCATCTTTAAGCTTCCTTCCATACAAATGGCATAGTCGATTCCTCGTCCTACGAAGAAGACATCATGTGCGTTTGCCTGTTTGGATGCGAACCACTGGATGCGTTCTTTGTCTTCGAGAATCTTGGCGATCTTGTCTGGGATTGTCTGTAATTCGGCAATCATATTTTTATATGTTTCATCAGAGATTTCTCCACGTACTTTTGCGAACTGAAGGGCAAGTATGTAGGTTGCCATGAGCTGTGTGCTGTAGGCTTTTGTTGTTGCTACGGCAATTTCCGGTCCGGCAAGTGTATAGAATACGGAGTCTGCTTCTCTGGCGATAGAGGAACCGACTACATTTACGATTGCCATTGTGCGGACACCTTTTTCTTTGGACTCTCTGAGTGCTGCAAGGCTGTCTGCTGTTTCTCCTGACTGGCTGATTACGATTACAAGACCTTTTGGATCTAATAATGGATTTCTGTAACGGAACTCGGAACCAAGTTCTACACGAACAGGAATCTTAGCAAGGTCTTCGATTACATACTGGGCTGCAATTCCTACATGGTAAGCAGAGCCGCAGGCTACGATGTAAATCTGGCTGATATCTTTGATTTCTTCTTCGGAAAGTCCAACAGAAGACAAATCAAACTGTCCATCCTTTAATACAGAATTTAATGTATCACCCACTACTTTTGGCTGTTCATGGATCTCTTTCATCATGAAATGTTCAAAGCCTGCTTTTTCTGCTGCTTCCGCATCCCATTCGATAGTCTTTAATTCTTTTTCGATTTCTTCGCCGTCAAGGTTATAGAAAGTGATCTCGCCCTTTCTTACACAGGCAAGTTCCATGTTTCCGATGTAGTATACATTTCTTGTATACTTTAAGATAGCTGGTACATCGGATGCGATGTAGGACTCTCCATCTTCGATTCCAAGAATCATTGGGCTGTCTTTTCTTGAAACATAGATTTCTTCCGGATAATCCTTAAACATTACAGCAAGTGCATAAGAACCCCGAATACGAACCATTGCATGATTAATCGCATCAATTGGTGTTCCTTCATACTTTTTGTAGTAGTAATCTATTAACTTTACTGCAACTTCGGTATCTGTCTCAGAATAAAATACATATCCTTTGCGAGTTAGTTTTTCTTTTAATTCTAAATAGTTTTCGATAATTCCGTTATGTACAGCTACTACATTGCCGTCATCACTTTTATGCGGATGTGCATTGTTCTCAGATGGTTCTCCGTGTGTCGCCCATCTGGTATGACCAATACCACAGCTTCCTTTTACGGCTGTTCCGTTATCTGTCTTCTCTGCGAGGGCTTTTAAACGGCCTTTTGCCTTCACTACCTCTGTTTCATTCTCTCCATTACGCACTGCAATTCCTGCAGAATCATATCCGCGATACTCTAACTTTGACAAACCATCTAATAAAATCGGAGCTGCCTGCTGTACTCCTGTAAATCCAACAATTCCACACATAATTTTAATCCCTTTCTCTGGCTGTTATCTGGTTGCTTCTTTTTCATTGATGACAGCAACAACTTCATCCACATATGTATGACAGATTTCTTCCGTCTCTGCCTCTACCATAACACGAATCAACGGTTCTGTTCCGGATTCCCGGACAAGGATTCTTCCGGCATCTCCTAATGCCTCGGCAACTTTATTCACAGCAGCCTGTACATCCTGATGGACGGCTCAGGCTTCTACACCGCCGCACTGCCGGACAAGGATGCCCAGCAGGTGCCTGCCGATTCCGCAGCCGTCAGCCAGCAGCTGGTGCATTTCACCTTCAGCCTGCAAACTGCGGTATCTCTCAACGGCGTTGCCTCCTATGATCCCTGCGTTTGCGCTGGCGAATACGCCTCGCTGCTCTTTGCGGTTAAGAACACAGGCAACCTGCCGGTATCGCGCTTCATGGTGGCCATTGTGGAAAGCGGCTCCTCCAATCCTGTGCAGACCATCATGGTAGACTGCCGCGATCCGCAAACCAACAGCGTTAACAGCCTGTTCACCACCGTGGCGGATTCCGCCTATTCAGTCAACCGTGTAGATAGTCTCTACGATGATATCAACGGCGACAACTGGCTGATTACCACCAGAACCCTGCCCACGCAAAGCACGCAAACCGCGTTCTATGCCAATGCCAACGATACCGTCACCCAGGTGCATACCAACTTGCTCATGCCCGGCGACGTACATACCTACCGCGCTTCCTTCAAGGTACCGGACGACTGGACTGGCAAGGTGCAGTTGACCGCCATACTGGGTCAGGTCGTCGCGCTGACACACTACACCGCCTCCCTGTATGGCACCCACGTTAACTCGCTGGACGTTGAATACGCATTCGATGAAAACGGCGAGCTGCTTTACAGCAACCAGAACGCCCCGTCCGCCATCGGCGTAAAGCGCGCCC
>ERZ857745.2352-NODE-2352-length-20637-cov-3.448304_pt1 | contig 20637 bp, 16 predicted proteins | sample MGYA00519699_ERZ857745 | MGnify/ENA primary metagenome ERZ857745 (study PRJEB31778, sample SAMEA3449357) | human gut metagenome | biome: human gut; feature: human-associated habitat; material: faeces | place: United Kingdom | collected 2010/2012 ...
TTTCTCTTTTTCAGTCGGCTTTGATGCAGATTGGGTGCTGCCCTGCAAGGTGAGGTTTTTCCGCTTCTCCTGCATTGCACGAAACTTGCGGTAGCTCATGCGGGCGGTGGTTTGGGCGGTATCGGCTGCATCGGAAACGCCCTGTTGTACCTCACCCTGCGCATATTCTTCGGACGATTTTTGGCGCTGTTCGGCATCGCATTCCCCCTGCGCCTTGGCTCGCATGAGTGTTTTCTGCACAAGCTGCTTGCGGCGATGGTTGGATTTTATTTTTGATGCACCTCTTTTCTGTATGATATAAACTATGATATAATTTATAAAATTCGAATACTCAAAGGAACTGTATATGGACTATATAAATACAATAACCAAAGACTTCTTGATGCAAGACGTATCACAATTTTTGAATCTTTCAGTAGTTGAATTGTTTCGCCTTTTTGAAACTATTTATGCGAAGTCTGAGAAAAACCCCGAAACATTTATTGAAAACTTTCTCGCAAACCGTAAGATGGATAAAACGCTTGAGCACATTCAGATTCGTTTGAGAATCTTGTATTAAGGCTTTCCGACCATGCAACGATTAAGCCAGAGTGGTTTATTCGTGCGGAAAAGATTGCAGACTTTGTCGAATAAGCACATGCAAACAGTGCTTGCGGTTGCCTTATATAGCGTTCTTGTTCGGCTTTATGGCCAGATTTCATCAATTACCACATCATCCAACTGGCGCGTGTATTCCGGGTAGCGCAGCTTCACCGCCTCATACATATATGGCGCAAAGGAGCAGTCGAACAGGTCATACGGTGTGCAGGATTTATCATCGTACCCATTCCAGAGATTGTAGGCAAAGCAGGTCAATTTCGTTGTGCCTGTGGTTTGCCAACCGGCAGCCAGTGATTCCGGCTTGATTTCGTCTCTTTCAAAGTCGAAACAACCGTCAATATTGTTGCGAAGCGCGGGTACGGCAGTCAGAGTGTAAATCAGTGCGCGGTGGTAGTTGTCCATTGCCTTGCAGCGATTAAGGTGGATTAAATATGCCTTACGGTGGGCAGGGGTCATAAACTTGGGTTCGGTCATGGTAGTGTCCTCCTGCTTTCTTTATATATAAGGTTATATTTTTGAGATTTTAAGGCGGGCGCCACCCCGCTTTTATTTTATGTAAAATCATAGTGTCAGCGTTCACCGTGGTCGATGGGCTTGACTTTCAGTTTGTTGCCGTCACGCTGGAACTGCTCATACTGTTCGGGGGTGCATTTCATCGGCAGTAGGCCGTGCGGCGTGGGGAGAAAGACGATTGGGTGATGATACATCTTTTCATAGTGTGCAAACTGCTTATCGGTTAAGCTGACAAAATCCCCCCTGCGACTACCACAAACGAAAAAAGAGCCTGCAAGAAAGTCTGTATTCTTGTTTGCATAATTTATTAAATTGACTTTATGGCACGAATAACGACTGCATCTTAAGAGTAAGGGCGGTTAAAAAGGTATTGTGCAGTTGCGCAAAACTGATCTGAATTTTCTTGCTTTTGAGGCGATTTAGTACTATAATAATTACAGTAAGTTCAAAAGTGATGGACTTGATCGGTTGTAGGGTCACGATTATGCAAAATCGAAATACCAATTTGAATGACATCTATATGTCGGATCGCTTGCAGGCACAGCTGCAGCAGATCGACCAATACGCAATGACCTGCGTGGTTGCTCCCATGGGTTACGGTAAAACCACCGCCGTCAACTGGTTTTTGGGTGAACGCAGCAAAGCGCCCGGTACACGGGTGGTTCGCATCAGTGTTTACTCCGACAGTCTGGCAATCTTCTGGCGGAATGCACAGTCAGCCTTTGCACATGCGGGCCTTGATTTCCTGCGCCAATATGAATTGCCGTCGGATCTTCAAGGCGCCATGCTGGTGATGGATGACCTGAACCGCGCGTTGGTCGGAACAGGCCCGTTCTATATTTTTCTGGATGATTACCATCTGCTGCAAGGCCCCCGCTGCGCACATTTTCTTTGCAAATGTGCTGTCCGGCTCCCTAAGAATGTACATATCATTGTGGCCAGCAGAAACCACTTCCTTTCGGAAGCTGAAATCACGAAGCTGTGCAGCAGGGTATGTATCCTTGGCCCCAAGCAGCTGCGGCTGGACAAGGATGACCTTGCTGTCTACACCCGCCGCTGCGGTGCCGACCTGACAGAGAGTCAGCTGCAGCAGCTTCTCTACGCGACGGAGGGCTGGATCTCAGCCGTCTATCTGAATTTGCGGACCCTGGCGGACCGCGGTGCCCTGCCGGAGCGCGGTTCTGATATATACAACCTGTTTACGGCTGCCATGATCGACCCGCTGCCGCCCATGCAGCAGGAATTTTTAACCGTGCTGAGTCTGGCCGATGAGTTTACCATCGAAATGGCCAAAGCTGTCACAGGGCGGGAGGATGCCGCCGAGCTGCTGGCAGATTTGACCACCCGCAATGCTTTTGTAAAGCGCTTGCCGGACAGTGACCGCTACCGCTGCCATCACGTGATGAAGCATTGTGCCATGCGGGCGTTCCATAAGCTGTCGGCAGAGAAGCAGACCGTCTATTACGACCGATACGGCCAATGGTATGAGCAGCATGGGCACCTGCTGCACGCCATGACGGCCTACCGCGCGTGCGGCGATTATGATGCGCTGCTGCGTGTGATTGAGAAGGACACCGGCATTAGTCTGGCCATCACACGGCTCAAAATAGTCCTGGCCGATCTGGATGCCTGCCCAAAATCAACGCTGAGGGAACACCCGATTGCCCTGCTGGTGCTGATGCGTTGTATGTTCAACTGGCATCAGATTCCCAAAATGCTGGAATTGAAAAACCTTCTGTTGGAGACGGTTGAAGAGCACCCCGCATGGCCCGGAGAATACCGCAGCAACCTGTTAGGGGAGTGCGACCTGATCACAAGCTTCCTTTTTTATAATGATATAGCGGCCATGAGCGTACTGCACCGCAGCGCCAGCGAAAAAATGACGCGCCCGGCTATCAGTATCCAAAAAGCGAACGGCTGGACATTTAATTCGCCCTCAGTGCTGATGATGTACCACAGCAAGCCCGGTGCGCTGGATGCCGAGTTGGCCGAGATAGACCGCTGTATGCCGCACTACTATAAAATTACAGATAATCACGGCATAGGGGCTGACCGCCTGATGCAGGCGGAAGCTGCTTTTACGCGCGGGCAGCTTGATGATGCAATGATTGCGCTGGAGCGCACCTATGCGCAGACGGACGGCAGCGGGCAGGAGAATATTGCGCTCTGCGGTGACTTTCTCTCGCTTCGGCTTTCCCTGTTCGGGCAGGGTGCCCCGCGTTATACGCCGCTGGGGCGCTATGAGCTGCTGCAGCAACAGCACAATGCCCCGTGGGTACGCTTTTGGGATGCCTGCTGTGCCTACTATTATGCGCTGCTCGGGCAGGAAGAAGCGATACCGGAGCCGTTCCGCCTGCATCGGTTGGAGGGCATAAACTTTCTTGCGCCCGGGCGTCCGATGATTCTGCTGATTGAAAATCAGGTCTATCTGACCCAAAAGGCGTGGCCGAAGGTCATAGGCCGAAGTGAAAAGCTGCTCGAGGGCGCCGCCGCTTTCCGTTACAGTCTGGTTGCGCTGTACCTGCGCATCCAGACGGCTGCCGCCTACGCGATGATGGCCAAACAGACCGAGGCTGCCGCGCTGCTGCAGGAAACCCTGCAGGAAGCAAAAATGGATGGTCTGGTGCTTCCTTTTGCGGAAAACTACCGCTATCTAAAGCCGCTTCTGCAAGATATGCCGCAAGATGCTTTTACAAGCCGGATTCAAACACTGGGCGAGGCGTTGGAAACGCACTGCGCCGAACTCCTGCATGCCCGTACCTACCCGGCAGGGTTTGATGTGCTGACAGAGCGTGAGCGCGAAATCTGCGCACTGATTGCCGCAAGGCTTTCCAACCGTGAGATCGCGACGAGACTGTTTCTATCCGAGGGCAGCGTCAAGCAATATTGCAACCGCATTTATTCTAAGCTGAACATTGAGGGGGACACCCGCTCCAAACGCCGGCGGCTGGCCGCATGGATGGCAAATTGTTAACCTTTGGGTAATAGATATTCTGATAAATCCACTGTACTATACTAGGTATAGTGGATTTTTTGTACCCTTTTGTCTGCTTAGACTATTTTAAGGAAAAGCGATAAGGGCAATTTCAAGTAAATTCGGATATATTTATCAGGCATACCGGGGCCTGGCCCTGTTTATTTATAGATGTTCCGCAACAAAGAGAAAGGATTGAATGGAAACTATGCACAGTAAACTCATACGGTTGCAAACCGCCCTGTTGACGCTGGCACTCCTGTTCACGGTGTTGGTTCCTGTCTCTGCCTATGCAGAGGGGGAAACCACCGCGGCACAGGGAAACTGCCAACAGTGAAACCATCAGCGATCCCAACACGTTTAATGCGTGGGAGCACACACAGGCCTATAACAACGCCACCACAGGCCGTATTTGGGCCGATAAAACGGTGGAGGAAAACCAAATCGACCTGAAAGGCCAGGACCCCATCGAGGTGCCCCAAGGCGCCGATTTCCTGGTCGCGCTGTCTGCGCTGTCCTCCCATGCGTCTACCACTACCACCGATACAAAGCCGCTGGATGTAGTGCTGGTGCTGGATGCCTCCGGCAGTATGAACGATTCCATGGGGAATGGCGACAGCACAAAGCGCATTACCGCGCTGAAAAAGGCCGTCTATACCTTTATTGACAACACTGCGGAGAAGAATGAGAAAATCACGGATGAGAATAAGAAAATCCAGCTTTCCATCGTGAAGTTCTCCGGAAATGAGAAGAAGACTACAGGTAACGATCAATACCGCAAGAATGGGTATCAGTATAACTACTCGCAGATTGTGCAGGAGCTTACTGTTTGCGAGGACGCAGCTGTTAATACGCTCAAATCCAATGTTGAGGCCATAAAACCTGCCGGTGCTACCCGTGCGGATAATGGCATGAAGCGTGCCCAGGCTGCGTTGGCATCTGCGCGCGAAAATGCCAAACAGGTCGTCATCTTCTTTACCGATGGCGAGCCTAACAACAGCAGCGGGTTTGATGATGACATTGCTTCCGCTGCCATCGCAACGGCTAAATCCCTCAAGGATGCGGGTACCGTGGTTTACACGGTTGGCATTTTTAGCGGTGCTGACCCGAACGCCGTTGTCAACGATTACGGAACTTCAAAAGCAAACAAGTATATGCAGGCGGTCTCCAGCAACTATCCCAAGGCCACTTACACTTATACGGAGGGGTCTATGTGGAACCCCGGTAAGGAGAACTGGAGCTTCGGTGACCCGGCTGCCAGCGCAAATTACTATCTGGCGGCTTCCAGCGCTGACGGGCTGAACGAGGTCTTTAAAACTATTTTCAATTCTGTGACTGTTAATCTGGCCGGCCCCACGGAAGTGGTTGGCGATGATCCGGCAAATAGCGGCTATGTGACCTTCGATGATCCCCTGGGCGATTATATGGAGGTCAAAGGCTTTGAGGCCGTTGCCTTTGCCGGTGGTGTTTACAAGAAGACCAAAATCACAACAAGCACCGATGAAAACGGTAAAACCGTAGATACCTACACCTTTACGGACAAGTATACCGGCCCGGTCAGCAACGCTTACCCCGATAAAGCCAATTTGCGCGACATCCTTATCACCGTCACCCATGGCAGCGGCAGTGCCGGCGATACGGTGCAGGTCAAGATCCCTGCCAGTATGCTGCCCCTGCGGTATTATCAGGTTACAACTGATAAGGATAACAACTCTACGCTGGCGGTTACGGATACCCAGCCCATTAGCGTCATCTACTCTGTCGGCCTTAAGGACGATGCGCGCAGCCAGATCACGTCCGGCAAGATAACCGATGACGCACTTGCCAGCTATGTTGCAGCAAATGCAGAAGGCGGCAAGGTCAGCTTCTACTCCAACAAATATGACGGCAGCTTAAAAACGGCAGATGGCAAAAAAACCATCGGCCAGACCACGGCTACCTTTACCCCGGCAACAAGCAATAGCTTCTACTATCATACCGAGGATACCCTGCTGTATACCGAAGTTGCTAAAGGCCAGTATGAGCCGGCCAAAGAGGTACTGCCGAAGCAGACCTATTACTATCAGCTGAACTATTTGCATCTTATCCCTCCTGCGCATACTGAAACGGTTAGCAAGACCGACTATGTGCCCATTAGCATTGCAACTAAGGAAGAAATCGATAGTTGCATTACTAAAAAAGATGATGGCCATTGGTACATCAAAAAGGACACAAAAAAAGGCAGCTTGCCCGCCGCCATTGACAGCCAGCTGGGCGATAAGACGGAGAACAAGACAAATACCGCCAAACGCCGCATTGACTTCCAGTGGGATCTTGAGGCAAACAAGGGTGTGCTGTACCTTGGCAACAACGGTAAGCTGACCATGAACGCCACCGGCAGCGTGAAGGTTACCAAGGTGGTTAAAGCCGACGAAGGCCTGAACCCGAATGCAAACACCGACTTTACGATGAAGTTTGAGTTGGCGGGCAATAATGTGAACGCCAATGCCGAGTACAAGTATACTGTTACCGGCACTGAGGAAACCAAAACCATCAAGAACGGCGGCACTTTCACCCTGAAAGACGGCCAGACTGCCGAGATTGTGGGCTTGCCCGTAGGCAGCAACTATACCATCACGGAACAAGATCTGCCCGCAGGCTACAGCCAGACGAGCATTACCGATAACAGCACGGGCAAGGTCACGGCAGGTACAGCCCAAGAAGTCACAGTGACCAACACCTATGAACCAGAGGGAATTACGGTAGACCCGGATACCGACAATTATCCGTTCACGGCTGAAAAGATTCTGCAGGGCCGTAATTGGAAGGCAGACGATAAATTTACCTTCCAGCTGCAGGCTGTCACCCCGGGTGCTCCGCTGCCTGACGGGGAGGTTACTGCGCCTAATGGCACACGCTATACAGTGCGCATGATAAAGGGGCCGTCTGAAGGCGTTACCGACGGAACGTCTGTTCCCATTACCTTCGGAAGTGTCACCTTCACGAAACCCGGCACTTATAAGTACAACATCACCGAGAATATCCCCACCGACAAAATCCCCGGCGTTTCGTATGACAGCTCCTTCTACCAAGTGACTGTCAATATCACGGACGATGGCAATGGTCAGCTGGCGGTGGAATCCTCCTCCATGGTGAAGGTGCTCGGCGATGACCAGCAAGCCCCTGCGACAACTGCCACGTTTACCAACACCTTTGAAAATGAGGAAGAGAAACTCGTTATTCAGGCAACGAAGCTCTACAGGGATAGCGAAGATAAGCCAATGCAGCTGACTGCCGGTCAGTTCCACTTCCAGCTCGAAGCGGCAACGGTGAACGAGCAAAACAGGGAACTGTCTGGCAACACTAGCATCCCCATGCCGAGCAACGCGGCAAGCACCGACAACAAGGCGAACGGTGAGATCACCTTTGCTGATATCACCTATTCGCTGAACAACCACGACGATGGTAAGATCTATTATTACCAGCTTACCGAAGTGCCGGGTGATAGTACGGACACTATTACTTACAGCACAGAGAAGTATCTGATTAAGGTTGAGGTTTCTGCTGACACAACAGAAACAACTGATAAACTGCTGAAAGTCACGCCCACCTACTATAGGTGGAATGCAACGGAAACCAAGTGGGAACCCGTAAACGCCAACGAACTGACCTTCACCAACAAATTTACAGGTACAACCACGGCTCAGCTGGGCGTAAGCAAGAGCATTTCCGGCCGTGACTGGAAGGATGACGAAAAGTTCACCTTTGCCCTTGAGGCGCAAGGCAATGCCCCGATGCCCACTAATGAGGGCGATGCAACCGCAACGGCAACCAAAAGCACTCCGGCCCCCACATTCGGTGAAATCACCTACACAAAGGCGGGTATTTACAACTATACCATCACGGAGACGAGCAAACCCACCAGTGGTATGACCAATGCCCCGGCTGTCACCGCCACCGTCACGGTTACGCTGAATGCCACCACCAACAACTTGGAAGCCACGGTTGATTACAGCGATACCGACACCAACGGCAAAGCCAAGTTTGTAAACACCTACAATACAACACCATACCAGGCCAACACCAAAGACCTGTTCAAGGTGACAAAGGTGTTGAGCGGCCGCAACTGGAACGATACGGATACCTTCACCTTCACCCTGAGCTGTGAGGGCGATGCCCCCATGCCGACCAGTACCACCGCTTCCGTCGACCGTTTGAATACGACTGCCACCATCGGCGGCGATCAACAGCTGGAATTCAATGCCGCAGGTAAATACACTTACTTCATTTCCGAGAACAGCGGCAGTATTCCGGGCGTCACCTACGACAAAACCCGCTATAAGGTTGTGGTAACTGTCAAGGATAACGGCAACGGCAAATTGGAAGGCGAAACCAAGTATTATAAGAGCAACGACGAAGGCAAGTTCCCAGAGGGCGAAATAGAGGCCGAAACCAATAATGTCGCAAAATTCACCAACATCTATCACGCCGACAAAGCTACGGTAACTTTGAACGCCACCAAGTTACTGAATGTCGTGGTCGGCAACCGCACACTGCAACCCGACGAATTCTCGTTCACATTGTGCGAAAAGATAGGCGACACGGTTTCTGCTAAACCCGCTGCTACCGCCTTCAACGACGCAAACGGCAACGTTGAGTTTACCCTGTATTTCACGGAAGCCGTAGGCCAAAAGACCTATGTCATCCGTGAGGTGGATAACAAGCTCGGCGGCATCGGGTATGATACCCGTGCATACGAGGTCACTTTCGAAGTCACCGATAACGGCGTAGGTCAGCTTGAGGCAAGCAACCCCGCTTATACGCTGAACGACAAACCCGTTGACGGCGCACAGTTTGTAAACACCTACACGGCAACGGCGGGCGATGACGTCAAGTTTACCCCCAATGCCACCAAGAGCTTGACCGGCCGCGCTCTGCAGAAGGGCGAGTTCCACTTCATTGTGACCGATGAAAATGGTGTGCCAGTTTCCTACGGCTCGAACGATGGCAATGGCAATGACAATGACAACATTACCTTCACCCCGATTGGCTTCGGCAATACCCAGGCAGAGTATACCGCACTGCTTGCCAACCTGCCGACGGATCAGCCTGCCGGGGATGAAAAGCCCGTTGTAGACGAGCAGCCCACTGAGAACGAGCAGCCCACCGAGGGCAAGCAGCCCACCGAGGATAAGCAGCTCACCGAGGATAAGCAGCTCACCGAGAATGAGCAGTTCACCGAGGGCAACCAGCCCGATGTACATCGCCAGCCCGCTTTGCTTGCGCTGACCCCCGATGACAACAACGACGGGGAAGCCGCGCTGCCCGAGGAAGTAAAAGACCTGCTGACACATTGGTACACCATCAGTGAGGTCCACCATGATGATGCCAACGGCATTACCTACGATTCCACCGTCTATAAGGTGCGTGTGGAACTCGAGGACAAAGATGGTCAAGGTGTCTTGACTATTAAGGGCAATCCTACCTATTATAAGGTCAACGGAACCGAGTTGGAGGAAATTAGCGGTACGCCGACTTTCCGCAACAGCTATACCGCAGCGGAGTCCGATGCAGTAACCGTTACCCTGCAAAAGAACCTGACCGGCCGTGCTCTGGACGCAGGCGAATTCACCTTTAAGCTGTCTTGCCCGGAGGACGCAGCGCACAATGGCCTGACCGCCACCAACGATGCCAGCGGCAATGTGACATTTACGCTGACCTATAAGGATCTTAACCTCGACCAGAGTGATGCCGACCCCACCACTTACACCTACACGGTTTCGGAGGTCAAGGGCAGCGCCGAGGGCGTAAGCTATGATGACCGAACCTATACCTTCAGTGTTTCGGTGCAGGACAATGGCACTGGCAAGATGCAGGCACGGCTTACGGAAGTGCCCGCAAGCATGACCTTTACAAATACCTACACGCCGAAGGCCACGCCTACGCCCACTCCCACAGTCACACCCAGTCCGGAGCCTTCTGCCACCCCCGCACCCACAGCTACCCCCGCACCTACCGCCACCCCGAAGCCCGTTGCTACCGCAACACCTGCCCCGATGACGCATATTCCGCAGACGGCGGACGCATTCCCGCTGACGCTGTTGATTGCTATTCTGGCTATCAGCGGCGGCGCGGTTGCCCTGCTGATCGTGGGCAAAAAGCGCAGCAAAAAGTAATTCCCTCATAGTTTCCTAAATAGCAGACCCCCTCCCATACCGCCAGCAACAGCGGTGTGCGGAGGGGGTCTGCCTTTATCTGTTAAACAAAATAACCCTCGACTCATAAATCGAGGGTTGGATAATTATTCTTCCGAATCCTTAAGCAGGCTTCGCAGAGTACTGCGGAACTCGCGCATCTCATTTTTACCAAGGGTGTGAAATAGTTCATTTGCATACCATTCGGCACGACTTTTGGTAGGCGCAAAAGTCCGCGAGAATGTTTTTCCGCTATGCACAAAGCCGACTTCCTGAACCAGTTCCTTTGACAGCAAGCCATTCAGAATTGCAAAAATAGAGCGATCTTTAAAGCATCTCGTATCAGGCGATCCCGCTTGTTGAAGAATCTGTAATTGAGTCATCGGCTCTTTAGCATTCCAAAGAATGTTCATCACCTGATCTTCGGATTTGGTGAGGTAAAAGACGCGGTTATCCTTCATGGCTTCCTCCTTTGCTTAGAACGATTACACTTATTTGTGCTAATTATAACGCATTTTTTACGGGCGTCAATACGGATGTTATCAGAACAAGCAGCTTTGTAATAGATTGGCCGCTGCTGTGTTTGAAGTGAAGATGATGGTTTGGGTAAAGTGTTCCATACTATGGGCCTTCCCTTGGGGAGCACCTGCCAAGCTGGCGGTAGAAACAAAGCCGCTGAAATACTTCTTGGGTTGCGGCTAGATTAGTCGTATGTGGCCGGTGATGTGGATATTCTGTTATCAAGGTGCAGATGTGGGGAGATATTCTTTGCCTCTCTATACTATATACTCGCAAATGGGTGCCAAAATTCGAGGGATAATTTGCGGTTTTTCAAAATGATTCTTCGTTGAACAGAATCTAAAATACTTGTTTGGGAGTTGTGGGGCAGCCTAAAACAAAAGGCGCTGTTACACATGTTTTTGCTTTCATCCAAATGTGCTTTTTGATTCTTCGATTCTACGAATAAAAGGGGGCTGTCACATGTGCAACAGTCCCCCTTTGCCAGAGAAAGATTAGACCTTGAATGTCCGAATCATTTCGAGAAATGCAATCACAAGGATATGATGCAAATCCTCATCAAAAACCCCATTCACGAAGCTGTACTTCCGCAGCAGGGGTTTATACTGCTCATAAAGTTTGTCTACGGCCTCTTTGTCACCATGGTGTGCCCTTACCAGTATATTCTTAAACATTCCCATATTACTTGTCCTCCATCTTTTTGCGAATCAGTGCAGTTGCATTTTTCTTATGCGTGCTGACCGTATTGTGCTTGATGCGCAACTCCTTGGCAGTCTCCTTTACGCTCATCTCGTTGATGTAGAGGCATGTGATAACCGTATACTCTCTAACAGGAAGATTCTGCAGATGTTTGTCAGTCTCTTCCAACATCAGCTTTTCTTCAACGCACTCTTCAACAGATACCTCACTTCTGCAGGATACACTCTCTAAGTAAGAGGCATTTGCTTCAAAGGAAACTTCCTTCGTCTCCTTCTGGTTCTTCTTCCGTAGATATGAAACTCTCTTGTTGTGCAGGACCTTGTCCAGTTTTCCGGTGAATTGTGCTAGCAGTTCGACATCCTCACCAGAAATTGATTGATTGTAGGAATCTTTTTTCTTTGCCATCGTAAACCTCCTGAATTTTGAGTCTCATTGAATAGACCTCAAAACTCGGAGGGGCGCGGGCAGAAAGCGGATTTACTTTTCTTCCATCCAACCAAGGAATGTCTGCAATTTCTGTATGTCACCGTCATCGAGGTCTTGCAGTCGGTTAAAAATGTTGATACGGTCGGTTTCATCCCCGGCACCGGTAAAGAATTCCTGCGGGGTTACACCGAGGTATTCACAGATGCGCAGAAATTCGTGCATTGAGGGCATTGCCTTACCGATTGAAATACTGCGCATATAGCTGCCGCTTTTGCCAAGGTCAAGGCTCATTTTGTGTTCAGAAACACGAAGGCGATGGCGCAGTTGCGTGATGCGCTTACGGACAAAATTCTCATATTCGGCTACCTGAAGCAAGCAGATACACCCTTTCCCATTTATACTATAATATGTAAATATTGTAATATAAATCGCGGTAGAGCGTTCAGCATACAACAATCATCAAGGCGAGAGAAACGGTCATATTCAAGAGGCAATCCCCGTTCCAATCCCTGTTCAGGCTTAGGGGTTGCTTAGAAACAGAAAAAACCACATCTTGCCGTGTAGAACATGATGGTGTAAAATGAAAATAACGAGATGTTCCCTTCGTAAAGGCAGCAATACAGCATAATCAAAAGCTGCAGATGATGCAAAGACCTACAGCCGTGAGGTTTGCATCGAATGCCGTGAGAATACAATTCGTTGGAGGTGTGCATTATGCCAAAGCCAAAATGGAATCTGAACACCATTTACATATCTGAGCGGCTGCAAGAGAGCCTGCGGCCTATTTCCCGCTGCGCCATGACGACAGTGGTCGCACCCATGGGCTATGGAAAAACCACAGCGGTGAACTGGTATCTCGGTGAGCACGCCAAAACGGAGACGCTGCATATCATCCGTATCAGCGTATATTCCGACAACCTTGCGATTTTCTGGAAGAGCGTTCAGGAGGCGTTTGCCCGCGCAGGGTTCACCTTCCTGCGGGAGTATCCCTGCCCAACGGACGCGGCAGGCGGCGGGCTGCTGGTGGACGAACTCTGCCATATGCTGGCGGATGAATCCCCCTGTTACATCTTCATTGACGATTTTCATCTGCTGACGGACAAGCGTGCCCCCCTGTTCCTTTGTATGTTGGCAAATCGGCTGCCTGCCAATGTGCATGTGATCGTTGCAAGCCGTGATCGCTTTTTGCCCGCCGCGGAGGCGGTGCGGCTGGGGGGTAAGGTATATCAAATCGGCATGGAACAACTGCGTCTCAACCATACGGAGCTTGCGGTTTATGCCCACCGTTGCGGGACAAAGCTTTCCGATGCGCAGGTGGAAAGCCTTCTCTATTCCAGCGAGGGCTGGTTTTCTGCCGTGTATCTGAACCTGCGCACCCTTGCCGAGCGCGGCGTGCTGCCCAGCCGAAACTCCGATATCTACGCCACTTTTACCGCCGCTATGATCGATCCGCTGCCGGAAAAGCAGCGGGAGTTTTTGGCGGTAATGGGCCTTGCCGATGAGTTTACCGTCGAAATGGCGCAGTGTATCACAGGGGATGCGGACGCGGCGCAGATCCTTGCCATGCTGACCGAACAGAACGCCTTCGTCACGCGTTTGCCGGATGGTGCGACCTATCGCTTCCATCACATGATGAAGGAATGTGCCGAACGGAGCTTTCACGAGATGAAGGCGGAAACACAAAAGCTCTATTGGGAGCGTTTCGGGCAGTGGTATGAAGACCAACGGCAGTATCTTCACGCTATTGCCGCCTACCGAAAAAGCGAGGACTACCACGCGCTGCTGCGGGTCATTCGCAGCGACGCGGGTATTCTGCTGGCCTCGCTGAAGCCGGAGGATGTGCTGGACGCATTGAGCAAATGCCCCGCCGAGACATTGAAAGCCAATCCCTTTGCCATTTTGGTCCTGATGCGGCGGATGTTCACATGGCGGCAGATCCCGAAGATGCTGGAGCTGAAAGAACTGCTGCTGACAGCCATTGAGGAGCACCCGGAATTGTCAGCGGAGGAGCGCGGCAACCTGCTGGGCGAATGCGACCTTATCCTGAGTTTTCTCTGCTATAATGACATCAGCGCCATGAGCCGCCTGCACCGCAGTGCCAGCCGGCAGATGTCTCGTCCCGCCATCAGCATCCAATCCGGCGGCGGCTGGACCTTTGGCTCGCCGTCCGTCCTGATGATGTTCTACCGCGCACCGGGAGAACTTGAGGGCGAGCTGGCCGAGATGGACGAGTGTATGCCCCATTACTATAAGGTCACGAACAACCACGGTCAGGGCGCTGAAACCATTATGCGCGCGGAGGCGCTGTTCTGCCAGGGACATTTTACCGATGCGCACATCGAGCTGGAGCGCGCTTACGCACAGGTCAGGGACAACGGGCAAATCAACATGGCGCTATGCTGTGATTTCCTGTCGCGGCGGCTTTCTCTGCACACCGATGTGGAGCAGCGATATACTTTTGCGGAAAGATATGCAGAGCTGCTGCAATATCACGATGCATCGTGGATCAACATCTGGTGTGCCACCGGTGCCTATTATCATGCGCTGCGGGGGGAAGCAGAAAAGATCCCGGAGATTTTTTCGCAGCACAGGCTCTCTGCCGTCAATATGCTTGCGCCGGGCAAGCCTATGATGGAAATGATTGAAAATCAGGTGTATCTTGCCCAAGGCGCCTATGCCAAGGTGGTGGGACGCAGCTCAGAGCTGCTGGCGGTATGCGAGGCGATGCACTACGCGCTGGTGGCGCTGCATATCCGCATCCAGACGGCGGCAGCCTACGAGAAATTGGGCAAGACCGAGGAGGCTCGTGTATGGCTGCGGAAAGCGCTTGCCGATGCGGAATCGGACGACTTTGTGATGCCGTTCGTGGAGAACTACGACTGCCTGCAGCCCATTCTTGCGCGCGAGATGAAGAACGAATTGACCGTGAAAATCACTGACCTTGGCGAAGCGGCAATGGCACGAAACGCCGCAAGCGTGCGCCCGGCAGCATTTGATGTGCTGACAGCGCGGGAATTTGAAATTGTAGAACTGATGGTGCAGCGCCTCAGCAACCGTGAGATCGCTGAAAAGCTCTATCTCTCCGAGGGAAGCGTCAAGCAGTACGCGAACCAGATCTATTCAAAACTCCATATTGACGGCGATACCCGAACCAAGCGAAAGCAGCTTGCCGAACTGCTTGGGCAAAAGCCCTAGCCTTTAGTTAATGGTTATCCCACCCGATCCACCGTACAATGTAGGTACGGTGGATCTTTATTTTTGCGGAAGGGAGGACCTACACTTGAACCGAAGGTATCTCACAGCTGTCACGCCGCTGCCTGATTATATTTTGCAGGTCGATTTTGTGTCCGGAAGTCGGCTTTTGCTGGATATGAAGCCGTATCTGGATAAGATTCGGTTTCGCCCGCTTGCTGATGCGCGGGTGTGGAACAGCGCTGTGACCAACGGCATCTTTGTCCGCTTTGGCGATGTGGAGCTAAGCCATGACGAAATTTTGACCATGGCAGAGCAGGCATACGAATGAAAAAAGCAACGCAAAATAGAGAAATTTAAGGAGGAAAGACATGAACTGTATCCAAAAAATGCTGGCAGCTGCGCTCGGCTGCGTGCTGAGTGCGCTGCTTCTGACCGGCTGCGGAGAAAAAGAAGAGCCGGTCAACATAACGCTTGCAAACCACAGCGGTCACGGCATCACATCTATCAGCATCACGCCCTCGACCAGCGATGAATGGGACACGGAGCTTGTCGACGGTATCTTCCAGAGCGGAGAAATGATGGAAGTCAGCCTTGGTTCCTACAAGCCGTCTGAGCTTCCGGACTTCAACATTCTTGTCTACAACGAAGAAAGCTACGTCCTGTACGACAACGATGTTGACGAAGTGGATTTTACAATCCACGATGGCGACTATGTTGTATTCCTGTCTCCGGACGGCGACGACAGCATCGTGGTCTGCACATCGGAGGAATATGACAATCTGTACGCCGGCGATGGCGAGAACGCCCCGACAGGCTACACGGCCGAAGAGCTTGGGCAGACTGGCGGTATGTCAGGCTTCTCCGGCTGCTGGAAGCTTGAAAACGCGCCGTTCTATTTCGTCATCAACGACAACTATGAGTGGATTGCCGTCAACCTCTACGGCGAGCAGGTCGGCCCCGGCTATGTCGTGTCGGAAGATGACTGCATCATGCTCTGCATGGAGGACGACACAGAGCTTGTTTCCCTCTGGCAGACCGCTAACGGCGACCTGAGCGACGCCAACGGCAACACACTTACCGCCTCTGAGTACATTATGCTCCTGCCGACACCGGATGACGAGCTGAACCAGACCGCCTGCTTTCCCGGTAGCTTTACCAATGTATCCATCAAGTATCCAATCCAGATGGAAGCACACGAACACCCGAATGTTGACAATTCGCTGAGCTTCAACGCAGTCATGGAAGACGGAACGGATGACTACTATTCCAATATTGTGATTGCCTTCCAGCCTATCTCCGGCTATGATTCCTATATGGAAAAGGGCGCTGCCAGCGCGAAGCCCTACATGGTCAAGATGCTCGACGACTTTATGAAGGGTATGTACGGCGACAAGCTCATCCAATCCTTCGGCTCGGATTTCAAGGATAACGGCGACTACTACAGTCTGACCGGTTATATGTGGCTCGACGGATCCATCTTCTCCGACGGTCCGTCTCAGCCTGTGCGCGGCTGTATGGAGGTTCGCTACTACGGTCCGACCGGCTACGCGCTTGTCGCAACGACCATCGCGCTCGAGGGTCGAATCCACAACTACTTTGAGATTTGCAACAACATGCTCGAAACCATCTCCTACACCGCCGGATGGAGCACCGCGCCCAAGCCCGTACCCACTCAGGCAACCTATTCCGGCGATACCGGCGACTACGGCACGCCATACTACTGGTATGATGAAGACGGCGACGTGTGGTACTGGAACGGCTATGAAAACGAGTTCATCTCCTACGGCTCGGACGGCTATATTGACGACGATTCTGGCGAATACATGGAATCCAACGATGCCGGCTGGGATTACTCGGATGAGTACTACGACGACTACGATCCGTGGTCTGACCCCGGTGACGGCTGGGACGATTACTCTTACGATGACGAAGGTTGGGGCGACTACTTTGATGAGTAAGATACAGGCTCTGAACGTGCGCTGCCGGTGCCGCGCAATGTCACTTTATTACCTGATGGAGTGACCGGAAGGAGGCGTATCATGAAAAACCGGTGGAAGAACACCGCATTCTTTGCGCAGGTGATGGTGCTTTGCCTGTGCCTTGCCGCCTGCGGCAATTCCGATGATGTGGCGGGGGATGATTGGCGCACAACCGGTATGGTGGTCGACAGCGGAACCATCACCCATGACGGCGACAGTGTGGATGTTCTGGTCACAGTGAGCGAGAGCAGTGCAGCCTTCTACCGGGACATCCCGGAGCAGGTGCTGTTCGACAGTGTCGCCTTCCCCATGGACATTCCCGATGCGGAGCAGGCATTTCACAGCATCTCCTTTGACGATCTGGACGGCGACGGCGAGAGCGATGTATGGGTGAGCTTTCTTCACGAAAACGGGGATGCAACGGATCTGATCTGGATCTGGGATCCGGAGGAGCGCTATGTCTATCGGGAGGATCTGTCCGCGATTCCGGCTGACGAGGGCGATCCAAGCGATTATGCAGGACTTTGGGAGTACCCGGACGAAAATCTTTGGCTGCGCATCTATGAGGATGCGACATGGGAACTTGTAAATGATCAGGAAGATGTTATTGAGTACGGCACACTGTGGGCGGACGAAAACGGCGTGACGCTGCACTTTGACGGCAACGGCGATACCCTGCAGCTGGATCGCAGCGTCAGCGGCGATCTCATCAACAGCGTGAACGGCGATATGCTTTTCCCGGCGGAGAGTAACCGGCAAGGCGGAATAGGAGACGAATATGGAAGAGAAGAATAAAAACCTGACGGATGAACAGCTTTCGCAGCAGCTCCGTAAAAGTAAAGGCGGTAAATGGGGCGGAATGTTCCTTTCGCTGCTGGGCGGCGTGGTCGTCATTGCGGGTATCGTGCAGGGCGGCAATCTTGTACTGATCATTGCGGGCGTTGTGATCCTCGCGCTGGGGCAGACGGCAAAGGGAAAATCCAGGGAGCAGGCCGGCCGCCAGACCTTCGATGCCCTGGCACCGAATATTGTAAGCACAGTCTTTGACAACATACAGATGGATCCCGCCCCGCACATATTGGATGCGAAGGATACAAACATCCCTCTGCCCGGCCACACCTATTGCAGCGGCAGCGGGTATATCCGCGGAACCTATCAGGGGCTGACCACCGAATTGTGCACCGTCAGGCTGACAGAGGTGAACGAGTTTCAACGCGAGGAAACTGGTCAGTGGGAGAAAAACGAGCGCGAGGTCTATACCGGGCAGTGGATGCTGTGTGAGCTGAACCGGGAATTTCCGACCTGGCTGACCATCTGGCCAAGAGAACGGATGGATAAGCTGTTCGGCAGCAAAACCATCCGGACAGGAAACGAGACCTTCGATAAGCGCTTCAATGTAAGCAGCGACGATGAAGCCGCAGCCCTGCACATTCTGACGCCCGACTGCGCAGAGAAAATTCTGGCGCTGGCGGATTCCTCCTTCGGTAAGTTTTCCATAAATCTCAACCGTGACGGCAGACTGTATCTCGCGGTTCACAGCGGGCACGGCTTTTTTGACCTCGGCAAGGGCCGTGAGGATCCGGCACAGCTGCGCCGGCGCTTTACCCGTGAGCTGACGTGGTTTACGAATATGATCGATGTGTTCCGCGGCGCGTAAAGGAGGTGGGCAATATGCCGCTTTGGCTTGCTGTGGTGCTGTTGGCATTGGCGGTTATCGGCATCGTGCTGTGCCGTAAATATCTGCGCCGAAACAAAACCGTGCGCATTCTCGGTATCAGTATCTGTGTGCTGCTGGCGTTGGCCTGCATCCTGTATATCGGTCTGACCCTTCTCTTTGTGGATGCGGTGCAAAACCAGCCGCCTGCATTGTGACAGGAAAGGCACCGGCAGAGGGGTGAAGGAGGTCGTATGAAAAAGAATCGAATCCTCATTATCAGTATCGTTCTTGCGATAGCGTTTGTGGCGTGTCCCATAGAATCTACGCGGAATATCACGGCGGGAATCGGTTTCATTCTCGGGGCTGTGTCGGTGGCATGGCTCGGGGTGCGCCAGCGGAAAGGCGCACGGCAGGAATACGAGGATACTGTGCGGCGGTACACAGGCACCACGATGATGAAGGTGGTATGGATCGAGGAATCGGTCAATGAAAGGTGTGAGCAGCAGGAGGACGGCAGCGAACAGCTGCGCCGGGAGACAGGCTATCTTCCAACCTATGAGTACACCGTGAACGGCAAAACCTACCGGTACGCAAGCCGTCAGACCGTTTCCGGCAAGCGGGAACTGGGACGGCAGGTGGTCGGATATTACGATCCCACTCGGCCCGACCGTATTACCGAAAACAAGCCGCGAAAGCCTGTTTTGGGTGGGATGTGCTTCTTTATGTTTGCCGCATTCCTGCTCTGGTTCGGTATCATGTCCTTTGCCGGTATGCTTTCCATTTCCTGATACTGCGTACCCATGCCGGGTCGCAGCAGGCGCATTTCAGCCCCAAAAAACTTGTATGCACAGCGTGTGCTGCAACAAAGCAGGATAAATCCAAAATTTTGAGTTTCATTGAAAATGGTCACCCACCGGCAGCGGGTAGACAATTTGCTTATAATTATCAGGCTCGATGACCGTTATGGCATCGGGCTTTTTATAATCACTGCCGAGTTTGGTAGTAATCTTATTAAAAGACACCCCGATGGATACTGTAATGCCAAGTTCTCTCTTAATGCGGTCGCTGATTTCTTTGGCAATTTTTACAGGGTCCCCAAACAAACCCAGATTGCCGGTAATATCCAGCCACGCCTCGTCCAAGCCGAAGCTCTCCACTTGGTCGGTGTAGTCACGGAATATTTCACGCACATAGCTGCTGTACTTCTGGTATTTGCCGTAACTGGCGGGAACCACGATCAGGTCGCGGCAATGCTGCTTTGCCTCCCAGATGGGCATTGCCGTTTTCACGCCCATCCTCTTGGCGGGATAACTTGCGGTGAGAACGATACCGTGCCGCGCCTCCGGGTCGCCACATACAGCAATGCTTTTCCCGCGCAGTTCCGGCTGTTCCTGCATTTCGACACTTGCGTAAAAGCAGTTGCAATCGCAATGCAGTATATGCCGCTGTCCCATATCGTTCCCACCTCCTATACAGCTATTGTAACGCCACAATGTTTCACTTTCAAATGCGATTTGTTAAATTTTAAATGAAAATCCGTGTAATTGCACGTTTGACTTTCCATACAAAAGGCGGTACAATATAGCTGAGGTGATATACCGTGAGCAACTGGAATAAGCGTATTCGTGCCGCGCGTGAGGCGCAGAAGATGACCCGCGAGATGGTCGTACAGAAAATGCAGCAGTTCCTGCCGGAATCCGAGAAGGCTGTGACCACACGCTCCTTGATTTCGTGGGAGGCCGGCGAGCGCGAACCCCGCGTCACCGTGGGTGTGGCGTTGGCAAAGGCTTTGGGGTTTGAGGATGTGGCAGATTTGTATCTAGATTCTGAGCCTAAACTGAATCCGACGGGGCAGCAGCGTTTGGGGGAATACCGTTCCATGCTGCTGCACACGGCAGAGTT
>ERZ857745.2354-NODE-2354-length-20626-cov-8.740800_pt1 | contig 20626 bp, 16 predicted proteins | sample MGYA00519699_ERZ857745 | MGnify/ENA primary metagenome ERZ857745 (study PRJEB31778, sample SAMEA3449357) | human gut metagenome | biome: human gut; feature: human-associated habitat; material: faeces | place: United Kingdom | collected 2010/2012 ...
CCTCTGCATTAGTTGCGCTCCAAGTTACAGTCTTGCTCTCGCCTTCCATCATGTCTGCACCGAGTGTGAAGGTAACTGGCTTGCCAGGAGTCAGATTAACCTGCTGGCCATCGCCAATCTTATACCAACCGCTCTTGGCATTGTCGCTGAGGGTAGCTGTTACGGAGATGGTCTTCTCGAAATCACCACCGTTAGGACTCAAAGTAACCTTGGCTGTTGTGTTGACAGGAGCATCGAGCGTCTTGACATTTGAACCACCGTCATACTCCAAGTAGATATCGCCTGTGATACCAGTGATGTCACTTGACTGCTTGTCATTACCATTATTCAGAATCACATTGAAGCTCTCTACTCCATCGAAAGTCTTGTACCAGTAGTTGACACCACCAATCTCTTCAGGACCATCCATAGTCCTACCGTGCCATGCACCTGTCAACTCCTTAGCTGGAGTACCAGGAACCCAAGCATAGATAGTTGGAGCCTTGTCTGCCTTTACATATACGGTGATAGATGCGTTAGGATCCACCTTGGTGAAGGATACAGAACCATTCTTCTCACTCTTGTCATTCTTAGCATACCATGTTACAGTCTTGGTCTGCTTGAAGTTCATGTCTTCACCGATAGTGAATTTCTTGGTCTCGCCAGGAGCCAACTCTACCTTGTCCTTACCTTCTACCTGGAACCAACCAGAAGTTGCCTTACCGCTAAGGCTTACCTCTACAGTAACAGTATTGGTGCGGAAAGTACCACCAGCCTGAGAGAACTTCAAACCAAACTCATTACTCTGTGGCTCAACCCATGTTGTACCATCTTCCTCATGACCATCATAAGCCTGTTCAGCCTCTGACTTCTTCTTAGGAGTCTCATTATAGATGAAAGGACCATCCTCACCGATCTGACCGCCCTTCCAGTCCTTCACGAGAACACGGAGCTGACCCTGAGTAGCAGGAGCATCAACGGTGATAGTAGTACCAGTGTAAGTCTTGCCTGTTACCACGTCGGTATAAGTACCATCAGGGCAATCTGTGAATGTAGCACCACCATTGATGGCTACGAGTGCATAGCTGTCATTCTTATAAGCACGCTTGAAGGCGATACCGCCATCAGCAGGAGTACAACCATCGTCGGTCCACTGACCCTTACGCAAGGCGGGAACAGCCTGACGAATCTTGTTCAGACGGATGAGGTGCTGAGCGACATCATGATTCAATGTAGCTGCCACATTGCCTGTAGCTGTGTAGTCACCGAAATCCTTGGCTTCTACATCACCTGTGAGGTAACCACCGAAGTAAGCACGACCAGTTTCTGAAAGAGGACCGTGAGGACCTCTGTCAATCGGAGCACCGCGACGGAAACCAACCTCAGAACCATAATAGAGACATGGAATACCACGGAAGGTAAACATCAGAGAGAGATTCTCTGCCCACTGAGCATCATCACCAGAGAAACGGAATTGGTCGTTGGTTTGCTGAGGACCGTAGTCGTGGCTATCTACATATACCACGTTATAGGTAGCATCATTATATCTCTTGTCACCTGACTTTGCCAAACCGTATGCGGCGGCAGCATTACCGAAGTTGTAGTGCAATGGGAAGTCGATCACATGGAAACCACTTGCCTGAGAATAGTCTGGCTCATGCCACTTACCATTCACCATAAAGGTATTGTCGCTTGTTGGTGTTGGGGCATTGTCTGACTCACAGAGAGCCATCTGATGGTCATCCACACCTGTACCGCCATTGGCTTTATCAAAGAGTACCTGTGTATCCCAGTATTTCTGGCTACCATCCCATTTGTCGAGCAAGTCCTTTGGAGCCTGCCATGTGTAATAATAGCAAGAGAGGTTATCCTGACCACGGTATGTGACATCACTGTAACGGGCGCAAACCTCACCATACATGAAGAAAGGAGCCTGGTTCAATCGCTTGTTCTTATACTGCTCACCAAGAGCTGTAAACTGAGGAATGAACTGCTTGCAGAAGGTAAGACGTGAGATGTGACCGGAAGTATCGATACGGAATCCATCGACACCCATCTTGATAAAGCTGCCGTAGCACTTTACGAGATAATCTGCTACGTAGTCGTTTTCGGTGTTCAGGTCAACGCAGTCGCCTGCAATCTGAGCCCACCAGCGGTTAGGATAATCCCAGTTGAAGTCACCAAAGTGGTGCCAGTAGTTGTGAACATCCTCGTTCTTACCACGGACGTTCTTCAACAAGCCAAGACGACGCTGATACTGCTCATAAGGGACACTTGTAAGGTAGTCGGAACCCAACTTCTCCTCGTTAGGAATCATACAAGCATTGATGAGTGCCTGAGTTTCCAAGTCGGTATTACGGTCAAACTCCTTGCAGAGTGTCTGCTCACCGAAGTTACCGGTATGGTTGAGCACGATGTCGAGGATGATCTTGATACCCTTTTTATGTGCCTTGTCGATGAGTTCCTGGAACATGGCGTCACCGTCCTTGCTACCATCGCTGCTCTGATAACGGCAGTCTACATGCTGGAAATCCATGGCATGATAACCGTGGTAGTCGTAACCGGATGCGTTCTGCACTACTGGTGTAATCCAGATAGCTGTAAAACCCAATGCCTTGATGTAGTCGAGCTTGTCGATGACACCCTGGAAGTCGCCTCGCCAGCAAGGGTCTTTTGTTTCAATCTGCGCTGACTGGTTATCCCAGCAGAGCACATTGTTACCTGTATCACCATCGTAGAAACGAGTGGTCATCATGAAATAAATACTTTCGTCTCGGAAGTCAGTACGATTCGCTGTAAATACATCTGTAGCCATCGTCTGCATGGAGACCAACATGAGCATAAGGACTGCCCATAGCCTGAATGTAAATTTCCTCATAAGATAGACTGGTTATTAATTTTTAGTTAGTGATGAATATCTATGTTAGTTAGTTGATTGTTAATATCTTTCGTTGCTACAAAGTTACTCATTATATATATAAGGTGATAGAATATATGCAAAAAAGAACGAATAATTATGTGCAATCGATTGCATCATAACGTAAAATATTATTACGCAATCGATTGCATGGAATATTTCAAAGATTTCTACTAAAAAGCTTGCATAATTCAAAGAGGGTGTGTCATAAAATCCGTGCCTTATCTATATCCCAAGAAGCTTATGACACACCCTCTAATATTTTAACCGAAAAACTATTGTAACATAGCATTCATGCTAATCAACTTCTTTCCAATCGATGAGTCCCTTACCCATATCATCCAATTCAACAGCCAAAGCTATAACCTTTCGACCATCAGCTTTAAATGGTTCAACATACTGTCTGTCTTTTATCTGATGCTCAGCCGCCTTAACACCACCATTATTAGTAAGTTTAAGCTCAAGCACATAAATAATACGACGAGTAAAAACCACCATATCTATCCTGCCAGTAGAGATTTGCTTTTCTACTTCAACCTTGAAACCTATAGCATTAAAAATGGTACTAATGATAAGACGATAACGTTCTTCCATATCCATGCTTGCCAACTTTTTATTGCTATAGGGCACATCAGCTATCAAAGCCTTCAGGGCTTTCTTGGCTTCATCAAGATTACCATCTTGCATCATCTTTAAAAGAATATTCTGTGTGGTAATAGCCTGAGCTTTTGTCTTCAAAGTCAAAGCCGGTACTACTATTTTGTAGAGCGCTTTCCTTACTTCAAAGTTAGGAATACCTAAAGTATAAACACCCTCATCATAATCCTTGATGGTCAGATAACCGGATTGATAAAGGAAGAGTTCTGTTCCTCCATCAGAAACATCAGAAGTCTCCAAAGTATCACGGTCAATATAGCAATGATCGAAATGCTCCAACTGAATTTCCATATCACTGACAAACTTAGGCAATAAAGACGTAGCACCAGAAGCAGCCCAGTAGTTTTTCAGTTCTTTATCAGCCAAAGCATTGAGCAGACTGAACGGATTGAAAATATCAACAGGACTGTTCTTGCAGAAATGATAACCGTCATAATAAGCCTTCAACTGCAGAATCGTTTCTTCCGGAGTCCAACCATTGTGTTCTCCCATAACCTCAATTTCAGGCATGAAATTGTTCACCACTTCCTCTTTCGTAATACCACAGATAGCAGCATAAGGAGGATCAAAACTGATATTACTCAAATTGTTCAAAACCGAGAACAAGGAGATTTGAGTAAACTTGGTAATACCCGTGATGAAGACAAATTTCTCGTATGCGTCATCAGCTTTGAGAATAGCAAAAACACTACGATAGATAGAGGTACAATCTTCATGATGAGGAGTTTTCCAGGAATGCTGCAAGGGCGAGTCGTATTCGTCGATGAGAATCGCCACCTGAAGCCCAGTTTTATTGTATGCACCCTCAATGATATTCTTGAATCTTACAGCAAGAGAACTATCCTGTCGTACAGCAATATCATACTCCGACTCAAGTTGATGGAAGGCATTGTCCAGATAGCTCCGCACACCTTCCGGTGTAGCTCCTGCCTGACTCATATCCAGTCGGATGACAGGACGCTTCACCCATTCCTTTTCCAAATCCATGATTTTCAGTCCTTCGAAAAGTTCCTTTCTACCCTCGAAATAAGCCTGCAAAGTATCCACCAACAATGATTTACCGAAACGTCTTGGACGGCTCAGGTAATTATATGTTTTATTGCTATTAACAAGATTCCAGATAATCTCTGTCTTGTCAACATAGAGCAGACCTTCCTTTCGAATTTTCTCAAAAGACTGTATGCCTACAGGTAATATTCTATTATTAGTTTCTCCCATATATGATTTCTATGAAAATAACTTCACGATGCAAAGTTAAGGAAAAGATTTGGAAAAGGCAAACTTTCAACATGTTATTTTTTTGCAGCATCCAACCATTTATATATTGTCGTTACTAAAGCATAAACTTTTTGAATAGAAAAGCCTCGAAATATGAAAGCGGCTTCGATATTATACTCAAGTTTCGCAAGTTCAGAAGTTAAAGAATTTAAAGAAGTTAGAGAAGTTAAAGCCATATGCTTTACAGCTAAATCTTCAACCAAAAAGGCTGTTGGCTATAACTTCTAACGACCAAAGGGAGTGATAACAGAAAAGAGGACTGCATCTCTGCAGCCCTCTTTAATGATAATAGCGATTAATTAAACTAATTAAACTAACCCTTTAATTAATTTTACACTTTTCTCAACCTATTCTTACTATTTACTGAAAATGTAATGAAGCCTAATCATCAGTCTTCCCAGGGTGATTTATCCTTAGGCCAAGCTGTGTTGTCAAAACTGTCGTCGGTGAAGTCGTGCTTCTTACCACCAGCAAAACCATAGTCATCTTGTTCTGGACCAATTCCTCTAGAGCCAGAAGTCCCCGTCAGTAGTGACTCCACAACTACAAAACTTACTGAAACATTCGGTTGTATATATTTCTTTTTCATTTTACTCTTTGCTTACTTGTTCTACAATGTTTATAATTACTTAACCACGAACTTTCTGCCATTGTGGATATAGATACCACCTACTGTAGGCTTCTCTACCTGCTGACCACTCAGGGTATAGTATTTGCCGTCGTTCAACTTAGTGCTCTGATTTACCACCTCGTTGATACCTGTTGTACCGCTTCCAACATTTGCAAAGTCGAAGAACAATGCAGGAATCTTCTTGGCACCAGTTGCATTATTTGTATCGAGGTTTTTATAATCATATTTTACACCTAAGTTCAATTTATCAGCATCTGCTTTAGCAACTGGCAAATAAGCACTGTTGCTTGGATAGAGACCCTTGCCATTGGAAATCCAGAATCCCATCAAAAAGTCGTTTTGATCATATTTGTTACCAGTCGCTGGATTAATGCCGTTTCCTGTACCAGTGATGGCATGATAATAACCAAAGAGGTAATTTATATTAGCCTCATCTGAGGTAGGAACAACCCGAGGAGCAAGAATAGGCACCAGAAGGTTTGGTCCATAATCAACAGTTGTAGCAGAAGCATTATATTCTTCTAATGGAATTGTCATAGTGTTGAGAGACTTAAGATTTGGACGTGCATGGAACACACCTCCGCCATCTATAACATCAGCATCCTTCTTAGTTGCAAGGATTACACCTATTCCAGCAGGAATCACATTGTCTGTAGATGAGGCAGAAATTTTCTTCAAAGAGAAACTAACTGTTCCATCTGAATTATTATCCATTGCATTCACAATAAAGATATCTACATCCTTAGAAATCTTCCAGGGCTTAGATGAGCTCCAAGATCTGAAATATTTATAGTCACCTCTCAAAAGGATATTACGAACATTATCTTCTGTTTTGTAAACTACATCACTGAAGTCGCGCAAATCCAATTCCTTCTTCTCGCTAATGGTATAATAATAATCAGTCTTAGGAGTGACACCATCCTCACTATATGTATAGAAGTAAAGACGTACTACCCAAGTTCCTTCTGGGCGGTTCCAGATAATATCAGTTGCTGGATCATTTGCTCCATCTTTTTTATAAGAAACCTTGTTAGGGTCGTTGGCTGCTGCTGTATGACCTTTACCAGGTTTGCTATAATCAACTCTTGCCATCTTCTCAGGGTCAGTTGTAGTATCCTCATACCAATTGCTAGGTTCTACATGATTAGCAACAAATCTAAACTTAGATTCTCAGTTATCTGCTACAGTCGTGGTTACAGTTGCCACATAACACAGCTCAGTTTCATCATAAGTCATATCTACTACAGGAGAAGTATAATCCCAAACATTTTTACCTGACTCATCAACAGTATAAGTACCAGGGAATGGATCACCTACCAAAGATACAGATTCAAAGTCCTTGGCACCACTTTTTATCTGAACCTGTCCACGCATAGCAAGGTGCTTATCAACTTTAAGACCATCTCCATTACCATTAGAAGGATTCCATGAGATAGTCATAGCACCTCTATAAGTACCTCCACCCTTCATTGGTTCCTCATTAGGTGAAAATTCGTTGTACGGATTTTTATCTTCGAAAGAATTACCACCATTACCTAACAAGAACAACTTATTAGTAGTAGGACATGTAATAATATGTTTATAAGGGTCTGTATCAGGGTAAAAAGCTTTATATTTAGAGGGTGATTTGTCTTTATAGTCTTTATTTATATAATTTGAAATTACATAGTAATCACGATCAGAAGCAAAATAAACTGTAGCAAAGAAATTATTGCTATATTGCCATTCAGTGTCGCTTGTCTTTTGAGTAAAATCATATACAGGCAAAGCTGTAGCAGAAGGTTCTGTACTGATAAAGTAAGCAACACGTTTCTTTTGTATATGCTTAATCATCCACTTCGCAGTATTAGATACCTTATCGAAAGCAATATACAATTCGTACATACCATCAGAATATTCTGTTTCACTTACATTACGACTGGTAAGATCCCAATAGTTACTATTTTCACTTAAGAGATTTGTACTTTCATTAGCATTTAATGATGCCCAATCTGTTTCTGTATCCGTTACAGGCTTATCCTTATCAATTTTCTCTACAGATCCAGGACCAAAGACATAAGCTATCTTACCCACCTCATTCACATACATTACCTGTGCATGAGCAGTAAGAGAAGCAGGAATCTCTACCTTATATATTTCATAGTCAGTTCCTCTTATTGGTTTGTTCTTCTGCTGCTGGAACTTGAACACAGCATCATCATAGGTAACTTTATTCGGATCGCTGAAGCTAAAGAAGTTACCAGCGAGATAGAAACCCTGAGTATATACACGAGGTTTATCTTTGAGACGATTGATATTCTCAGTATCCCACTCAACTGTTGTGCTGCCGCCACTACCTTCTGAGCCACTACCAGTTGAACCACCTTCAGAAACATCATACTTAATCGCCTTGGTTACATGATTATAAGTAATGGTATAAGAAGTCTCACCTGATTTAGGAACTATCATCAGAGCTTTTGGATGTTCCCATGCAATTTGATAAATCTGCTGATAAGAACTTGTCAGAGTCAAGTCTTCTTTTGTACTTTTAGGTCCATACTCTGTTGTACCTATCTTAAGACGGAACCAAATAGCCTGTGTGCCAGCAGGCACATCTTTCAATGTACAAGTATAAATTTTACCATCTGTTGTGATAAAATCGAAATTGGGATTTTCTTTCCAATCAGTACCTTGTTTATACTGACTCACGACTTCAACTTTGTCGTAAGCCATCATTTTCAGTGGTATGCTCATTAAGAAGCATAACACCATCATCATTAGTGTAAATCTTTTCTTCATATTTTTATAGTTTTAAACTTTATGTTTAGCTTTTAGTTAACTCGTCATTTCCTGTAGGTTTTACTTTCCTTGTTTTCCAAAACCAAGGAATTCCATCGGAATGGATAACTACATTGTTCTTAATTGAAAGAATAATAAGTTAGTTAGAAACAACAATTTTCCTTTGCTCAATATTTTGTTTAATGAATTGCAGTCCTTTCCTGCAACGCCCGTAGGCGATTTTATTGGTTCACTTTTCTTTTTCGCTGCAAATATATAAAAAATGTAAAAAGCAAGATACGAATACAAGGTATTTTTTGCGCAAAAATCTGCGCAAACGATTACACTGGCATTCATATCAATAAGGTTCGCATGTAAGGAAGTTAGTACATCTCGGCAAGTCACAGAGATGTCTCAATGACTTACCGAGAAATCTCTGTTAGTCATTAAGCTTTCAGCTGCTGCATCTGCTCCGCCGACAGACCAGTAAATTCCATCACCGACGCTGCATCCATTCCCTTTGCCAGCATCTTTCTGGCAATCTCAAGGCTTCGCTGCTCAAGACCTTTCTCCAAGCCTTGCTTCATGCCCTTCTCCATGCCTTGCTTCATGCCTTGCTTCATACCTTCAGCAATTCCTTCGCGCTTGGCTGTATCCACGGAATTCTTAATGTCACGATAAGCCTTTTTACTGGCTTCATACTCCCGCATTTCCAGCGGAGAAAACTTGGCTATCTCTGCTTCCTCGAAGAGTCGGTCGAAAACCTTGTCGCACAGTTCTTTAGGTCGTTGACTAAGCTTATAGAGGTTCTTCAGTGCATAGAGCCACTTTTCGTAAAGCGTCTGCAACTCATCCAGCTTCTTATCGAACTTCGCAATCTCGACATAAATGAACTCAAGCTTGTCATAAAAGACCTTGTGAGTAGCTGTGTCGCACAACTGCACATGATGGCGGATTTTTGCCTTGTCGAAGGCATCGTCGTTCATGCTGAAATTGAGCAGCGCAACGGTATAGACATGATTCAGTTTGAAATCCCAGTCATCCCCCTTGGGTGCCTGTTCTCGAATAGGAAATGTGGAATAGAACAGGGAGCGGTCCTTGAAATACGTCTGATAAGCGTTCTGCATCTCAACGATGAACTTCTCACCGTTTTCGCCCTCACAATATACATCAAAGATGGCTCTACGGTCGGTGTAGACATCGCCCACATGCTCCGGGTTAAGATACGACACGTCCTTCACAACCTGTTTGCCATTAAACAAGCTGTTGAGAAAACAAATCAGCAAATCCTTATTGGGAGCCGATCCAAAAATTCGCTTGAAACCAAAGTCGGTTAGCAAACTAATATATCTTTCTTCTACCTGTTCCATTATCGTTTGTTTTCTAAAATCTTATGCAAAGATAGCACTATCGAGCGCAATGAAAGCTATCTTTCGATTGCCCAATGCAGGATATCTTATGCAAAATTACGTTTTTATTTTGAAACCAACAAGGATTTATCTAAGAAAGTTGCTTCAAAAATCTGAGAAATCTGCGTGAGAGCTTATCTGTCCCTTCCTTTTAATTCAATTACCTTAAAACACTTCCTTCCAATCTACCAATCCCTTTCCCCTATCATCCAACTCTATGGCGAGGGCGATGACCTTGCGCTTGTCGGCCTTGAAAGGCTCGGCGTACTGCTTGGCTCTGATTTGCTCTGCTGCAGCATCCACACCACCATTGTCGCTCAACTTCAACTCCAGAACGTAGATATACTGGGTGGTTTCCACCACCATGTCTATCCTGCCCGTAGCAATCATCTTTTCCACTTCCACCCTGCAACCGATGGCATTGAATATGGTGCTCATAATCAAGCGATAACGCTCCTCCATATCCATGCTGGCGAGCTTCTTGTTGCTGTAGGGCACATCCGCAATGAGGGCTTTCAGGCATTTCATGGCTTCGGGAAGATTGCCAAGCTTCAGCGAGTACAACAACATATTCTGAGTAGTTATCACCTGGGCATTCGTTTTCAACGTCAAGGCTGGCAAAACAATCCTATAGAGAGCCTTACGGACTTCATAGTTTGGAATGCCAAGCAGATAGATATCATCCATATACCCTTTTATCGTAAGATAGCCCGACTGATAGAGGAATAGCTCGGCGCCGCCACCTGTTACGTCGGAAGTCTCCAATGTATCACAGTCTACCGGACAATTTTCAAAATCCTTCAAACGAATTTCCATATTATCCACAAACTTAGGCAACATGGAGGTTGCACCCGATGAAGCCCAGTAGTTCTTCAGTTTGGAATCTGCCAGGGCATTGATAAGACTGAAGGGATTGAATACATCCACCATATTCTCATGACAGAAATGATAACCATCATAGTAGGCTGCCAGTTGTGCTACAGCCTCGTCGAGGTTCCAATCGTTCTTTGCAGCCAATTTATTGATTTCCGGCTTGAAATCACGTAAGACTTCTTCCTTGGTAATACCGCAAATGGCGGCATAGTTTGGCTCAAAACTGATGTTGCTCAGATTGTTGAGTACAGAGAAAAGAGAGATTTGCGTAAACTTGGTGATACCTGTGATGAAGACAAACTTCTCGTATTTTTCATCTGCATTGAGAATGGCAAACACCTCACGATAAACAGCTGTACATGCTTCATGCTGCGGAGTTTTCCAGGAATGTTGCAAGGGCGAGTCGTATTCGTCGATGAGAATCGCCACCTGAAGCCCGGTTTTATTGTATGCCCCCTCAATGATATTCTTGAATCTTACAGCAAGAGAACTATCCTGTCGTACAGCAATATCATACTCCGACTCAAGTTGATGGAAGGCATTGTCCAGATAGCTCCGCACACTTTCCGGTGCAGCTCCTGCCTGACTCATATCCAGTCGGATGACAGGACGCTTCACCCATTCTGTCTCCATCTGCATGATCTTCAGTCCCTCAAAGAGTTCCTTCTTGCCCAAGAAATAAGCTTCGAGTGTATCAACAAGGACAGATTTACCAAAGCGGCGTGGGCGGCTCAGGTAATTATACTTTTTATCTCTGTTGGCAAGCTGCCAGATGATATCTGTCTTGTCAACATACAGGTATCCACCCACTCTGATTACCTCAAAAGACTGGATGCCTACTGGCAATCTTCTATCGTTTATCTCTACCATCTTCCAGGATCTTTGGTTTACAATTGCAAATTTACGATTATTTTCTCAAATTGCCATCATTTTCTCTCTTTTTTCTGGATAATTCTTTTAAAGTTAGCAGGTTTCAAGTATAGGCGAAGCCCCAAAAGTTCACAGAAGGGTGTACAGGATAATTTCAACCATACAGGAGGGTGTGCTGGGTAATTTCAATCGTACAGGTCGGAAAATTCTGCAAAATTTGCATGAAATGATTATCAGAAACACAGCAAATTACTCCCTAAATCTGCCAATTTGCGTTTGCTCAAGCAGAAAATTTGACAAAAAAATGGGGAAATATGCAAAAATCATGAAGAAAAACACAAAATCGATGTAAAAGAAAACGAAAAAACATGTGGGCAACATGCCCAAAAACTTGGAACGGAGGCAAAAAACAGGCTTTTTTTGCGGCCCAAATCGAGGGTGGGCAAAAATGGGCACCACACCTTTTTAGGCTAAAATCCATCTTTTACAGAAATCCGAAAAAACAGAATTTACTACCCTTTTTGAACAGTTATTACTACCAAAACTGCTGCCGTGCCGATTCATTTCAACATTTATATATAAACAACGCGAGAAAAGTGAGATAAAGTATTGATAATAAGGGGGAACGGATGGGATTTGCCCACATTTTTGTCCACATTTATAAGGATTGTTCCAATTGGGTGGCAAAACGGCAGAATGGCAAAAAACCTCCCAATCTGTATAAAAACCTTTTATTTTCTTAACGGATTTAACAATAGTGCACGTCATAGAGGTGCACCGAGTATTCAAAAAAAAATACCGAACTTTGCAATCGAAATCTAAACAACCGAACTTTCGCATATCAGGAAGTTAAAGGAGTTAAGGAAGTTAAGGAGTTAAGACGTATGTCTTGCTGCTTAAAAAACTACGCCAAAAAGACTGTTGTCTTAACTCCTCAGCGACCGTAGGGAGCGATAACTCCTTTAACTTCTGAGCTTGCGAAACTCCAGTGAACAACAAACACATGACCAAAGATGTAGAAATAGAACTGGTGCTTTCACTGCCCAATGTGGAATGGCAGAGGAAGAAGCTGAGATTACCTCACTCTCAGAAGAGAGAAGCTGAGAAACCTCAGAAGAGAAGAAGCAGAGAGCCCACTCTGCTAAAGGATTACAGACGATTCTGCCAGAGCGAATCTGACGTTCGTGGGAGCGAATGCAAAAAACATGGGAGCGAATGTGGCAATCGTCACATTCGCTCCCACGATCCCCTGTTTCGCTCAGAGAAATCTCCTTTACTAAACTTCAGTCATTACCCATTAACCACGCAATGAATTACGGAATCAACAACGAAGAATCACCATAGCTCAGGAAACGGAAATCGTGAGCCAGAGCATAATCGTACACTTTCTTCCAGTCGCCATGGAGGAAGGCACTGACGAGGAGGAGAAGAGTGCTCTGAGGCTGATGGAAATTGGTGATAAGCATCTTCACTATCTTATACTGATAGCCGGGGGCAATGATGATCTGCGTGCTGGTGTGCAAAGCCTCCAGACCATTGCGGTCGAGATAGTCGATGATGGCCTGAATCGCCTGAGAAGGCTGAATGGCATTCACCAAACCGCCATCTGCCGACAACTCGTAAGGGTCCCACTGGTTAACGTGCAGATCGTCTTCTGTCGGCTCGGGATGAGAGAGCAGATGAACGCCCATATAGTACAGGCTCTCGATGGTTCGCACACTCGTAGTACCCACAGCAATCACCTCGCAATGGTGCTGCAGGAGCTTCTCCAACGTATGACGGTGCACCACGATATACTCGGTGTGCATGCGGTGGCCCTCTATCTCAAGACTCTTCACCGGCTTGAAGGTACCAGCGCCCACATGAAGGGTAACCTCCTCGCGCTCAATGCCATGGCGGTCGATATCCTGCAATACGGCATCGGTGAAATGAAGTCCGGCAGTAGGAGCAGCCACACTGCCCTTTATCTTCGAGTAAACCGTCTGATAGGTAGTCTTGTCGCTCTCCTCGGTGGCACGGTTGAGATAAGGCGGAATAGGCAACTCGCCCACGGTCTCGAGAATCTCGGCAAAGGAGACCTGCGTGTTGTCCCAGTCGAAGTCGACCCAATAGTTGGTGCCACCACCCTTCGCCACCATAGAGGCAGCCTCCGAGCCTAAGGCGTCGCCACGGCGCATGGTGGCAGAGAGTGTAAGCTGATGCCCCTTGATCTCGAAGTCGCGCTTCAGACTGCCCTCCTTCCACTTCTTCAGATTGCCTATCATGCAGAGCCATGAGCAATGTCCAGTCGTCTGGAACATGAGCTCATAGTCGGTAGGATCGGCAGGCTCCATGAGGAAGACCTCTATCAGGGCACCCGTCTCCTTGCGGAAATGCAGACGCGCCTGAATCACCTTGGTATTGTTGTAAACCATCAGTCCGCCCTTGGGCAGGTATTCCGGCAAATGGTAGAACACATCCTCGCCTACCTCACCATGACGGTAGAGAAGGAGTTTGGAATGGTCGCGCTGCGCCAAGGGGAACTTGGCAATGCGCTCATCAGGAAGGGGGTAATTGTAATCGGTAATTTTTATATGTTTTGTATCCATTATGATTGAATTTTAATGTTACACTCCTCCAGCCATGACTATCGCCCGCAAGAAGGCATAGACCAGGGTGAAAGCCAAGATGCAGAGTATCTTGTCGATATCATCGTGGTCGTAACCCGTGGGGGTGTACTGGTCGGAGATATATGTGATGTGGGGTGACACCTTGTAATACAGTTTCAGATAACCTATGTAGCACACGACACCGATGACAGCACCCACGAGGAGTCCGCAGAGAATGTCGGAGGGATAGTGCATGCCGAGATACAGACGTGTCCAGCAGTTGAGCAGCGACCACGAGAAGAGGGCGATGGCGAGGCGCTTGCCCCGCATGAGGAGCGAGAAGAACATCGCTATCGACATGGTGTTGGCTGCATGAGCCGAGAAGAAGCTGTAGCCACTGCCACGAAGGTTGCCCACCACCTGAATGGTGTATTTCAGGATGGGGTCGTTGTTGGGGCGCCATCGTTCCACCAAGGGTTTTACCACGCCATCGGTGATACCCTCGGAAAGAGCCACACAGACGAGTGCTCCCATTACCGCCAGACCAATCTGCGCCATCGTCTCATTGTTGCGCACAATGATGTAGAAGAGGGTGAGATAAAGCGGTATCCAGGTGAGCCCCGACGTAAGGACGAGCGCCAACTGGTCGATGAACAGATTGTCGCTTCCATTGAAGAAGTGGAGCACCTCGAGATCGGTGAGAAGACATGAGACAAACATCATATTTCCTCCAGTTGTTTGGTTTCTATCCATCCATCTCTACCATCTGCCAGGTGGATGCCACGCCAGCCATCCATAGAGCGGTCGGTGATGTCGACACGCGTTCCCTCATGAATGACGAACTGGTCGGCGCTCTGTCGGGAAGGAGTCTTCTTGACATTGACCGTAGGAGCCACGATGATGGCACCCGTGCGGTTGACGAGTATCTGTTTCTGCTGATAGGCAAAGAGCGAACTCAAGAGGAAGACGACAAAGAAGAGGATGCCGCCGAAGAAGCCGGCCTTGCGCAACAGCAACTGGGGCGCGAAGAGATAGACCAGCACCAATACCAAGGCAAGGATGATGGACAGGATGCCCGTCTTGGCCCAGTTGTCGACACTGGTGAAGTTGACCAGCGCCTTGTACCAGGTGACGAAGAACATCTCGCTGACAGGAGTGATCTTGTCGATGGTCTTGCTGCGAGCAAACTGCAGGTTGAAGTTGATGTCCTCGTCGCCGGGCGACAGCAGATGGGAACGTTCGTAAGCCAGGACAGCCTTGGTGATGTTGTCGGTGCGATAATAGGCATTGCCGAGGTTGTAGTAGACCTCAGGCGAAACACCGTTCTTGAGCAGGTCCTCATAGTCCTTGATGGCCTGCTGATAGTTGCCCTTGGTGTACTCGGTGTCGGCGTTCTGCTTGGTGACAGCAGAGGCAGAGAGGCTGAAGCCCATGAAGATGAGCAGCAGCACCACACCGAAGGTATAGTCGCCCTGACGGGCAGAAGTCTTCTTGCCCTGCTTGCGGGCAGCCTTAATGGCATTCTCTATTTCCATAATAGCAGTCATGGCTGAATCGAAAGTCTTGTTCATATTGCCGGCAGGGTCGCCAGGAGCATAGCGCTCAAACTCACACTCGTCGAGAGCCTGGGTAAACTTCTCTATGGTGTCGGCATCAACGGAGTGAGCCAACAGCTTATCCTGAATATTCTCGCGCGAGAGCTGTTCGACAGGCATATTGAGCTTGTAGCTGACGTAGCCCCACAAGGCTCTGAGCACCTCGTCGTAGAACTCGCCCTGCTTGCGGGCCATCATCAGGGTGCGTGCCTTCTTGAGTCGCTTGGTAGCTATCTTGTTGGCCTTGTTGGAACGCATCTTCACGATGTCGGCATTCTCGATGGCACGGCGGCGGAAGGCGATGAGCAGACCGATGAAAGCGATGAGAGGCACCATCAGACTCGTCCAATAACCAAAGCTGCCATAGAACATATCGTCGATGTCGCAAAGCTTGCTCTTGCCCAACTTCAGGGCATGAATGTCCTTATCGGCATTGCTGTAGTTGGCCGACGACGAACCGTCTGAGCCGTCGCCCTGCTCCACGGTGAGGGTGAAGGGCTGGGTCTTGATGGTGCGGTAGGCATTGGTCTTGGTGTCGTAGTAGGTGAACTCTACCGATGGAATGGTGTACTTGCCCTGATTGCGCGGAACAGCGAGGAAGTCGTAAACCATGTTGCCCTCCACACCGTTCTGGGTGAGCTTGGTCTTGTCGGTGATCTTGGCGTCATACTGGTCGAAGTCTTTCGGCAGGTTGAGCACAGGCTGCTTGAGGAGTTTCAGGTTTCCGATGCCTCCCACTACCACACGGATGTTGATGGGATCGCCGGCCTTCACGTCGTTCTTGTCGAGCGTGGCAGAGATATTGAAGCGGCCTACTCCACCCGAGAAGTTGGCAGGACGTGCAGGCAGCGGGTCCACCTGAATGGTAATGCCTGGCGCCTTGATAGACTTATGCACCTCCACATAACCCGAGCCGCCATTGAAGAAAGCCTCGATGGGGTCGACATTGCGGTTCTGCTGAACCACGATACCCTTGAAGGTGATGGACGGAATCTCGAGCTTGCCCGTCATCTGAGGATACATGACGTACTGACTCCAGGTGACACAACGGTAAGGACGGCCGTTGATAACCTCGGTGTGAAGCACTTTCTGCTGTGGCTGTGGCACCTCCTGAGAGTGGAAGCCCTTCAGATCGGGCATCTTGCCGTCGAGTTGGGTAAGGTCGACCTGTGTATAGACCTTATAGGTAAGGAGCACAGGCTCCTGCTCGTGCACACGCTTCTTGTTGGCAGTGACCTTGATGAAGAGGTCTTTGCCCGAGATGGCAGAACCCGCCTGACGCATGCGAGGCTCATCGGCATCATCGTTGTGCATCCTGGGTGCTCCGCCAGAGTTGTGAGCATGGCCCGAGACGGTGATTTTGACAGGATGGGCTGCGAGCTTCTTGCCATAAACCAGTGCATGCGAGGTACCGATGGTGTAAGTTCCAGCCTTGCCTGCATAGAGCGTGTAGGTGATGGTGAAAGAGGAAGAAGAGCTGGTGTGGCCGTTGACCACCTGATAGCTCGACTGCGAAGAGGTGTAGGGTCCGGCTATCACCTCCAGTCCATCGGGCACATTGCCCATACGGAACTCCTCCACTTCACGGGCGTTGACCGTATAGGCTACCCTGAAGTTCTCGCCAGCAGCAACATGTGTTGGTGCAGATACCGCTACACGCTGCGCCTTGGCTTCCTCCGCCAGACCCAGTATCACGAATATCATCAATGTGTACCATTCTATTTGCTTCATAATGAAATGATGTTTGCTTATTGTTTTACCAGTTCTTGTCGTACTGCCTGCGCCGTGGCTGACTCATCGCCTTCTGCATCTTCTGCTTGGTGGCCTTCTCCTGCTGCACGGCTGCATTGAGCAACTGCTCGGCATTGTCACGGCTCATCTTGTCCTGCTCGGGCTTCTGTGACTGGTTGTTCTTATCTTTGTTTTGATTATTGTTCTGCTTGTTCTGATTCTTGTTCTGATCCTTGTTCTTGTTCTGATCCTTGTTCTGATCCTTATTCTTCTTGTTCTGCTTGTCCTTGTTGTTCTTGTCGTTGCCGCTCTTGTTCTTGTTTTGGTTCTGCCGGTTCTTCTGATTCTTCAACTGATGCTTGCAGAGCGCCAGGTTGTAGCGGGTCTCGTTGTCCTGAGGATTGTTGCGCAGCGCCATCTTGTAACATTCTATTGCCTTGGCAAACTCCTGATGGTTCTGCATGATGACGCCCATGTTGTGGAAGCTCTTGGCACGGCGTATCTTGTTGGTGGTCTGCAAGTCGGCAGACTTGGCAAACTGCTGCATGGCAAGCGAGTCTTTCTGCTGCATCATGAGCGCACAGCCCAAGTTGTAGACCGCCTGAGGATTGTTGGCATTGCGGGCTATCGCCTTGCGATACTGCACCTCGGCAGCAGTCCATTTGCGTGCCCTGTACTGGCGGTTGCCCTGACGGATGAAGGTGCGGTCGTTCTGTGCCAGTGCTGCAACTGTACTGACGAGGAGCAGCCCCAACAGCAAGCACAGCCTGCGCAGTCGCAGGGACGATATGATATGATAAGTTAGATACATTGCGATTAATTTTTAATGTGTAAAGAACTTCACGTTGCGGAGAAGCGGATTCTTCGAGCATACAGATGTCGAGGATGAGCAGGAGGATGACCAGGATGCCTACAGCCTGGAACTGCTCGTCGTACTCGCTATAGATGACGGTGTCGGTCTCGCCCTTCTGCAACTTGGAGAGGTCGTCGTTGAGTGCCTGCTCCGCATCGCTGGTGTTGTCGACGTGAATATACTGTCCACTGCCAGCCTGAGCTAACTGTCGGCACATCTGCTCGTTGAGAGCAGTCATCACGGTGTTGCCCGTACGGTCTTTGAGATAAGAGCCGTCGCCCATAGGAATGGGGGCTCCCTTGGTGCTTCCTATTCCCAGAATGAAGACATTGATGCCTTTATTCTTGGCTGCCTTGACAGCATCCTCGGCTCCCGGCTCATGGTTCTCGCCATCGGTAATGACGATGATGGCGCGTCCCACATGGTCTTGCTGGGTGAAGCTCTTGGTGGCCAGGTCGATGGCAGCAGCAAAGTTAGTGCCCTGGGTCTGGATGAGGGCTGGTGTGGTGTTCTGCAGGAACATCTTGGCAGACACGTAGTCGCTGGTGATAGGCAACTGCACGAAGGCATCGCCGGCAAAGACGATGAGACCTATCTTGTCGTTGGTGAACTTGTCGACCAGGTTCTCCACCAGCATCTTGCTCTTGTCGAGTCGCGAAGGCGCCACATCCTCTGCCAACATCGAGTTGGAGATGTCGAGACAGATGATGGTCTCAATGCCCTGACGCTTGTCGTGAGAAATCTTGCTGCCCATCTGTGGACGCGCCACCATGAGGATGAGCAGGGCCAAGGCTGCAAGCAGCAAGCCGAACTTCACCGTGGGGCGATAAGATGACACATTGGGCATAAGGGCTTTCAACAGCTCAGGGTCGCCAAACTTTCGGAGCTTGGCCTTTCTCCTTCGCCATCCTATGAACCTCACCAGTACGAGTACCGGCAACATCCACAGCAGCCACAAATATATTGGATCTTCAAATCTTAGCATATTCATTTGATATTAATTGAACTTCGGCTCGTCTCTTCACTATGGGATTCTTCTGAGCCAGGTGATGCGAAGCAATATCTCTGCGAGCAGTACCAACAGGGCTGCAAGGGCAAAAGGCTGATAAGCCTCGTAGCGCTTGGCGAAATGGGTGACATTCATCTTCGTCTTCTCCAACTTGTCGATGTCGTGGTAGATGCGCTTCAGCTCGGCGTTGTTGGTGGCGCGATAGAAGTTGCCATCAGTGGTACGGGCAATGTCCCTGAGTGTCTCGGTGTCAATCTCCACAGGCATGTTGACGTACTGAACGCCAGCCGCTGTGGGCATAGGGTAAGGAGCCACCTTGTTGGTTCCCACACCGATGGTGTAGACTCTGATGCCAAAGCTCTTGGCTATCTCGGCGGCAGTCATAGGCGAAATGTCACCGGTGTTGTTGCTGCCGTCGGTCAGGAGGATGACCACCTTGCTCTTGGACTTGGAGTCCTTCAGACGGCTGACAGCATTGGCGAGACCCATACCCACCGCCGTTCCGTCGTCGATGAGTCCACGGGCAGTAATGTCGGTACGGGTGTCCTGCAACAGGCGCAACAGACTGGCATGGTCAGTGGTCATAGGACACTGGGTGAAGGCCTCACCAGCAAAGATGGTAAGACCGATGTTGTCGTTGGGACGGCCTGAGATAAACTCGTGAGCCACATCCTTGGCAGCCTCCATACGATTGGGTTTCAAGTCTTCTGCCAACATAGAGGTAGAGACGTCCATCGCCATCATGATGTCGATGCCCTCCACCGTCTTGTTGTCCCAGGAGTTGTGGGTCTGCGGACGAGCCATCGCACAGACGATGAGCACGAAGCACAGACATCTGAGCATCATGGGCAGATGGACAAGGCGCTGCCGCAGGCTCTTGGGAGCATAGGCAAACTGCCGGGTGTCGCTCAGCCTCATGGTAGGCTCGTTCTTCTTCCTGTACAGGAAATACCATAATATATAAGGTATCAGCAACAGGAGCAACAGAAAATATGCTTTACTTGCAAATTCCATGTTTTTATAATATTATTCTTTTTTATTCTATACTCCTACATCAGCAGCATGCAGGCGCCATAGATCACGTAGGCGGTGATGGCTGCCATGACAATCGCTCCACCCCAGAGCAAAGCCTTGATGAGCTTGCGCTGACTGCGCGTCTTGCGATCCTGGTCGGTAAGCTCGGGAGCTACCTTCTCCTCGACGGTCTGCTCGTTGGTCTTCGTCTGGTCGATGAAGTTGATGGCGTTGACCAGATTGGCGTCATTCTCGCCAAGGAAGGTCTCGTACTTGGCAAACTTCACGAGGTCGGCAGTACGGAAGAGCTGTTTCAACTCGTCTATCATCTTCTGGTCGCCAGCCGACTGCAGATGCTCTATAATCTCGCCGCTGGTCATCTCCATGGCACGGAAGCCAAAGCGCTGCTCTATGTACTCGCGCAGCGTGGTGGTGAGGCGGGTGTAGTATTCCTTCTGGGTCTCC
>ERZ857745.2355-NODE-2355-length-20599-cov-39.718458_pt1 | contig 20599 bp, 8 predicted proteins | sample MGYA00519699_ERZ857745 | MGnify/ENA primary metagenome ERZ857745 (study PRJEB31778, sample SAMEA3449357) | human gut metagenome | biome: human gut; feature: human-associated habitat; material: faeces | place: United Kingdom | collected 2010/2012 ...
TCAGTAGTTATTATCCTTTTTTATTAAAAAAAATGCACTTTTTTTGTGCATTTTTATATTATTCTGGAATAATATTTTTATTTGAAATTGTTATTACAGGTCTTACTTCTTTTGCAGTATTTGCAGTAACCCATTTATTTTTAGAACTATTATATCCATTTTGAATTGATGTAGATGATTTACTTACATATTTAGCTAGATTTTTTACATTTGTTGTATCAATTATATTACCATATACATCTTTTTCTTGTGTCATAAATACAGAATTCATTAGCCAGAAATCATTTGAACCATATAACCAAGATAAATCAGAACTATTATTAGCTTTTAATTTGTTATATTCAGTTTCTGTTAATAATCTTACTTTATATGAACCATATTTATTAGACATACATTTACCTTCACTAGCAAGTGTTCCACCATATGATGCTGCTTGTAATCCTGATGCATCATCACAAACACTATTATCTACTAATATTGGTAAATTCAAACTATTTTGATTTACAAAATCACCATTGATATATTTATTTATTTTTGAATTACTCCACTTATATATATCATTTGCTGAATTTGTATGACCCATTTTAGTACTTATAGTTCCTGAATCTGCAAGTAAAGTTAATATTTGTTCTCCATCTTTATTTTCAGTATTTATAACATGGAAATCAATACCTGCATATCTAATTGCTTCACCAACTTTATATGAATTAGAATCAGCATTTGTATCTTCTATTTCTTTATTTGGTTCATATTTTTCTACTTCTAATAAGGACACAGTATTTATATATGATCTACCATATTCACTTGCTGGTACATCTAATACTATAGTTAAATATCTCTTTTCACCTGGTGAAATTAAATCATTTTCGAGTGCTACACTTTTTAGTGTACCATCTGAATAGAACCAATCTTTATTAATTGAATCATCTGCGTTAAATACAGTATTTTGTGGTATATCTTCACTAATTAATTTTACATAACCAGCAGAAGTTGAATTATTTGTTATTTCAATTCCATAATATACTCTTGCGGATGCATATAAACTATTTCTTACACTTAACATAACTTTTGTTTGATTATCATATGTATAAGAATTAAATACTCCGTTATTATTTAAATCTACTTTTGTTATATATTTTTTAATTTCAAATCCAAAAGATTTTATTGGAATTAAACCTATATTTAAATCTGATACTTCTTCAGTTTTTTGATCTAATCTTATTCCGGGATATCCCATATTATTTCTATCAATTCCGATTTCAATAATATTATCGCCAACTTTATAACCATCTGAATCTTTTGTTTTATCTTCTGTTGCATATCTTAATGTTAAATCATATGATGAGCTATCATAATCTGCTCTTATTTTATAATTACCTTTTTCAAGATCTTTGAATACATATTTACCATTTTCATCTGTTAAAGTAGTATCAACTTTTGATAAATTTTCATCTTGATCTACTTTATATAAAGTAATACTCATATCTTTATAATAAGTATCTGAACTATCTTCTATACCATTTTCATTATTATCCATAAATACTCTACCTGATATAGATCTACTTATTACACTTGTTTCAAGTTTGTTTGAAGATACATTTCCTAGTGATGAGTTATATCCTACAAATGAATTGATATATTTATCTGAATAACTATTATTTTCAGGTTTTATTATAACTTTTATATCATCTGAATATGAACCTTGTTTTAAGTTAATATCAGTAATTTTAATTGCAGTTACATCCATAAATTCATTTGCAATATTACATTCTTCGAATTCATTATTTTTATTGTTTACTTCTTCTTCAATTAAATTTGATGCTTGAGTAGAACAATATATTTTTGCAGTTCCAAGAGAACTTGGCATTTCTAATTTTACTTTATATGTTCCATTAAATTTAGAACCATTTTTATCTCCGTTACTTGGGAATTTATCTAAAATAGCATAATCATTAATATCACCAGTTGTATTATTATACATATTTAATACATAACCAAATTCACTATTTTTTTCTACTTTAGAACCATTATTATCATGTTTTTGTGTTAATATTACTTTATTTTCACCATTTGCATATATTGTAAAGCTTCCTGTTAAGTAATTAAAATAACTTGTATCTTTTTCACCATTTATATTAATAGCTTCAACAGTACTAGTAACTGTTAATGGAATACCAGTTCCTACTAATGTAGGAGATAATGTTGCTTTAAAATTAATTTCAGGTATTTCCATATTTGGTTTTGTATATGGAAGTACATATGTTAAATAAGTATTATTATTATCACTTACAACAGTTGGTTCACCTAACTTTTTATCTGGTACATATGTAAGACCATTTGGAATAGTTACATATATTTTTAAACTATTTATATACCAAACATCATCCGCACCAACATTTTCATTTAAATCTGTTATTGTTGTTTTAACATTATAATTAATTGTTTCACCATTACTTACATTATAGTTAATTTTTACGCTTCCATCTTTTTCTTTATTTGTAACTGTTACATCTTCTCTTGATGTAAAGTTAACTATTTTTAATGAATCACCCCATGGGCTATCTGAATCAATTGATGATATATTACTACCTTTATATATTGTTTTATTATAGTTATTAGGATTTGTAATACTATTTGAATCATTAGTTATTCTTGGTGAATAATATGTTACATTACTATCATAATCTGATGATTTTGCCATTACTACTGTTTGATATGTTTGTGTTAAATCACTAACATTTCTAACTCTTAAATTAATTTCAACTATTACTTTAGCCGAATCAGGTAATATTATACCTTTCTTTGTTTGAACAACTATTTTAGTAATAGGAATTTCTTTATTATCTTTATCTTTTGCATCTGATATTTTTTCAAATATTTGTTCAAAATTATCATTTGCTTTGATACATGGTCCACCATATAAATTCATTATTTGGTCATTTGAATAAGTATTTATATTTTGTTTTACAATATTACATGCAGTTTGAACAGTACTTAAATCTTCAGCACTTACTTTTGCATCTGTTACTGCAGTATAATTTGAATTATTAAAATCTCCAGATATATAAGATACTTCAAAACCATCTTGTGATAATTTTTTATCTCCAGCACCTTCTACTGTAATTTTAATATCTTTATCTCCATTTTGAATAACTCTATATGCATTTGGATCTACTTTTATTACTTCTTTCAATCCTTGATCTGACTTTGTTTTCTTATAATTAAATGTTGTTTTATAAACTACTGTTTCACCTTTAGAAACAGCACCTTTACCGTTACCATCTGTTGAAATTTTATTATTTGCTTGATCATAATATTCACCTTGTAATGAATAGTCAATTATTTCATAATATTTATTTACAGCATTTGCTTCAAAATTTGCAAGTGTTATTTCTGAACCATTAGTATCTCTTATTTTTAAATTTTTTATATTTAGTGTTGTATTGATATCATTTTTACCATCTTCTGAAGTTCTTGGTGAGAATACTGTTGCAGCATATGTTGCGATATAATGTGATTTATTTGAAATTGATGTTCCATCAGCATTAAGTGTTGCCTTTGCATATGTTATTTTATAATCAGATGCTAATACGGAATAATTTGAATCTGATACTTTTGTTAATTTTATTTGACCTGGTGTATTAATAAGTTTACTTCCACTAGAGTTAGTACTATATGGATTTGCACTTGTAACTGATTCTATACCTGATACTGAATTTGGACCATAAAGTCTTAACCAACTGTCTTCCATAAATACTGATTTATTAGAACCATTTTGTGAAGCAGAAACATTAAATGATATATCTGATCCATCTGGCATAGTAACACCTTTAAGACCTTTTATATTATCTCCTACAATTTCTATTCCAAAAACATAAGTTAAATATCTACCTGTATTATCTTTATATATTGATTTTTGTCCTTCATTTGTTTGTCCAACTAAATTAACATTATAATCTGCTTCCTTAGATGAAACTACTGTTGGCATATAGTTTCTAAATCCTGGTGTATTACTTACAGTACTATATTTATTTGTTTTATCACTATCATATTCATAGTTTGTTGCACTATCTGATATATTTCCTAAACTAATTAAATAATTCGAATCAGTATTAGTACTTTCTTGTACTTCAAATTTAGGACTAATTTTTGTACCATTAGGAGCACCTAAAACATATAATGTAATTGTTGAATTAAATTCACCATAAGTATCAACTCCCGTAAAAGTATATGTATGAGATGTTTCATTAGCTTCAGCGTTTTTATCAAAAGAAACATATTTTGCAACTGAATCTGGTATTGTAACTTTAATTGAGACTGTTCTATCTTCATAATCTGTTACTCCATCTTTACCCATTATTGAATATTTAAAATTATAAGAAAGTTCATCAAAAGATCTAACAATTCTATTATCAGCGTTATTATCATTACCAGCAGTATAACCTTCTATAACTGAATAAGAATTAGTATCTGAATAATTTAATCCATCACTTGAATCAAATGTAGATGTCCCTGTTGTAATTTTAGTCATTTTTACACTTCTTATTGCAACTTTATTAGCCGCAGTGTCTGCACTTGCAAATCTTCCATATATAATAAAACTAATAACTAAAAAAACTACTACTAAAATAAAAATATATTTATTTTTTTTATTTTTCAAAATATCTTTCATACACTCACCTATTTTCTATAACAATTATATCAATTTGATATATTTTTTTCAAGTTATATAAAGTAAAAATCTATTTATTTTGTAAATAAAAAAATATGATTTTTTTCATCATATTTTTTATTCAAAATCATAACTCCAATTAATTTTTGTTATTTTTCCTTTTTTATAATCTAATGTTAATTTTGATATATTAGAATACATATCATTTACGGTTGCATCTTTATTAACATATACAACTTTTTTATTATTTCTAACACCAAAATAAATTGTATCTGTTATTTCTTCATCGCTTAAAGAACCAATAGAATAATTACCATATAAATATTGCCCGCTTTTATTTTCTACTTTAAACTTTTTCATTGTTTTAACAATACTATTACCAATTTTTATATTTCTATTTATTACATATTTATCACTTTTTATTTCAACACCAGTAAGAATATAATCATCGTAATTCTCTCTTAATGTTATTTTTAAATTATTATACTCTAATTCTTTATATGAATATTTATCTCTAGTTTTATTACTTTCTTTTATTGGAGTTCCTAATTCTTTTAACACTTTTTCTTCATTATCACCATATTTTAAATTATTTATAGTTAAATCAGAGATAGAGAATATAGTTTTATTATTTGTTTTTATATTAATAGCACTAAAATCTCTATAATTTCTAGATGCAACCAAAAGAGACAATAATATAACTATTACTAATGATGTTATAACAAGCATAATTTTATCTCTTTTTAGTTCTTGTTCAATGGTCTTTTTTTTCTTTTTATTCTTTTCCATTTAACTATCCCACCTTACTCTGATTTCTTCTTTATTCTAAGTGCTATCATAAGTGCTACTATTATAGCTACTATTGATGAAATTATTAAACCATATCTTATTACTGTTTGTCCTGTTCTATTCCATATTAAGAATTCTGCACTCGCACTTGATGTAAATGATAATGTTTCTGTTTTTGCTTTATTTACTATTATAGAATTACCATAAACATTACCTGCACTATCTACAAAGAATGTTGCTACATTTGGATTTTTTCCAAGTTCTTTTCCTGGTGCTGCTTTTGTTTCTACTATTCTATATTGTCCTTCTTCTAAATAGTATACTGTTGCTTTACCATCTTTTGTTGTTATAACTTTATTATCTGTACTCTTATCAACTTTATAGAATACACCAGTTTCTGTTTCTTCTTTTGTTACTGTTATATCGTGATATTTTTTATTTGAATCAAGTTTTTGTAATTTAAACTCTGCACCATCTAATAAGTTATTATATTCATCATATTTATAGAATGTAAATGGTGTTGGTTTATTAATAAGTGTTTTGTATGTATCAGATACATATTCTGTATTTTTTGGTATTGTTACCATTGTAAATCTATCTTCATCGTTCTTTGGAAGTGAATATCCTTTAGGAGCTTTTGTTTCTTCAATTATATAACAATGATCATATTCTAAGTATTGAATTAAAGCTTCCCCTTCTTTTATTTGGACTTTTTTATTATCATTTGTAAGTGATTCATTAAAATCAGCCCATGTATTTTGATAGTTTTTATAAGTTAAACTAGTCATATTATTTACTGCAATATCACTACATTTAGCACCATCTTTATCAGTACATGTTAGTACTGTATCTGTATCTTGTTCTGGTCTATTTTCATATACACCATCTCTAATTGTTTTTAATTTTAATAATTTTTTAGGTTGATTCATTGCTGATAAATTAGAATTACAACTAGTTCCTTCATATACTTTAAATTCTGCTCCTGGAAGTAGTTTTCCATCATCAGAATATTTTCTAATTATTAATGATGTTGGCTTATTTGGTACATCTATTTCATCAACTTTTACAGTTGTATTTGTTACTGTAAATCTTGTTTCTGCATTTCTACCTGATGGTAATGAATAATTATATGGAGCAACTGTTTCAAGTAATACATAACTTGAATTTGGATCATTTGATTCTAAATATCTTAATATAAGTAATCCTTTATATGGATGTAAACTTGTTACATATTTTTGTCCTTTAGAAACATCACTATCACTTATCTTTTTATATACTTCTACACCAGCTAATCCTGCTGCATCAGTTGGATCTTCTTCATCTTTTGTTATTACAGCTCTTGGACTAAATTTAACTAATGTCATTCCATTCTTTTCTCTTTCTGCAACTGTTTTATAATCAGCCGGATGACATTCTGTTCCTTTCTTACATTTGTATACTTCAAATGTTGTTGTTTCATCATCTATTAAATAATTATATTTCGAATCTCTTTTTTCAAATCTTACTCTTGTTGGTTTATCATTTATTATATTTGTTGTAGTTTTATGTGTTGTATCTCCTTCTGTACAAGGTATTTGATATTTAGCACTTGTTGGAGTTGATGTTGTATTTTCTTTAACATAAACTGAACCATCTGGAACACTTACTTCCTCTACTGTATATTCATTACCTCTACATAAATTAGTTATTTTAATATGTCCACCACATGTATGTAATTCTGTTCCATTTTTATCTGTTTGATCAGAGCTTACATATCTATATTCGCTATAACTGTCATCTGTTGAACAATTTCCGTGGTCTGCTACTTTTTTAAGAGTTAAGTATCTACCACTTGAATCTTTTATTTTAAATACGATTTTATCAAAATCATTTCTCTCTTTATCATTTTCAAATTTAACATTTTCTTCACTCTTATTTTTATCTGCAGCATCATAATAACTATAAAAGTCTTTTTTAGTAAATGTTATTTCAGTAGGTGTATTAGTCAATTTTTGAGTCACTACTCCATATGTAGTACATGATGTAGCTTTTGAACTTGAACAATCAGTTATTGTAAATTGATGACTACTATTTGAACTATAATTTGGATAGTAATATCCAACACATTTACTAGAATCAGTACTATTAGTGCATGTACTTCCTTGACTTTCTTTTATTGAATATGTTCCTTCTGGTAAATGTAATACTTTTAATTTTCTATTTTTATTAAGATATAAAGCGCTACTAGCACCAGTTAAATTACTAGGTGCATCTTTATCATTACCAGCAAAGTCATAAGTTCCATCACTATTTTTAACAAAATGTAATATATCTCCGTTTGAATTATATATATTAAATTCTATTTTTTGTAATTCTTCAGTAGTTAACTCTTTCAATGTCTTTTTAACACCATTAATAATTATTTCAGTATTACTATCTCCAGAAGATACATCTTTTGTAAATTCAAATTCTGTTTCATAGTTTGTAAATGTATTGTTACTTGTTTTTGCTTGAATAGATGTAGTTAAATTTAATTGTATTGTTTTTTTATTACTAAATGTATGATATTTAGCAGGTTTTGTTTCTACAATTGTATAAGCTCCTTGAGCTTGAGTATTGTCCCCAACTTTTTTACCATTATTAGGTACTCCAATTATACATACTTCACCATTATCATCTGATACTAAATCAACTGGATTCTGTTCTGTACTTTGAAGATTATTCTTTTGAGTTTCAGTTGCAAAAGAATCAAATACATAACATTTTTTCTGTGGTGAATTTTCTGGATAATCAACTTTTACTCTATTACCAGAATCTGACATTTTTACTTTTATATATTTATATGAATTATTTTCATCTGTATATCTAGCATTAAATCTTGCACCAGATACTGCTTTTCCATTTTCATTTTCTTTATACCAATTTAAAAGCTGTTTACTATTATTGTACTCAACAAAATTTTCACCTGTGATGACACTTTTACAATTATCAACAAAAGAAGTTTTTCCTTTATTTCCTTGATCAGTCGTTCCTTGTGGCATAAGTACAGGAATTATCTCAATTTGTGAACCAGCGGCGTATCCTGCAGGTGTTTGTGTTTCAATAACTGTTTTAGTGGAATTATCAGTACCTAAAAAGAAATATGCTAAGCCATCTTTCTTTGTCACATCATCTTTTCCGTCACTATTTATTGAAGATAATTTACCATCAGATGTCATAAATCTTGCTCCAGAAAGAGGTGTTTTTGTACTTGAATCAATTTTTCTAACAACAGCACAATAATACTGTTTGCGATCAGATTGAGTTTTTATTTTTGCAGCAGTAAAATCCGATTCTATACAATCTTTATATGAAATTTGTTTAGTATCTTTATCAACAGTTCTTTTCATTTCAGTTAATTCAGAATCTGCAAATGAAATAGGATTTCTGCTATCCGAATCATTCCAGTATTTAAATGTTCCACTACAATTAGCTCCTCCTGTAAGTGTTCCTTTCGTTCCATGTTCAGATATTTCATAAACATAATGGTATTCAGGATTTTGTCCTCCAATAATTCCTGTTCCACTAGATTTGTTAGAGTACCATCCCAAATTGTTATAAATCACTAATCCATTGCCTGATGTAGTTTTTTCAGTTGAATTCATTCGAAATTTAATACCATTTACTGCACAACCCGTTTCAACATCTACTTTTTTTACAGCAAGGCAATATTTTCTTTTAATGTTACAATATGAATTACCATATTCCGTATCTTTAGTATGGTCAGTAGTATATGCTGTTAGCACTTTATCTGTATATCCGCCTTCTCTTTCCGTATATCCATTACAATTTGCATCCCTTGCATAATCAGCCCCACTTACAGTACTTTTATGTGTAGTTTCATTAAATATTTCCTTAACGCAATATTTACCAGAGTTAGGAAGCCCTGAAAAAGTTACACGTCCCTTACTATTAGTAGTTTTTTCATCTATTACATCGCCATTACAATCTGAATCATCATTAGCACCTTTAAATCCAGAGTATATTCTAAAAGCAACGCCTTTGTGCTCCCACTCTTTAAATGTATTTGAAGTTTCATCATATATTTTTTTCTGAATTTTCAATTTATATGCTATATTTTTTGCTTTAAATCCTCCTGCTGCAAACTGTGTTGCAACAGGTTCAGTTGAATTATATTTTACAAGGATTTGACCATCTTCCACTTTAAGTGTAAATGTTGTAGGTAACAAACTTGGATTAGTGTTTGAATTTTGATGATCTACACAGGCAGATCTAAGCCATTGATTAACTTTTACAGTTGCAGTAACTGTACCAGTTTTACAATTTTTTCCATCTTTATCACAATGCTTAAATTCTTTACTAAAATTAAGTTTCCCAACCTTAATATAAAATAGCCAATATTTTGCTGTAATTTCAGAATCATTAAGAGATTTTACATCAGCTCGTATTGATGAATCAACAACATCTTCGGGCATATCTCCATCATTCCACACTCCATTATTATAATACCCATCTTCAGTATCATAATAATATTCATATGATCCTGAAACTTCCGCATCATCAAGATCTGAAAGTTCATACCCATCTGTTCCATTCACTTCAATCGTAATAGCATCTGTTGTTGCATCTTCAGCCATAGCATTACTAAAATTAAAAATAGAGAGAAAGAAATTTTTTAATAAAGCTGTCTTTTTAATTTTAATATCAACTTTACTTAGATAGAATGTATATGAATCAAAAGAAATAACTCCAGTTTCATTATCCCATTTATATTTTTTTTCATTTAATGGTGTTTTAGAACCATTAATGTAAATTTTCATATCTTTTTTTGATATATATTTTCCTTTTTTAAATTTGAAAACAGATATTTTAGGTTCTTCAAAATAAAATTTACTTGTATTTGTTTTAGATTTTGTTGTAAACTTTGTTATATTAACATCATATGATATTTTATTAAGTTCTTCTTCTGTAATTGCATTTACTAATTCTAATCTGATAGTTTCACCGTCATACGCAGAATATTTAGAATCATCATAATATTTAGTAGGTATAAAAATTTTTCTTGTTTTTTCATCATATTTTACATCATCAACTAAATTTGCTTTTGTATCATTTAAACCAGTTGTAATTTTTTTAATTCTTTTAAATGCTATATCATTTATATCACCTATAGTGGCAACATAATATTCTCCCTCTTTTTTTAAGTCTTCATCTACAGAAAATCCACTAAAAAAATGATTTAAATAACTAGAATCTTTAAAATTTTCATCTGTAACTTTATCTTTATCTATTTCTACAAATGTAATACGCACAGTTTTTTCTTTGGTTGTTTTAGAATTCGTCTTATCAAATTTAATACTATCATAAACTAAATATGTTAAAAAAGCAAAAACGAATAAAATAAATATCCCAAAAATAATTTTTCTCTTTTTCATAATATCACCCTAAAATCCTATCATACTTTCATTATCATTACTAACATAATCTTTTAAATAATCTTTCTTAACAACATCCTTAGGAATTGTTTTAATTTCAATTTTTTCAATATTTTCTGAAATATTTCCTGAAATTTGTCCATTACAAGTCCAACCCAACCATTTGTCTTTTTTATTATAAGTTCTATAACAAACATCATATTTTTCTAAAAAATAACCTGTATTGACTATTTTTATTCCATTTATAGTTTTATTATTGGATTTTAACGACCAATCTCCATCAGTATAATACATAACAGAAAAAGAATCTTTTTTACATTTAATTTTAATATTGCGTATACTGTAATCGTTTCCACTTGTCATTCCATTTTTTGACCATTTTGACCATTTTTTTTCTTTTGTAAAAACTTTATAATATGTCTTTACTACTCCTCCTTGTGCCATCCCATCATTTCTATTGTTAAAAATGAATATTACAAGTACAATAATTAATACTGTTACTGCTAATGAAATTAACACCTTTTTATTTTTTAAAATTTCTTTTATATTCATACTTAGCACCTCTATTATCAATACATTTATTTTACTATAAATATAAGGAAAAGTAAATAATATTGCAAAAAGATTTATTTATCTTTTTGTTTATGATATTATACTTGTAGTGGAGGTGCTAATATGGCTAAATTTTGTACATATTGTGGTAAAGAAATTGATGAAAATGATAATGTTTGTGGATACTGTGGAAATGCAATAAATAAAAATAATACTGAAGTTATAAATATTGTTAATAATACTAATAAAACTGATGGATTCGCTACTGCCGGATTCGTTCTATCACTTGTATCGTTTTTTTGCTGTGGATTTACATCTGTAATCGCATTAATTTTTTCTATTGTTGGACTTGTTAATTGTAATAAAAATGGTACTAATGGTAAAGGTCTTGCTATTTCAGGTATTGTTATTAGTACAATATTAATATTTGTTCCAGGAGTTTTATACATAATTACTAATGTACTAGGATATGCTACTGCATTATATTAAAATATGAAAAAAAGAATAATTTATATTGTATTTATAATAATATTTTTATCCTTAAGTTTATCTTTTTTAGAAATAATAAACTTTGAGTGTATATATAGAAAATTTTTTCATATATATTGTGCAGGATGTGGTTTTACAAGAATGATAAAATCAATTATAAAACTTGATTTTTATCAGGCATTTAGATACAATCCATTATTTTTTATTTTATTAATATTATTCATACCATATATCATTTACCAAATATATTTATACATAAAAATAGGAAAATTTAAAAAACCAACTTTAAAATCATTAATAATTTTAGCATTAATTATTTCTATTTATATGATTTTAAGAAATATTCCTATATTTAATTATCTTATACCAACAAAAATAAGATAAACTATTTATTTATAATTGTATTTATGATATTATTGTAGTAATGGAGGTGTTAAAAATGGCTAAATTTTGTCCAAAATGTGGTACAGAGCTTAAAGAAGGTGAAAACTTCTGCAGTAATTGTGGTAATGCTTCAGAAACAACAAATAATTCTGAACAAGTAAATACTACTGTTACAGCTGTTAAACCTGAAGGAAAATCTAAAATGGCTGCTGGATTACTTGGAATATTCCTAGGTGGATGGGGAGTACATAGCTTCTATTTAGGATATACTGGTAAAGGTATTGCTCAAATATTTGTAACATTATTCACTTGTGGAATTGGTGCAATTTGGGGTGTAATAGAAGGAATTTTAATTCTAACAGGAAGCATTAATACTGATGCTAATGGAAATCCATTAGTTGATTAAAAAGTCATATGACTTTTTTTCTTTTGTAACAAATTTAGACTTTACTTTTATTTTTTTTGTGGTATTATTTATATGCGAGGTATTTATGAAAACATATAATAAAAACTTATACTTTGGTTTTATGGAAAAAAATGAAAAGAAATTAAAGGGTAAAATAGGAAGAATTTATAATGATAAATATTTTAGTGTTTTCTTAAAATTAAATGATAAAGATTTCTTTGATTTAAGTGACAATAATTTATGTAATATAGATGATATATTTATCATTGGTAAATTAAATACAGAAAATAAAGAATGTAATGAAAAAGAACTTAGTAAAATGTTAACAAAAGAAATAATTTAACCACTTCAAACGAAGTGGTTTTTATTTACAAAAAAACAAGGTTTAAAACCTTGTTTCTTTATTATTTCCAAATAGTATAATACTTTCCATTTGCGGCTTTTGTTGTTGTGAATGTTTTAATTAATAGAACATTATTTAAACCAAGCATCATAATATGTACCACCTGAGGCTACAGTCCATGTTTTTCCATTACTTTTTGTTCTACTTGCCACTCCATTAAATACATTCTTTGTAGAAATTGATCTTAATCTACCACTATACATATTTAACTTTCTTGTTGAACTACCTAAATCTACTGCAAAATATCCATCAGTTGTTGTTCTAACGAAAGGATATATGCTGTCAGATGAATTATAACCTATCCTTAATATATTTTCAGTAGCATTTGATGTAGTATTAATTTTTATACCTGTATGATTACCTACTATTTGGGTTTTATTTGTGGCATTACTATTATATTGAATATCTATCAATCCTGTTGTCCCTGATTGATAATTAATACCTACACAACCATGTATATATCCACCAGTCATCGTTAACCCTTTAGTACTTGTTGAAGCAAGAGTAAGGGCTCCACTACAGTTATTGTCGTCAACAACATTAAATATTTCTCCATCAGTTATTTTAGCAGTTCCAGATTCAATAAAAACACCATTTTTGCCTGCCTTATTTGTTGATATTTTACCACCTGAGATATTTAATGTACCTGCTGAATAAATTCCTGAATTATTTGTAGAATTAACAGTACCTGATAAAATATTAATAGTTCCATTTGTATTACTTGAAATTGCATTTCCAGAAGGTCCATTGACAGTTCCACCATTAAGGTTAAATGTACCAGCATTTGCAACTACAGAATTAGATACATTTGATGATACTGTTGTACCCGTACCTACTGTTATGGTACCACCTTCTACTTTAATTGCCGAACCCGTCATACCATATATACTATTGTTTCCAGTAATATTAGTTGTACCACCTTTAGACCAAATTGCTGTACCACCCGAAGTATCTTTTAATCCACCATAAAGTGTTACATTACCATTAATATATAATGTACCATTATTGACAATAGCAACATTTGAACGACCTGATGAATAATAACTATTTATATATCCATTTCCAAATGATAATGTACCATTGTTTGTTATACCACCTATAATTGAATGATTGCTAAGTTCAATAGGATAATTCGTTCCTGAAGGAATTGTTACCGCTTCATATGTATCTTTAATCAAGGCTAAATATTCACCACCTTGACCTTTAAGTAAATCAACGGCTTTTTGAACAGTAGTATATTTAAATTTGTTATTAACACCTCTTACAACTACTTTACTAATATATGACCAGCTATTTGCATCTAATGTTGTCCAACTAGACTTCAATCCATTATTTGCTACTGTTCTATAATATATACCAGTTTGTCCTCTTCTACTTTCAGTATAAGCATAATTATCACTAGCTTTAGAACTAGATGTACTATTTACATATCTAAATGAATTAATTGTATATGTGTCTCCTGCTGTTCCTCCAAAGTTGAATTGTAAACCATCATATGTTCCAGCGGTAAAATTAGGAACATAATACCATCCATTTGTACCTTTAGGTACAGTCACTGAAATTTTTTGACCAGCAGATGGACTACTTCCTTTTGCCCATGCATATACTCTTAAACTTATATCTTTAGTTGTAGGTTGTGTAAACGCTATTATAACATTGTTGAAATATACACCATCTGGACCAAAATCATCAAATCTTATATATGGATCACTATTTGTTGTTGTATATGTTTTATCTGATATAGTAAATCCACTTATTACCTTATGAAATGCAGGTGTTACATCTGTTAAAAAGTTATGTGCTTCTATCTCATACTTTTGAACGCCGCTAGGTCCTGTTGTACCTGCAGTTTTAACATAAACCTTTACTCCATTTGCATCATTTGTGTCTGAATAAGTTGTCGAACCACCTGTTATAACAGGGGCTGTTGGAGTTACTTTATCAATTTTGCTGACAACAACATTTTGAGTTGTTGTATTACCAGCAACGTCAGTAGCAACAAATGTGTAAGTACCATTTGCCGATACAGTATAACTTGTTACACCATTATTTAATGATAAAGCTTTACCATTTGCTGTAACACTTTTTAAACCAGAAGTAGAATCACTTGCAGACACTTTTAAAATAATGTCTGTTGTAACCCAAGATGTTGGATTTCCTGTTACAGAAAGATTTGGATTATCAGCATCAATTTTTAAAGTTTGATAATTAGAAATATCACTATAAACTCCTGCTGAACTAATGGCTCTAAAAAATATATAACGAACTCCTGACTCACTAAATGTTAGACTAATCATATTAGCACTACCATTATTTTTCCATTCACCACCAATTTGTGATTCATTACTTGTAGATATATAATACTCATAAGTTACGTCAGAAGTATCACTTACAGAGTCTTTAATAGTAGAAATTCCTATTGCAACACGACCTTTAAACCAATCAGCAGAACCACCAGTGATGATAGGTTTACTGATCCAGTGGGCGTATATAGAATGATTAGATGCTGTATTGACTAAAGTTTCATCTGTAACTTTAGTACCACCATTAGCAGCAGTATACCAACCTTCAAAAGCATAAGAAATAGTTTTACCCGATGCAGAATCTGTTGAATCAGCTCTTGTTGGTGTTGGTAATGTGCTATCTTTACCATAATTTGAATCAAAAGTAACTAATTTATAAGTAGGTGATACTTTACCACCGTTTGGATTAAATGTTACTTTATATGATTTTGCCTTATATATTGCATACCATATTGTTCCTGTATTATCTTTTGTTATTTTTAAATTACCACTACTTGTACCATAATTTGAATCACTCGTTGTTGCGGTTGAGTCTGTATTCCATCCTATATGTGAATATCCTGTCTTTGTTCCAGTTGGCATTTTTGCATAACAGCTTGTTGCTTGTCCCATTGCATTATATGTTTCTGCAATTGTACAACCTACATCACTTGTACTTGATAAAGTTCCACTATTTGCATCTACCTTTACAGTTAATGTTACTGCATCTTTTCTTGTTATAGCATACCAATTCTTTCCACTATTACTATTTGTTAATGTTAACTTATTTGTTGTCATGTTATAGTTTGAATCATTCGTTGTTCCACTTGCACTTAAGTTCCATCCTACAAATGTCGGTGTATTACTATGTGGTGTTACTGTTGGCATTGTTACCTCACAACTTGATGCTTGAGCTATTCCATTATATGATTCAGCTATTGTACATGTTGGTGTTGTACTTCCGCTTAATCCAGATCCGTTAGTATTTGCTGTTGCTTTTAATGTTACTGCATTCTTTTTAGTTATTGCATACCATGTTTTTCCTGTATTACTACTTGTTAATGTTATGTTACCTGTACTTGTACTATAACTTGAATCATTGGTTGTTGCATTAGCATCTGTATTCCATCCTACTACTGTTGGTGTTACACTTGGTGCTGTTATTGTTGGCATTTTTGTATAACAACTTTTTGCTTGATTTGATCCATTATATGATGCAGCTATTATACAACTTACATTACTTGTACTTGATAATGTTGCATTATTTGCATTTACCTTTCCTGTTAATGTTACTGCATCTTTTCTTGTTATAGCAGACCATGTTTTTCCTGTATTACTATTTGTTAATGTTAACTTATTTGTTGTCATGTTATAGTTTGAATCATTTGTTGTTCCACTTGCACTTAAGTTCCATCCTACAAATATTGGTGTTGCACTTGGTGCTGTTACTGTTGGCATTGTTACTTCACAGCTTGATGCTTGTGTATCACCATTATATACCTCTGGTAACGTACAAGTTGGTGTTGTACTTCCACTTAATGTTGACCAGTTTCTATTTGCTGTCGCTTTCAATGTTACTGCGATTTTTTTAGTTATTGCATACCATGTTTTTCCTGTATTACTACTTGTTAATGTTAAATTTCCTGTACTTGTACTATAACTCGAGTCATTTGTTGTTCCATTTGCGCTTTGATTCCATCCTACAAATGTTGGTGTTGCACTTGGTGCTGTTACTGTTGGCATTTTTGCATAACAACTTTTTGCTTGATTTGTTCCATTATATGATGCAGCTATTATACAACTTACATTACTTGTACTTGATAATGTTGCATTATTTGCATTTACCTTTCCTGTTAATGTTACTGCATCTTTTCTTGTTATAGCAGACCATGTTTTTCCTGTATTACTATTTGTTAATGTTAACTTATTTGTTGTCATGTTATAGTTTGAATCATTTGTTGTTCCACTTGCACTTAAGTTCCATCCTACAAATATTGGTGTTGCGCTTGGTGCCGTTACTGTTGGCATTGTTACTTCACAGCTCGATGCTTGCATTCCTCCATTATATACTTCTGGTAATGTACATGTTGGCGTTGTAGTTCCATTTAATGTTGACCTGTTTGCATTTGCTGTTGCTTTTAATGTTACCGCAATTTTTTTAGTTATAGCGTACCATGTTTTTCCTGTGTTACTACTTGTTAATGTTAAGTTACCTGTACTTGTACTATAACTCGAATCATTAGTTGTTGCGTTAGCATCTGTATTCCATCCTACTACTTTTGGTGTTGTACTTGGTGCTGTTATTGTTGGCATTTTTGCATAACAACTTTTTGCTTGATTTGATCCATTATATGATGCAGCTATTGTACAACTTACATTATTTGTACTTGATAATGTTGCATTATTTGCATTTATTTTTCCTGTAAATGTTACTGCGTCACTTCTTGTTATAGCATACCATGTTTTTCCTGTATTACTACTTGTTAATGTCAATTTATTTGTTTTTGTATTATAGTTTGAATCATTTGTTGTTCCATTTGAATCTTGATTCCATCCCACAAATGTTGGTGTTGCACTTGGTGCTGTTACTGTTGGCATTGTTACTTCACAACTTGTTGCTTGTTTTGCACCATTATATACTTCTGGTAATGTACATGTTGGTGTTGTTGTTCCGTTTAACGTTGACCAGTTTCCACTTGCTGTTGCCTTTAATGTTACTGCATTTTTCTTAGTTATTGCATAATATGTTGCATTACTACTTACTACTTTTGAAGTATTTTCATTCCATGTACTTGTTGTTCCACTTGCACTTGTATTCCATCCTACTACTGTTGGTGTTGTACTTGTTGCTTTTATTGTTGGTGATGTTATCGCACATGTTGAACCACTAGTTATTGAACATGTTACCTTTTGATCTGTAGTAACTACACTAGTGCTTCCACTTAATGTCATACCCGATGCTTTATTTAAACTAAATGTTATTGTTATTACTTTAGCATTTACCTTTAATGTATAAGTTGCTGTCTTTGTTGCATATGTATAATTTGTTCCATCTGTTACTGTTGCTGTTATTGTTGTTGTTCCAGCTCCAGTTATTGTTACTTCTCCTGTTGTACTATCTACTGTTGCAACTTTCGTATCACCTGATGTATATTTTACTGTTCCATCTCCTGTTTTTGTTAATGGATTTGTAAATTTTCCATCTCCATACGTCTTTGTAATACTTGTTGTTGCATAACTTATACTTCCTGTAGCTTTATTTATTGTTAATTTTGCACAGTTACTTGTTGCACTTCTTAAGTTACTTGTTGCTGTACTTGTTGCTTTTACACTATAGTTATTTGCATTTGTTGGTGCTCCGCTTAATGCTGTTCCACTACATGTCATTCCATTATAGTATGTATATGTATAACTTAAACTTACACTACTTCCATTTGGATTCTTTCCTATTGCTCCTACTGATGTTATCGCACTTCCTGTATATGTCTTTGTTGTATCTCCCAAACTTATTGTTGGTGTTCCTTGTATTATTGTATGTTTTACACATTTACTTCCTGATGTATAATTACTATCTCCTGCACTTGTTGCTTTTACACTATAATTTCCTTTATTTATTGGTGCTCCGCTTAATGCTGTTCCACTACAATCTTGGCTACTATAGTATGTATATGTTATTCTTGTTCCACTTGTTGCTGTCGCTGTATTTGCTCCTATTGCACTTCCTGTATATGTCGCACTCTTTTCTGTTATACTTACTACATCTTGTTTCTTTCCTATATTTAATGTATAACTTGCTGTCTTTGTTGAATATGTATAGTTATTTCCATCTGTTACTGTTGCTGTTATTGTTATTGCTGTACTTGTTGCTGCTTTTATTGTTACCTTTCCAGCTCCATCTACTGTCGCAATATTTGTATCACTTGATGTATATTTTACTGTTCCATCTCCAGTTTTTGTTAATACATTTGTAAATGCTGCATCTCCATATGTTTTTATTACACTCTTTGTTCCATAACTTATACTTCCGGCTGCTTTATTTATTGTTAATTTCGCACAGTTACTTGTTGCACTATTTAAGTTACTTGTTGCTGTACTTGTTGCTTTTACACTATAGTTATTTGCATTATAGTTTACTGGTGCACTTATTGCTGTTCCACTACATGTTGTTCCATTATAGTATGTATATGTATAATTTAAACTTACACTACTTCCATTTGGGTTCTTTCCTATTGCTCCTACTGATGTTATCGCACTTCCTGTATATGTCTTTGTTGTATCTCCCAAACTTATTGTTGGTGTTCCTTGTATTATTGTATGTTTTACACATTTACTTCCTGATGTATAATTACTATCTCCTGCACTTGTTGCTTTTACACTATAATTTCCTTTATTTATTGGTGCTCCGCTTAATGCTGTTCCACTACAATCTTGGCTACTATAGTATGTATATGTTATTCCTGTTCCACTTGTTGCTGTCGCTGTATTTGCTCCTATTGCACTTCCTGTATATTTTGCACTCTTTTCTGTTATACTTACTACGTCTTGTTTCTTTCCTATAATGACTGCTACAGGGGTAGATGAATCATTTGCAGCTGCATTATAGTTACTATTACCTGTTACATAATAATATATATTATATGTTCCTGCATTTCTATATCCAGAATCTTTAACATATGATGATGGAACATCTTGACTTCCTACTGATAAATAATTTGCTTCTGTAAGAACTGTACCAACTGAATAATATATAGTTCCTTGAACACCTGTTGCACTTACCATTGCTTTTGAATCACCATATACTATTCCAGTTACTGGTGAAACTTTTGCTGGATTTGTTATTTTTTTAACTGTTAATGTGTAACTTATCATTTTAGTAGAATATTTGTAATAAGTTCCATCTATTACTGTTGCAGTTATTGTTGCTGTTCCTGCGTGTTTTATTGTTACTTCTCCTGTTGTACTATTTATTGTTGCAACATTTGTATTACTTGATGTATAATTTACTGTTCCATCTCCTGTATTTGTTAAAGTATTTATAAATGCACTATTACCATAATCTTTTGTTACAGATGATGATGCAAAACTTATTGTTGCAGATTGCTTTCCTACAGGTCCAGTACTATTTGTTGCATTATCTGTTATATCATTCCATATTGCATTACTATAGTTTGTTTTACTTGCTGTTACTACTACATAAATATATTTACC
>ERZ857745.2358-NODE-2358-length-20583-cov-3.180339_pt1 | contig 20583 bp, 14 predicted proteins | sample MGYA00519699_ERZ857745 | MGnify/ENA primary metagenome ERZ857745 (study PRJEB31778, sample SAMEA3449357) | human gut metagenome | biome: human gut; feature: human-associated habitat; material: faeces | place: United Kingdom | collected 2010/2012 ...
GGCCGTCGGAAAGCACGTCCGTGAACTTGTAGGCGTAGGTGCTGAAGGTGGCGTAGTTGCTGGCGATGGTGCCGGTGAACCTATAGTTCACCTCCTGGCCGATCTGGGAGTCGGCGACGTCCTTCCATCTGTCGGAGCCCTTGATGTCAGGGGCGACGGCATCCGCGTCGTCGAGGACCTTCTTCTCGACCGTGGGAACGCCCTTCTTGGGAGTAATAGTCGTGGGGTTGACGCCATCAATCACGGCGTATACAGGAGAGGTGAACGCGTCGGTCGATTTGCCGTCGGGCTTGCCGGCGGTGGCAGTGAGGAAGAGCCAATAGCCCGCCTCGAGGTTGGAAAGAGACGGGTTGCCCGCGGTCGTCGTCTCCCAGCCGGGCTTGCCCTCCAGGTTGGCAGCGATCAAGCTCAGGACGTTGTCGCTCGCGACCTTCGAGTCGGTCCCGTCAACCCCGGCGTTGGCGTTCAGCCAATCGGCGGCATCCTGCGCGTGGTCGCCGGCAAAGGAGGTGTCCTTCGCCTTGATGGCGGCCACCACGGCCTCCTTGGCGGCATCGCTAGCCCACTCGATGTTGCTCACCGTCGTACCCTCGCCGGTCGACGCAACTATCGCCTTGAAAATCTGGATGCCCTTATAGGTCGTGGACTTTGCATAATCGGCATCCGTGAACGTGACGGTCGACCCCGTATCTGCAAACGCCATGACTGTAGGGGCGGCGACGTTGCCGAAGGCCATCGTCGCGGTAAGGCCCGCCGCAAGGGCAAAACGAGCGAACTTCTTCTGTGCTTTCAATTCTGGTTCCTTTCTATTCGAAGGGTGCTGATGCAATGAATGCGGCGCTCAAACCGCCTTTCGAGCCGAGCGCCGGAAGCAAACGAACGGCGGCGCGGCTACGGCGGGGACAACGCGCCAAATAGCGCGCAACGGCTACTTGTCACGACGGCCTCCTCCCCGCCTGATGAAACGAGATCCAGCCACTAGTAGGATCGCGGCTGCCGTCCCGGCGACTACGAGCGCAACCACAACGGCCAGGCGCCGATCGCCGGTTTCGGGAAGAAGCCCGGCGAGCCACTCGCCCGGGCTTGAGGGCTTCGGGGAGTTCAGGACCGCAACCTCCACAGCACTCGAGGCGGCATTCGCCCCGTCAACGCGCAGCGGCTTCTCGGCGGACACAGAAAGCGTCGGCCGTGCAGCTGCGACCTGCTCGACGTCAAGCCCCTCGACTGCAAGAGCAAGCGTTCGGGCGCCCGTGAAGCCAGCGTAGTTCTCGGGCGCCGCGACCTCCTCGACCGTAAGCGCCCCGGAGTCCACGCCGCTGACCGCAACACGCCCGCCCGCGCCAGTGGTGATGGTCGCGTCGCCCTCGACCCACGTCCCATCGGCCGCAAGCCGGCGCCCGCGGTCATCGGCAACGCGCAGCACGGCGCCCGAAAGCGGCCTTTGGTCGTCGCTCGCGCACTTGGTGAGCGCAACATCCCAGGTATAGGCACAGGCATTGTCGCTCGGGGTACGGGTATAGCCGCCCTCCCCGCCCTGGTCGGCGAAAGGGGAACGCGGGTAACGCAGGTACACCTCGTTGGGGTTGCCCTGCTCCGCCCCGCGGTTGGCGTTCGCGCCCAGCGGCGCGTTGTAAACCACCACCACACGGGCCCCGGCGGCGAACTTCTCCTCGCCGCCAAGCGCGGAAACAAGGTCGCTCGTCCGCACGGTGAACGTGTTCGCCCCGGCGTCAACCGAGACAATGCACCCGGCAGTAATGTCCATCCATCCGTCAACGGGCTCGGCGCCGACCGAACCGCCCGAAACGGCGACCGCATCGAAACCGCCGTCGGTTCCCGCGGCCACATAAACGCGCACGCTCGAGGCAACCTTGGAGGGATCGAGCCCCGCGCTCATGGCGTCGGCGAACTCGACCGCGTACGCGTCGTAGCCGACAAGGCCCGCCGGGATCGTGGCGCAAAGGCGCCAGTACAGGTCATCGCCCACGGTGGCGTCGGCGGCTTTCCGCCACGCCCCGTCCGAATCCTCAAGCACGTGCTTGCCAACCACCGGCACAGCGGCCTTGGGTGCAACGGTCACCGGAGCGCCGCCCACCAGCGTGAATATCGCCGCAGTGCCCGCCTGAGACTGGCCGATGGCGTCCTCTTCAGCAACAACAAGCCAATACCCGGCGGAAAGCTCCACGGCGCAGCCGACGGGAATGGCCCGGGGCTCCACGCCGGACGCGCGAATCGCGCGGGCAAGCCCCGTAGCCAGCGAAGGAGTCATGTGCCCATCGGCGTCAAGCCACTCGGCAACGTCCTGGGCAACGGCTCCCGCAACATCCATGCCAGCCTCGCGCAAAACAGGAAGCGCCGCGTCGCGCACAGCATCGCTCGCCCACGCCACGCCCGTTGCCAGCTTGTCCCCAGAGCCGTCCCCATCGGAAACATCCGCGCTGAAGAGCTGGTACGCCTCGTACGCGTCCGCGACCGAACCCGACACCGTAAGGGTGCCGGTAGCTGCGGCATGCCCAGATGCGGAGGAAGCCGAGGCCGTCCCCGAAAGGACCGATGCAAGCACGAGCGCAAACGCGCAAAGAAGGGCGACGAGCCTTGGGGCACGAAGCCTGAAGCTACAGCTAATCACGGCTCAGCCCTCCCTTCTTCGCGCGGTTGCGACGCAGATGTATCCGGGCGGCGGCAAGGGAAACAAGCACGGCGCCGATCAAGTACGTGACCATAGTTCCCATGCCGCCGGCAGCAGGCAGAGTCGCCGAATACTTGTTGGTGAAGGTCGGAGGAACCGATGTTCCGCCGTCGTAAACGACGGTCGCGTCAAGCTTCCCGTCGCCATTCGCCACGTTGACCGTGACGTTATGCTCGGTCGTGTCATAGGTGATGTGGTCCTTGACGTTGCCATCAGCGCCCTCGGGGACGACCTCGGAGATGGTGTAGCGGTATTCGCCCGCTTTGCTGCACTCGATGGTGAAGGAAACGTTGCCCTCGGCGTCGTTGGTCGCCGTTTGGAGCACCTTGCCCTCGGCATCTTTGAGCGCGAACGAGAACTGCCCCGCCTTGAAGGTGCCGCCTTTGAGCACCTTCTTCGCATTGATGACCGCAGATCCCGTCAAACGGTTGTCATAGACCCAGATCTCATCCTTCTTGTCATCGCCGATGATCTCGTCCTTCCTGTCATCGCCGATGACCTCCGCAACGATGCGCTTCGCCCGTTCAAGCGCAGCCTGGTAATGCTCGTCGCTCGCGTTGCCCTTGAGCATGATCCACTTGGGCTCTGCTACGGCGTAGCCCTCAGGCGCCTTCGATTCCACGAGCTGGTAGAGCGTGCAATTGCTCATTGCGTGGCCTTCCGCGCCAAACGATATCTTGCCGTCGTCATTGGTATTTGCAGTGCCGAACAGCGTTCTGGCGCTCTCCACGCCCACCGTCTCAGCCTGGTCCATGTTCACGCTATAAAGGGTGAACTCCGCGCCCTCAAGCGGTGCGCCAACCTGCTGTGCGTCGTACTTGGTCATCGTGATGCCGTAGCCGTTGCCGCCCGCGCTGGCCGAGACGTTCTTGACGGTCCAGGTTTGAGCATCGGTCGCGGCGCCTTCCACCACGCCCGTAAGCTTGGCGGTATTGGAAAGGGAAACCTTGTCGCCGGGATTTCCGCTTGGGATGACCTCATACTCGACCTTGAGGTATTTCTCATCGGGCACGTTGAGGGTCAGCTTCGTGCACGTACCGGTGCCGCCGTCAACCTGTTCCATCTTTGATGAATAGGCGCTATCACCCAGCAGCCGCCAAGTACCGTTGCCCCATTCGTAAACCTTCAGCGTCGACGGCACCAGCGTGCATTTGGCGTCCATGGTGTCGACAAGCTCCAGGAAATCGCTTGTGCGCATAAGGTCGACGGCCGACTCGTTGACCAGGATGGTGTACTTGATGCGGTTGCTGCTATCCACCTGCGCGCCGGTCTTTGCGAGCACGTTGTTCTTGATGGCGACGGTGCCGCTACCGGATTCGAACTTCTTGTTTCCCGACTCGGCGCTGGCCGAGTTGGTGAACGTCGTCTCGTTTTTGGAGACATCGAGCGCGCCGCGCTTGACTGCCGTCTTGTACGTGAGCTTCGCGTAGCCGGCATAATCGCCGAGCGCCGTGGTGGGGACGGAGAAAGTGACTGAGTTGCCGTCGCTGCTAACGTTGCCGGCGGCAAGCTGCTGGTCGGTGACAACAGTTCTGCTTTCATTTCCGCCATAATACCCCGTATGCTTATCGTAGGTGTTCTGCACCAGCGTGAACTTGGCCGAGCCCGAAACATAGCTCATACCGTCCGGAAGGGCATCGATGATGTTCAGCGGTGCGCCGCCCAGCTTTCCAGCTCCGTAATATTCTCCTGCCGCGCTCTTTTGGCGATTTGCGTACACCGTCCAGTCGACAACCCATGCGCCCTTCTCGTTCGAGCCATCAACGGCACTCCAATCGAAGCCCTCGTCCCAAACGACTTTCGACTCCGCTTCCGGCTTCTCAACCGCAGGCGTCGTTTCTTGATCAAGGTAGTAATAGATAGGGTTCGTGAGGTATGCCTTGCCGTTGACGCTGACCGATGCGAAGTTCGAGTACCAACCCGGCAATGCATCGGATGTGGTGGCGTATGTGATAACAGCGTAGTCCTCGTTCTCAAGGGCCGCTTTCACTTTGTCGTTGACATATATGTCAAGGTTGAAGTTTCTCTTTATTCCACCGACCGCGTAGTTGTCCGTTAGCTTCCAGTCGGCGTTCTGCCCTCGCACCAGCACGGTTTCGCCGATTTTGATGGTAATGGAATCTACATCGACGCCGATATTCTGCGACCACGCCGTCTGAAACGTGTCCTTTACCGTCACCTTATCCGGATGGACCGCATCGACGATCGCCTTCAGCGCGACGCGCGTCTCCCACATCGCCCTTCCCGTCGTAGCCGCCTCATCGGAGCTCACGAGTCTCTTGGTGATCGGCGTGCCCTTCAATTGCGGCGTGAACTTGCCTTCGCCAGAGCCGGAAACGGAGCCCTCGCGCTCGATGGTCGCGTAGTTGCGCACGGTGTCGTACGAGCTCGTGTCGTTCATCTTGGTGTGATAGACGATGCGGTAAGTGGCGTACTTGTCGGCAAGATCGGTCGGGAACGTGTAGGTAAACGAGCTCTGCGACGTATCGAGCATGCCGGTCGCAAGAACCTCCGAGCCCGAGCTGCCCTTGTAAACCGTATAGCTCCCTATATAGGTCTGTTTAGCGTCAAGAGTATCGGTGAACTTGTAGCCGCTCATGTCGGCCTTGAGCTCACCTCGGTTGAGCGTGACCGTCCACGTGATGTCGGACGGCGTGCCCGAGCCGTTGGACTTGGCAATCATGTCATAGCGAAACTTGCCAGGCGCAGCCGTGACCGTGCCGTTCTGGCGATCGCCGGCGCCGCCCCACTCCCACGTTGCCGTGTTTTTGGAGGCTTCCTGCTTGTCGATATATTCACCGTTGTTCAAGGAAACGCCGCTCTTCAACACCGTTTCATACGTGATCGTATGGTTTCCCTGGGAAAGGTTGCCCAGATTGTCGAGGGTCGCAATCTGACCGTCGATCGTCGGCTGTGGATCGAGCTTTTTGCCATCAAGCGTGAAACTGCCGTCCACGAAGCTGAAGTTGTCACCGAGCATGTCGGCGAACTTGACGTTCGTGGCATACGATTCGACGTCCAGGGTCACGGTCCAGGTAACCTTGGCCGCACCATCGGCACCCTGGGAGAAGGCTCCCGACTTCGCCCCCGTGACGTTACCGTCCTTGGTATCGATCTAGATCGACCCCGCACCAGGGAACTCAACGATTGCGCTGCTACCTGAACCAGTGTCTTTATTCGCAAGCTCGAACGAGAAATTCGCCGCAACGTAGATGTCCGCAGGATTGTCCTTAAGCCAGCTTTCGTTAAACGTGAAGATGGCCTTATTGTTCTCGATTTTCCACGTGCCGGCTTTAACGGCGTCGGCGCCCGATCCCTCTATAAGGTCGCCGCCAACGTTGTCATCAACGACGATGGTATCGGGAAAATAATACACGGCGACTTCCTTGCCGACAGAGGGCGCCTTGCCGTGCAAGAAGTGCGCCGAAAAGGCTCCGTATAAATGCGTAGCGGACGTCACAGCGCCGTCAAGGGGCTTGTTGTGGTACTCGTCGGCGAAGAGATTGACCGTAACAGTCGCCGTATCCTTGTTAATCGGAATAGGCGCCGACGCTTCCTGAGCTCCCTCAGCACGAACAGGGGACGCAACGCCGCAACAATCGCGAAAGCGGCGCACAAAACGCAGCATATAGAGCAGCCTCGTCTTTTTACCATAATCACACCCACCAAAGTTCGAAGGCATGGACCCGTACAACTACCCCCGGAAGATCGTGGGCATCATTTTTCTATCATAAAGTAGCCCCCTGACTTACTATCATCATCAAAGGCGCAAATTGTCACTCCTCTTGACAGCTGCCATACATTAAAGAAATACCTGAAGAAGGCATGAATCGGCTCCGTGGCATCGGAGTAGATTCAGGCTCAGCAGGTTCACATCTTGCAATCTGGATGACATCAAGCAAGATCGCCTATCACGCACATCAGTCAAATCAGCCATCTCATCACGTCAAACAGCATATAGAAGCATCTTGTTTACGGCTGACTCATCACAGCGAACTATACGAGACAGCACCAACAGCCACGACATCGCAGCCAACACGCGACAAGCGGTTCCGCAGCCACCAGGAAGACGAACTAATACTAAATGTCAGGGGGGTCTGTGATACCACAGGCCGAACAGGGGACGTAGCACTGTTCATTTGCGAACAGCGCTGCGTCCCCTGTTCGGCCTGTCCCCGTTCAAACCGCGGCAAGGCTGCTTAAGCGTCTGCGCGATCAACCGAGCACAAGGGGCATCAGGAAAAAGAAATGGGTTGGCCCCGGAAAAGCTCCGGGGCCAACCCATTGCATCAAAACCTTTATGCAAGCCGTCCCTATTGCGGAACGCACCTCCATCGAAACCGCGCGCCGCCACACCGTAGGTCGGCATCAACGCATTCCCCGCATCAAAGCTCCAAGAAACCGGGAATCGCCGAGAATGCCTTCAAAACGCGCAATCATCTCAGCTCGCTCAACGTTCGGCCCTTCCTATTTCGATTCCTCCGACGACCGCGTCCGCAGCTCTCGGTTCATGCCCGGTCTTTCGCGAAGGGAAAGGCGCCAAAGCACCCTCCCCTTGCGCTCGCAAGGCTACAGTCGAGCAAACTTCCTGTTCTGCTTCTTGAACTTGTCTTTATCGGTGTCGGCCATGTTCGCGGTAACATCTTTTCGGTAGGGATAACGGGGATCTGCCGGGTTTTCCCACAGCTCCTCCGCCACGGGCGCCCATTCCCGAGCGAAATCCTTGCATTTCCCGCAAAGATGCTCGACGGGCTCCTCTTCCTGCAAGTCGGTGCACTTCGCGCCGGACTTTTCGACCATCGACTCAAGAGCCTGCGGATTCTCTAGCATCGGACAAGGGCGCAACAGGTTGTCGTTGAACGGCTGCCCCTCGTAGTACTGCATGAAGATGGGCGATTTGAGGCATTCCAACAGCGACATGTCATGGATGTTTGCGTTCGAATAATGAATGAACACGCAAGGCTCGACATCTCCCGCCGCGTTGATGTGCAGATAGCGTCGACCACCCGCGATGCAGCCGCCCACGAACTCGCCGTCGTTTTGAAAATCCATGAGGAACAGCGGCTTCTTCTCGCGCATCTCGCGGACGAAGTGATACATGCGCTCGCGCTGCTCGACGGTGAGCATCAAATCAGCCGGGGAAGCCATCCCCACCGGCATGTAGTTGAACACCCAGCAGAAAAGGGCACCCTGATCGATCATCCAGTCGATGAATTCCTCGGAACCCACCGTATCGGCATTGGCGCTGGTTATGCAAGCCGACACGCCGAAAGGCAGGCCATGCTTGCGAAGCAGCTCCATGGCATGACCGACCTTCCGGTAAACGCCCTCGCCGCGGCGCGCGTCCGTCGTCTCCTCGGACCCCTCGGCGCTGATCGCCGGCACGAAGTTCTTAACGCGGATCATATCCTGGCAGAACTCCTCGTCGATAAGGGTGGAGTTCGTGAAGCACAGGAAGCTGCAATCGGGATGCGCTTCGCACAGGCGGATGAGGTCCTTCTTGCGCACCAACGGCTCTCCGCCAGTGTAGATGTAAATATGGATGCCAAGTTCCACGCCCTGGTTGATGATGGAATCGATATCCTCGTACGAAAGGTTCAACTTGTGCCCGTACTCGGCAGCCCAGCAGCCGGTGCAGTGCAGGTTACAGGCGCTGGTCGGGTCGAGCAGGATCGCCCAAGGGATGTTGCATTGGTGCCGCTTACGCATCTCCTCCTGACGCGGCCACGCCATAAGGTTGCCATCCACGATAAGGTTCTTAATAAGATCGTCGCGCACCTCGGGATTCAGGTCCATAACGCGCATGATGAGCTGATACCAGTTGTTCTTGGAATCGATCGCCCCGCGAAACGCCTTGCGCTGAGATGGGAACACATCGGCAGGGGCAACCTTGTCGACCATGTCCATGATCTTGACGATGTTCTTCTCGGGATCATCGAGAAAATAGCCGATGGTTTTCATCATCGCAGCGCGCTTAATCTGATCGGTAGCCTTCATTCCGCATCCTCCCCTTAAGAGCCGTTAATCTACACTTAGTGATTAACTCCACACTAGGGATTTTCTGATGAATAGGGGCCGATTAGCAATGGACATAATAAAGTAGAGAGCGTACTACTCCTCATGTTTTCGGAAAAGGGTAGACTATTTATTGCTGTTTTTCAGGCAACATAAGGCCTTTCGGCATCTCCAACTCCCTCTCCCGTCCATACCGTTCATAAGGCTTTTCCCATGCTTGCCCGCGAAATCGAGAAGAAAACCCCTTGAGACTCGCGAAAACGCTTGAAAACGGCATCGCCGTCGCATGCCGGCACATCAGCCAGACCACCATCGAGCGCGCCTTATCGGATCTGTTGGCAGGCGGTCAAATCGAGAAGGTGAGAGCCGGCCCTGCGACAGGGTACGTCCGGAAAGGATAGCGCGACTGGACCGTCAAACGGCAATACGGTTGGCAAATCGATATACCTGTTCGGCCCAATCAAACAATTCATCATCCAAATCGGATACACCGCTGACAACGAAATGAGTTGTCAACCGTCCCGGGTAAGGCTTGGTTTTCGCCGCCACCCGGTCTGATTCTAGCGGAGCGGAACCGCGGTCATCGCCCCTAAGCCGGTTTCCCGACGAAGGGGACGACAAGACCGCGGTGCGCCCAAAGGGAAACGATCGGTCGGCTAGCCCATGATCTGGGCAAGGTCTGCCTCAGGGGTGGATATGGGGCGGATACCATAGTTGTCCACCAGCACCTGCAGCACGCCAGGGCTCACGAACGCCGGAAGCGTGGGACCCAGGTAGATGCCCTTGATGCCCAAGTGCAGCAGCGTGAGCAGGATGCACACCGCCTTCTGCTCGTACCAGGAAAGCACCATGGAAAGCGGCAAATCGTTCACGCCGCAGTCAAAGGCATCCGCCAGCGCAAGCGCGATCTTGATCGCACCGTAGGCGTCGTTGCACTGGCCGACGTCCAGCAGGCGCGGGATGCCGCCGATGCTGCCCAGGTCCAGGTCGTTGAAGCGATACTTTCCGCAGGCCAGAGTCAGAATAACCGAATCGGAAGGCGCCATCTTGGCGAAATCGGTGTAGTAGCTGCGCTCCTTGCGCATGCCGTCGCAGCCCGCCAGTAGGATAAAGCGCTTGATGTCGCCGGACTTGACCGCATCGATGACGGCGGGAGCGACGCTCATCACGGTATCGTAGCCGAATCCGGTGGTGACGCTGGTGCCGCCGTTGATGCCGGTGAAGGTCCGATCAGCGGCCCAACCGCCCAGCTCCAGCGCCTTATCGATAAGGGCCGAGAAATCTTTGGCGCCGTCGTCGCCCGTCTCGACGACATGCGCGCCCGGGAAGCTCACGGGACCGGTGGTGAACACGCGGTCGGCATACGACTCGTCCGGCTTCAGCAGGCAGTTGGTAGTCCACAGGATCGGCGCGGGAAGGTCCTTGAATTCCTTGCGCTGGTTGTGCCATGCGGTACCGTAGTTGCCTTTCAGGTGCGGATACTTGCGCAACTCGGGATAGGCGTTTGCGGGGAGCATCTCGCCGTGGGTGTACACGTTCACGCCACGACCCTCGCTCTGCTCCAAAAGCTGCTTGAGATCGTGCAGGTCGTGGCCGGTGACCACGATGAAGGGGCCCGCCTCGACCTTGAGCTCAACTGTCGCAGGTTCGGGTTTGCCGTAGGCGGAGATGTTCGCGTCCTCCAAAGCCGCCATAGCGGCCAAGTTGACCTCACCGCACTTGAGAACCAAAGGCAGCAGCTCGTCCATGCCCAGATCGGAGCCGACGGCCCGCATACCCTCATACAGGAACGCTGTCACAGCAGGGTCCGACTTCCCCAACGCCTGCGCATGATAGGCATACGCCGCCACGCCGCGCATGCCGAAAAGCAGCAAGCTCTTCAGGCTGCGGATATCCTCCTGAGCATCCCACAACTCGCCCATATCGTACAGATCGAATTCGCCCAGGGCGATAGCCTTAGCGCGAACGCGGCGCTCAAGGGCGGCGATGGCCTCGGGGTCGAAGCTGACGTTGCTCACGCAGGCGAACATGCCTTCGAGCATAAGCCCATCGGACTCGGAATCCCCCTTTCCGCCGTTCTCGGCTCGGGCCAGGGCGACCAACGCCCCGGTCAACTCGTCTTGCAGCCGAGCCACATCGGCGGTCTTGCCGCATACGCCGGCGGCTCCGGTGCAGGCGGTGCATCCCGCCGTTTGTTCGCATTGGAAGCAGAACATGTTCTCGTCAGTCATTTCGCACTCCTCAATCAAAGGGTGTATTTTCGAAGTGACTGCACTATACTGTTGTGTCTCATACATTTCTGTTGTAGAACCTACAGGTGAAGCCAATGCTTAATATCCCCACTTCTTCTTCAATGCTTTTCGCCGGCATAGCCCAAGACGAAGCGAACTTGATGCTGCCTTGCCTTGGGGCGACAAGAAGGGCTTTCAACCGGGAGGAGCGGATCATGCGCGCCGGCCAGCCCACCGAATACCTCGGCATCGTCCTGTCCGGGCGCGTGCGGATCGAGGTCTCGGACGCCTGGGGCGAGACGACGATCCTGGATATCTTGGGGCCTGGCTCGCTTTTCGCTCACGGATACGCCTGCAGCATGGAGCCCCTTGACATCGACGTGCTGGCAGATTCGGCCTGCGAGGTGGTGCTGCTCAAAGCCGAGCGCATCATCCACCCTTGCCCCAAGCAATGCGGCTGCCACTCGCACATTTCCTCGAACCTCATGCGCGCCTTAGCGCTAAGCAACCTGGACATGAACCGCCGCGCCATCGCCATGACCCCCAAAACCATACGGGGCAAGATCCTCGCCTTCCTCTCGCAGCAGCAGAAAAAGGCCGGCACCCGCGCCTTCACCATCCCCTACAGCCAAACCAAGCTGGCAAGCTACCTCAGCGTCGACCGCAGCGCGTTGTCGAACGAGCTGTCGAAGCTGCGCAAAGAAGGCGTCATCGACTACGAAGGCCGCACGTACCGGCTTCTGTAGCGTACGCAAGCGATTTCCCGCCGCGTTTGCGGCTGACACGGATTCCGCTTTGCGGCGAACGCGAATTCACGATCGCGACCGCTATCGCGATTATGTGTTAGCGCAGGCAACCGTCTGCCCATCGGCAGCTTTTTGAAAGGGAAAAGGTAAACTCTACCATGACAGTCTGAAAAGGTCAGAACCGGCACCTGTCAGCCAAAAGGGCTATCGGCAGATGCCGGCGCAAAGCGCAGGACCCGCATCCAAAGGAGGCATGTCATGAAGGCAAAGTTCGTCCATCGCTGCACCCACGTGCTGGACAAGGAAGCAACCATCAAGTTCTATCAAGAGGCGCTCGGCATGAAGGTGGTGCGCGAGATGGGCCCCGAGGACGGCTCCTGGACCAACACCTTTATGGCAAACGACGAGGCGCCCTTCGAGATCGAGCTCACCTGGAACCGCGGGCAGGTGGAGCCTTACGACAACGGCGGCAAGGACACCCACATCGCATTCGCCGTGGACGATTTCGACGCCTTCCATGAACTCCACGAGAAGATGGGCTGCATCATCCGGGAGAACCCCCGCATGGGCCTGTACTTCATCGCCGACCCCGACGGCCAGTGGATCGAGATCATCCCCGCGAAATAAGAGCTCCGGGCGCTTCCTCGGGCCGGCAGTGCGAGCGGCTCGATCTCGCACAAATCAAGTGGCGTCCACCATACTGCCCGTATGCAAGCCCTGGAGCGCGCATACGGGCAGCGCGCAAAAGCCCCGACCGCTCCCCTACAGCGCGCTCATGCGCACGCTCATGTCGAGGGGTTTGGCGAAATGCAGGCAGGTGGTGGCCAGGCCGTCCACGCCGGTGGCAGCATACTCGGCCGCATTACCCAGGTTGACGCCGCCGGCGGCGATGAGGGTCACGTGGGGGTTGATGGCCTTGAGCTGCGGCACCAGCTGCGCGACCTGCTCAGGCGCCACCTTATCAAGCTGCACGCCGTCGACGCCGGCTTCCACCAGGCGCGCGGCATCTTCAACGCTCGACTCGACGAACAGCTTCTTCTCGCACACCTTCGCCTTGAGCTGCGGCAAGTCGGCGATGAACCGCTCAAGCCCGCCGTAGAAGGTCAGGTGATGATCGAAGACGAGCACCGTCTCGCTCAAGCCCAGGCGATGCGGGAAGGCGCCACCCAACGTGAGCGCTTTGACGTCGAAGGGCTTGGTGCCGGGCATGAGCTTGCGGGTGGAAAGCACCTCGCACAGCGGGTTCACGGCATGCACGGCATCCACCATCTGCCTGGCCTTGGTGGCAAGCGCGCAATAGTACTCGAAGATGTTCAGGCAGATCTTCCAGCCCATATGCAGGCCCGCCGCAGGGCCTTCAACGGTCATGAACACGTCGCCGGGCGCAAGCATGGTGCCGCTGGGAAGCGCTTCGACCACCGTGCAGCCGAAACGGCCGAAGATGCGGGCAGCCTCCTCGGTCCCGCAAAGCAGGGCCGCGTCGCGCGTGTAGTATTCCATGCGGCCCAGCTGCGCGCCGATGCCCAGCACATGCGTGGTCAGGTCGATTCCGCTGGGGATGTCGGAAGCGATAAGCTCATCGAGATAGCTGTCCGGGATATACATATGGCTCCTCCTTACGCTTCCTAGCGCGTGTTTTTCCTTTTTGACGATGATACCGCTAGCCGCGGCCCAAAAACGCCATCACCTGCGGGCGGAACTCGCGCGTGAACAGCTCGTCGGCGGGGCACACGGCCTGCAGCGCGCCGTTCAAGATGATGCCCGCGCGATGACCCAGGCTGCACGCCTCATTGAAATCGTGCGTGACGAACACCACGGTGCAGCGGAAGCGGCCGTGCACGTCGCGCAGCGTCTCGTACATGCGCTTCTTGGTGGTAGGGTCGAGCGCCGAGAACGGCTCGTCGAGCAGCAAGATCTCCGGCTGCATCACCAACGCGCGGGCCAACGCCGCGCGCTGGCCCTCTCCGCCGCTGATGATGCCGGGATACCGGTCGGCGATATGGCGGATGGAGAACAGGTCGAGCATCTCCTCCACGCGGCGGGCGGCCTCGGCCTTGGGCACGCGCGCCATCCTCAGGCCGTAGCCGATGTTCTCCGCAACCGTCATATGCGAGAACAGCGCGTGGTCCTGATACACGACCCCCAACCGCCGTTGCTGCACGGGCAGGCAGCGAATGTCCTTGCCGTCAAGCAGGATGCTGCCGGCCTCCAGGGGAAACGCCCCGGCGATCGCCTCGAGCAGCACGGTCTTGCCGGCGCCTGTCTCCCCCACGATGGCGAATATCTCGTGCGGCTCGATATGCAATTCGTCAACGCGCAGCGAGAAGCTGCCGCGGCGCGCCACCATGTCGCGAATCTCGATGCTGCCGCCGCTCATCGCTTTCCCTCGCATTCCCCGCATTTCCCCATGCGTCTCAAGCCTAATCCCTTGCCGGCCCTGCCCACGCGGCTTTCGCCCGTAGGGCGGTCGAGCACGTTCGCCACCACCAGCGTGAACGCCGAAACCAGCAGCATGATCATGGCCGTGGCCATAGCGGTTTCGGTGTTGCCGGTCGAGATGCTCAGGTAGATGCTGCCGGGAAGCGTCTCGGTCTTCATGCGCGTCACGCCCACCAGCATGAGCGTCGCCCCGAACTCGCCCATGCCGCGCGCCCAGGTGAGCACGAACGCGCTGATGATCTGGTTGCGGCACATGGGCACGATGATGGTGCGGAACACGTCCCAGGGCATGGCGCCCAAGGTCTGCGCCACGAACTCCACGCGCGGATTGACGCCGGCGAAGGCCGTGCGCATCATGCGGATGGCGAAGGGAAGGTTGACAATCATCTGGGCGAACACGATGCCCGCAGGCGAGAAGACCACGGCGAAGCCCGCCTCCTTGAGCGCCTTGCCCAGCGGCGACGAGAAGATCAGCAGCAAGGCGAAGCCCAGCAGGATATAAGGCAGCGACAGCGTCAGCTCCATCAAGATCTCGGCCAAGCGCTTGCCGGGAAACGCCACATGCGACAACGCATAGGCGGTCGGCAGCGACAGCAGCAGGCAGATGACGGTGGAAATGCTTGAAGTGGTCACGCTCATGCGCAAGGAGAACAACACCTCCTCGGAGCTGATGGCCTCGCCGAAATGCGAGATGCCGCCCGCCACAATAGCGAAGATGGCGCTCCCGATGAATAGGAGCACCATCCCCGTTACCAGCATGCACAATGCCGGGAAGATGTTGCGCTTGCGGCCTCTGTGACGTTTTGGCTTAGGTGCCGCAGACATGCGTTACGCCAGCTCGTAGCCGAACTTGGTCCAGATGTTCTTGGCGGTCTCGGTCTGCAGGAACTCGGAGAAGGCCTTGACGGCGTCGGCATCGGCGGCGCAGGTCAGCTCGGCGCTGGGCACGGTCTTGACATAGCCCTCCATGCCGGAGTTCTCCAGGATGGTCAGGCCGTCCTTGCCCGCGTTCTCCTTCCACACGATGGCGGCGTCGCCCTCGCCCTTGGCCAGCGCCTCGGCGATCTGCGGGGCGGTCGTGGAGGTGGTGATGGCGCCAGAGGCCTTGACCTGCTCCATAACGCCGGCATCGGTCATGGCCTTGACGGCGATCTTGCCGATCGGCGTGGACTCAGGGTCGCCCAGCAGAAGGGTGTCGCACTTCACAAGATCGCCGACGGTCTGGATGCCCTTGGGGTTGTCGGCGGGCACGACCAGGACGGGAATGTGCTTGACCAGGTCGGTGCTGGCGGCAACATGATCGCTGACGGGCTTGAGCTCATCGGCGGAGCCGGCGATGAAGAAGTCGCCCTCCTGCGTGGTGTTGATCTGCGTCTGGATCTGTGCGGCGTTGGCGAAGGTGATGTTCATCTCGCAGCCGGTTTGAAAGCGTCGGCGATCTCCTGGAACGGCTTGGTCATGCCAGCGCCGCAATAGATGTTGAGGCTTTTGCCCTCAAGGGTTGCGGCAGCGGTCTGCTCCGGCTGCTCGGCCTTCTGCTCGCCCTTGTCGGAGGAGCATCCTGCCAGCACGCCGCAGGCGAGCACGGTGGCAAACGCCACGGCTGCGATCGCTGTCAGGCAGTTCTTCATCTTTTTCATACTGGTTCCCTTCTTTTTTGTCCCCATACCACCAGGCGCCCCTTCGCATACGAAGGGGCGCCTGTCATTTCGCTGATTATACACAGACGACGATAATATTTGCAAGAGCATATAATCACGAATGAAAATAATGCTTTAAGCTAGCGATAACTTGTGGCTGGACGCATACCGGATGAAATGCCTGGTCAAAAGCGTTGCTCTATAGTTTGGAAGTCGCAAAGCCCGTCGGCACACCGCAATCGCGAAGATGCTTGATATCGAGACGATCAAGGAAACGAGCCTATCCCGCAGAAATCCTTAGCACCGGCGATCGAGCCAAGGCCTCCGCTCCCCCTTCCCCGCTAGGCGCCGAACAACGCGGCGGCTTCCGCCATGCGCTCGGCGATGGGCACGCCGAACGGGCAGTTCGGCTCGCAGGCGGCGCAGCCGGTGCAGTCCCCGGCGCGAACCTCGAGCGCCAGGTAGTGATCGCGCACGGATGCGGGCACCTCGTCCTGCATCTGCGCCAGATCGTAGTACTTGTTCACCGTGGCTATGTCGATGCCCGCGGTGCAGGGCTGGCAATGCCCGCAGTAGATGCAGTTGCCGAAGTAGGCGTGCTGCGGCGCGCCAGCCAAGATGGATGCGTAGTTTTTCGCCGCGTCATCGGCGGTTTCGTATGCCAGGCAGCCTGCGCATTCCTCGACATCCTTGAACCCGGCCAACACGGAGGCGACCGCGGGGCGGGTCAAGCAGTAATGGCAAGCCTGCACGGGGGTCATCGCCACACCGAACGGTGACTTCCCGGCGTCGAACAGGCGCCCGCCCGCGAACGGCTTCATCACGGTGATGCCCACGCCGTTTTCCTCGCACAGCGCGTACAGGCGCTTGCGCTGCGGGTCCATGTTCTCAAGGCCGGGCTGGTACTCGTCCTTGAACAGGTCGTTGATGTCCTCGGAAGCAGGCAGCATGTCGTAGGCGGGGTTGATGGAGAACATGATCATCTCGATATCCGGCGTTTCCGCCGCCCGCAGCGCAACCTCGGGATTGTGCGTGGAAAGGCCGATGTGATCGATGCGCCCTGCGGCCTTCTCGGCACGCACGTACTCGATGAAGGGACCCCCCATGATCTGCTCGAACTCGGCGACCGCGTCCACGAAGTGGATCAGCCCCAGCTCGATATGCCCGCCGAAGCACGACAGCAACTCCTCCCATGCCGGGATCACCGCGTCCATGTCGCGCGTGCGGGTGTACTGGCCGTTTTGCCACGTGGCGCCGAAATGGCCTTGCACGATCCACTTGTCGCGGTGCGCGCAGACAGCGTTGCCCAAAACCTTGCGCACCGCCGGATCGGCCATCCAGCAATCGACGATGTTGACGCCCTTTTCCATTGCGAAGCCGACCAGCTCGGAAACCATCTCCTGGTCGTCGCCCGGCATCCACTCCGCCCCGAAGCCGATCTCGCTGACCATAAGGCCGGTTTCGCCCAAACGCCTGTAGTTCATGGAACCCCCTCTTTGCTCGATACCGTACCCGTATCCTATCAGCAACAAACGCACGGACACCAGGAGTAGCCCCCGCAAACGCGCAAGCACGACCCGCTTGCTGCCGAATAGGGTAAATCCGCTCCTCATCGACAAAAAGCCGGCTTCGACAAGGGAGAACCTGGACCTATCCGCATATAATATGAAGTTATGACTCATGCGCTGCGCACGGCAGCGCATACCCGCGAACTAAAAGGAGCTCTGCATGGATCCGAACAAGCGTCCCGACGACATGGTGCGCATCACCACCCCCGAACTCGCCCAAGCTTTCATCGACGAGCAGGTTACCGCAGTCCGCGAGCAGATCGGCGACAAGAAGGTCCTGCTGGCCCTTTCCGGCGGCGTTGACAGCTCCGTCGTCGCAGCGCTGCTCATCAAGGCCATCGGCAAGCAGCTCATCTGCGTGCACGTGAACCACGGTCTCATGCGCAAGGGCGAAAGCGAGCAGGTCATCGACGTGTTCAAAAACCAGCTGGACGCGAACCTGGTCTACGTGGACGCCACCAACCGCTTCCTGGGCAAGCTCGTCGACGTCGAGGAGCCCGAGGCCAAGCGCAAGATCATCGGCGCCGAGTTCATCCGTGTGTTCGAGGAGGAGGCCCGCAAGGTCGGCAACGAGGTCAGCTTCCTGGCACAGGGCACCATCTACCCCGACATCCTGGAGTCCCAGGACGGCGTGAAGGCGCACCACAACGTAGGCGGCCTGCCCGACGACCTGCAGTTCGAGCTGTGCGAGCCCGTCAAACTGTTGTACAAGGACGAGGTGCGCGTGGTCGGCCGCAAGCTCGGCCTGCCCGAGAACATGGTCGAGCGCCAGCCCTTCCCCGGCCCCGGCCTGGGCGTTCGCTGCCTCGGCGCCATCACCCGCGATCGCCTGGAGGCACTGCGCGAGGCCGACGCCATCGTGCGCGAGGAGATCGACAACGCCGGCCTGACCATCTGGCAGTACTTCGCCGTGGTGCCCGACTTCCGCGCAACCGGCGTACGCGAAGGCAAGCGCGCCTACGACTGGCCCTGCATCATCCGCTGCATCAACACGGTCGACGTCATGACCGCCGAGGTTCCCGAGCTTGACTGGGCGCTGCTCAAGCGCATCACCGCCCGCATCACCGCCGAGGTTCCCCGCATCTGCCGCGTGTGCTACGACCTCACCCCCAAGCCCGTCGGCACGGTGGAGTGGGAATAGAACACCCGTTCGATTCTATGATATAATGACTGCCGATAGGCGCGGTTTCTCCCGAAGCCGCGCCTATCGCTATGTTTGAAGCGATATCGGCGGGAAGCTTACATTATGGGAGGACGATTAATGGCATACGATTTCAAGAAGGAATTCAAGGAGCTTTACAAGCCGTCGTGCAAACCGAGCATCCTGACCATTCCGCCCATGAGCTACATTGCCGTACGCGGCAAGGGCGACCCCAACATCGAGGGCGGCGAGTACCAGGGCGCCATGCCGCTGCTCTACGGCGTGGCCTACACTGTCAAGATGTCGAAGAAGGGCCCGCACGAAATCGAAGGCTATTTCGACTTCGTCGTGCCGCCGCTCGAGGGGTTCTGGTGGCAGGACCCTGCAGACGGTCAGATCGACTATGCGCGGAAGGGCGACTTCAACTTCATCTCCTGCATCCGCCTGCCCGATTTCGTCACTCGCGACGATTTCGACTGGGCCGTCTCGGAGGCTGCCGCCAAAAAGAAGCTTGACTTCTCAGCGGTCGAGATGCTGAAGGTCGACGAGGGCCTATGCGTTCAATGCATGCATACCGGGCCTTACGACGGCGAGCCGGCGACCATAGACGCCATGCACGCATGTGCAGCCGAGCAAGGCTATGCGCCCGACTTCTCCGAAGCCCGTCTGCATCACGAGATCTACCTCTCCGACCCGCGCAAGTGCGCGCCGGAGAAGCTCAAGACCGTGATTCGCCATCCCATCAAGCCGATTTAGCGGAACGAAGCGCCGCAATGTGCTCCAAGCGCGCCTTTTCAATCGGCAAAGACCATAGCTGACTCGATTGCGGGACGTTTGTCAGCACCGGCAACAGCGAGTATAATGATTGACGATGGGCCCGGGATGACCGCTGATTCAAGTCACCGGGCCTAAATTTGTATCTACAGGAGAAACCTTATGGCAAACGCATGCGGGCGCCCCAAAACCGAAGCACAGCACGAGTGGGCGGAGCGCTGGCTTTCGTCGTCAAGGCTCTCTTCTTACCTCGATCTTTGCGACGGCAACATCGATTGCGCGCTCGAGCTGCACGAATGGAACCTCATGCTGGGGCGAGTCCTCATGGGAGACATCGCGCACTTCGAGCTCGCGCTGCGCAATGCGTACGACCGAGCTCTCACCGAGCGCTTCCAGGGTGACGAGCACTGGCTCTTCGACGCGAACTCACCCGTGACACGCCCCATCATGCGAAATAGCAAGGCGAAAAAAAATGCGCGACGTGAACATGGTAAATCGCCGCGCCATCAACGACGCCCGTGGGCGGGCACACGACCCTGCAAACCCCGATCAGGTGATTGCAGTGATTGCAGGGCTCATGCTCGGCTTCTGGGCCCACATGACAGACCGAAGCCGCGAGCGCGACCTTTGGATACCGTATCTGCACGCCGCATGGCCTGCCGGAACCGACAGGGCAAAGCTCAACCTGAAGCTCGAATCCATCAACAAGCTGCGCAACCGCGTCGCGCATAACGAGCGCCTTTTCAATCCTGGACCAAATGGACATTCGCCCATGGGAATCGACTCGGACATGCTTTCCTTGTTCAATGCTTTATCGCCACTGGCCTACGAAAGCCTTCACGGCAACGAGAAGAAGACGACGGTCGAGAGATTCCTCGAAAATCATCCAGCGCCGGTAGGCGTGAGGCTGTAGCTAATTCAATCACCTAGATTGGCCACCAAGCAGATTGACCAAGCATCACAACCTCCACCCTAGAGCAAGAATAAACTCACAGCGACATATCGACTGTCCGAAACGCGCTACTCTTTGCAAGGCGCCTTTTTGTGAGAAATCGTTTGCAACACTTCTTGTACCGATAGCGAATATGCCGCATTTATATTTCATAATGCAATATATAATTGACATTATGATTTGAATGCAATATATTTCTGTCATGTTGCAACGGATATCTGTCCATATGTCGAAAGGAAGCCCATGCCAGGTCAGAAAAACCTACGCATGAAGGCAGCGCGCGCAGCGGCCGGCCTTTCGCAATCCGATTTAGCCGAAGCCGTCGGCGTCACACGCCAAACCATCGGCCTTATCGAGGCAGGCGGTTATAATCCCACGCTCAATTTAT
>ERZ857745.2371-NODE-2371-length-20507-cov-4.331997_pt1 | contig 20507 bp, 19 predicted proteins | sample MGYA00519699_ERZ857745 | MGnify/ENA primary metagenome ERZ857745 (study PRJEB31778, sample SAMEA3449357) | human gut metagenome | biome: human gut; feature: human-associated habitat; material: faeces | place: United Kingdom | collected 2010/2012 ...
GACCCATCGGAGATTCGAACTCCGGACACCTTGATTAAAAGTCAAGTGCTCTGCCGACTGAGCTAATGGGTCATGTAAATACCTAAAGTTCTGGCTGGGGTAGCAGGACTCGAACCTACGAATGACGGAGTCAAAGTCCGTTGCCTTACCGCTTGGCTATACCCCATCGTTCAGTTCTAAAAAAATTGGTGAGCCCATAGGGATTCGAACCCCAGACACACGGCTTAGAAGGCCGTTGCTCTATCCAGCTGAGCTATGAGCCCACATTTTCAATGGAGCGGGTGATGAGAATCGAACTCACGCTATCAGCTTGGAAGGCTGAAGTTCTACCATTGAACTACACCCGCGTAATTAAGGAAGCATTACGCTTCCTCTTTTTGTTTGGAGCGGAAGACGAGATTCGAACTCGCGACCCTCGCCTTGGCAAGGCGATGCTCTACCCCTGAGCCACTTCCGCATATTTATTGGTCGAGGGAGGTGGATTCGAACCACCGAAAGCTCAGCTAACGGATTTACAGTCCGCCCCCTTTGGCCACTCGGGAATCCCTCGAAATTTTGTCTGCCTGACTATTATACCATAACTTTTGTAAATGTCCAGCAGATTTTTTTCTTTTTTATTGGAGCTGGTGGAGGGAATTACACAAATGCTTCGCATCTGCCGTTCTTGCCATCGCTCCGCATGGCTGCGAACATCTCGCTGCTTCAAAGTCCACCGGACTTTTCCACTGCGCTCGAGCCCTTTCGGGTTCGATTCCCTTTATTGGAGCTGGTGGAGGGAATCGAACCCCCAACCTGCTGATTACAAATCAGCTGCTCTACCGTTGAGCCACACCAGCATATCTAACATTATAAATGGCGATCCGGAACGGGCTCGAACCGTCGACCTCCAGCGTGACAGGCTGGCATTCTAACCAACTGAACTACCAGGCCATATTTGGTGGGCGTAATAGGGCTCGAACCTATGACCCCCTGCTTGTAAGGCAGGTGCTCTCCCAGCTGAGCTATACGCCCGAAGCATTTTATCTGCTCGACACATTTATTAACTATACAGCATTTGGTTTCTTATGTCAAGTGTTTTTTTCACTTTTTTATAAGTTTTTTATTTGCTATTTTGTTTTGTGCTCTCGTTGAGCGACTTCATTATCTTACCACAATGGTACCCCTGTGTCAATGAATTTTCGACAAAAAATATTTACTTTTTTTAATAAATTTCAATCGCCCAAAAACGTTTAAATTTCAGCATTTACAAGCTTATCTCCCTCAAAAACGACTTCAAATTTCCCGCTTGTCATATTGGCAATAAGCAATCTCGTGTCTTCTTTTTTATCCTCATCACAGCATATGGCAGCCGTAATCATATCCTCATAAATTATGTCCTCTATTTTAAACAGTCCTTTTTCGGAAAAATTCTGCAATTTACTTAAAAAAGAATAGTCCATTTTTATATTCATAACTGCCATTTGGGTAACATTGCATACGCCTGCGGCGTCAATCCCCAGCCTTGCGCTTGAGGTATAAGCTCTGACAAGCCCTCCTGTTCCCAGCTTGACTCCGCCAAAATATCTGGTTACCACAACAGCCACATTGGTAATTCCCTCATTTACAAGCATCTGCACAATAGGCGCGCCGGAGGTGCCCTGAGGCTCCCCGTCGTCGCTTGCCCACTGTATCTGGAATTTGTCGCCTATAACCATAGCCGGAACATTATGTGTTGCATCTTTATATTCTTTTTTTATTTCCGCAAAGAAGCTGTCAGCTTCCTCCCTGCTCGCTACAGGCCTTACATGAGTTATAAATCTTGATTTTTCTATAATCTGCTCCGCCTGCGCAGCCTTTCCAACCGTCTTATAAAGTATCATATCTTTTGTACCTGCTGTAATCCTCTTTTGACATTTCCGCATCAAGCACAGTGCCATCTTCGGTATAATCCATCGAAAAGACTGTCGCTTTGCCGCACAGATATGAAACCACATCGCCCTTGTCAAAAGGTATCAGGAGCGTGGCTCTTACTCTGTCTGAAAATATCTTTGTTTTAATAAGTTCTGTAAGCTCGTCTATATTATCTCCGCGTTTTGCCGAAATCCACAGCCAGTCGCAGCCCTCGCTGCACACGGGCTCTGTTTCCGCTATGTCACATTTATTGTACGCTATTATTCTTTCTTTATCTCCCGCTCCGATTTCCTTTAATACCTGATCAGTCACTTCAATATGAAAATCACAGGCCTCATATGAGCTGTCCACAACGTGAATGAGCAGATCCGCATAATTTACTTCTTCAAGGGTGGACTTGAAAGCCTCCACAAGCGAATGCGGCAGCCTGCTTACAAAGCCTACAGTATCTATAAGTATGAATTCCTGATTTGTATCAAACGAAATTTTGCGATGTGATGTGTCAAGTGTTGCAAACAGCATATCCTTTTCGAATACGGATTTGTCCTCTTTGTCCATATCTCCAAGCAGCCTGTTCATAAGAGCCGATTTGCCGGAGTTTGTATACCCCACCAGCGCAACTACAGGTATGCTGTTTTTTTCACGTCTGCCGCGCTGCGTAGCCCTTACAGCCTTTGCTTTTTTGAGCTCTGCGCGAATGTCGTCCATTCGTTTCTGAATATGTCTTCTGTCCGTTTCGAGTTTTTTCTCTCCGGGACCTCTGGTGCCTATGCCCCCCGCCTGTCTTGACAGGGACTTGCCAAAGCCTGTGAGCCTTGGAAGCCTGTACGCAAGCTGGGCGTACTCAACCTGAAGCCTGCCCTCCTTTGAAAGCGCGCGGTCTGCAAATATATCAAGTATAAGTATGGTTCTGTCAATTACACGCACGCCCAGAGCCTCTTCAAGATTTCTAAGCTGCATACCCGAAAGCTCGTCATTGAATATGACCGTATCAATCTCCATATTCTCACACATAAGAGCCAGTTCCTCAACCTTGCCGCTGCCTATAAATGTAGCCTTGTTTGGTCTTTCGAGATGCTGAACCATCTCTCCCGCAACCTCGACATTTGCAGCCTCAGCAAGTCCTGCAAGCTCCTGCATCGAATAAGATATATCCTTATTAAGTTCAAGTCCCACAAGAACAGCTCTGTATTCCTGCTCCTGTATCACTTCGTTATTCTCATTAAATCTAAGCATTATTCTATATTCTGCACCTGTTCTCTGATTTTTTCGATTTCACTCTTGATGTCAAGCACCGTGTTGGTTATATCAAGGAAGTTGGCTTTTGAGCCTATGGTATTTGCCTCTCTGTTCATTTCCTGCACAAGAAAATCAAGCTTCTTGCCTACTGTTTCACCCTTGTTCCCCGAAATTATATTTTCAAGCTGTCTGATATGGCTCTTGAGCCTTACTATTTCCTCCGTAATATTGCTCTTGTCTGCAAATATAGCGGCCTCTGCAAGAATTCTGTCCTCAGGAAACGATGCTGAATTGCCTATAAGGTCCGTTATTTTCTCTTTGAGTCTTGTCATATAGCTTTCGGCAACCTGCGGGGCATATTCTTCTATCTCTGAAACCATATCCGCTATGAGGTGTCCTCTCATCACAAGGTCCTCTGCCAGTTTCTCGCCCTCTATGCATCTCATTTTGTCAAGATTTTCAACGGCCATTTTAACCGGAACTATAAGGGAGGCTGTCACCTTTTCCTCATCTTCAATGTCCGGCGCGGCTTTCATTACATCGGGAAGTGTTGAAAGAAACTGCAGTGATATATCGCCTGTCACATCAAATTCGTCCTTGAGCTGTCTGAGATTGTCATAGTACTGCTTTGCAACCGGCAGGTTGAGCTTGACTGTAACATCATCTTCCGTAAGGTTTTCAACTATTACGGAAACATCCATCTTGCCCCTGTTTACGGTTTCCTTAATCGCCGCTTTTATCTTCTCCTCAGCAAAGGTGTATCTTCTTGGCATTCTTACCGAAATATCGCTGTATCTGTGGTTTACCGTTCTTATCTCGACTATTATGTTTCTTTTGCCGTCAGAGTATTCCCCTCTGCCAAAACCCGTCATACTTTTTATCATTCAATCTGTCCTCCGTTTTTCTTTTAATTAATGATAACTGAATAATTATACCACATAATAACTCTGATAGGTATCTGTTTTTCATCACTTCTGTCTGCATTTCATTTGCCAGTCAGTGTGAAAAGCATCATACCACATAATAACTTCAATAGGCATCTGTATTTCATCAGCTCTTGAAGCCCTGGCCCAATTTGTGTAAGCAAATTGCGGCAGGTCTCATGCAAGAGTTCTTCTTCTGTCTGTCGTAAGAACTTACTGCTTTCTTTCGACCAGTCTTTATGAAAAAACATCATATCATATTTCAGACTCTTATGTTAAAATATTTATATCACTTATGACAGGAGATTGATTATGGCATTTGACGGAATAATGACTGCGGCGGTAACCTATGAGCTTAATCATACGCTGCAGGGAGGAAAAATCGAAAAGGTATACCAGCCAGAAGCTGAGGAACTGGTATTTAACATACATTCAAAATCAGGCAAGCTGAAGCTGTATATATCTTCTTCGGGCAATCACGCGGGGATATATCTGTCGTCTGAAAGCTACAGCAATCCCGCAAACCCGTCGGCTTTCTGCATGCTGCTTCGCAAGCACTTGCAGAGCGGCAGAATTACAGATGTAAAGCAGGTAGGCTCTGAGAGAATAGCGGAAATATATATCGAAACTATGGACGAGCTTGGTTTTAACGTGAATAAAAAACTTGTTGTCGAGATTATGGGCAAGCACAGCAATATATCCCTTGTAGATGAGGGCACCGGCAAGATAATAGACAGCATCAAGAGGATTTCAATTGACACCAGCAGAGTAAGACAGCTTCTTCCGGGTATGATATATCAGTACCCGCCTTTACAGGATAAAATTCCTTTCAAAGAGGTCACAGCAGAGGATATCAGTTCATTTGAGAGCAGACGGCTTCTTGACTGCATAGGCGGCATCAGTCCCTCCATTGCCGATGAGCTTGAGGGAAATATATCGGAAAATCTTGAAGCCATAAGGCAGAGGCTTGCCACAGGCGACTTCTCTCCTTGCGTATATCTTAAAGAGGACGGCTCTCCCATGGAATTTTCAGCATTCCCTCTGAGAGCCTATGAAAACCACCTTAATAAAGTAGATTTCAATACAGTAAGTGAAGCTGTAGAATACTACTATTCTCACAGAGCTTCCTCCAACAGAATCAAACAGAAAGGAAACGACCTTTTAAAAGCTGTGGAGCAGAAGCTGAAAAAGCTCTACCTTAAAAAGCAGAGATTGTCCGAGGATTTATTAAAGGCCGAAAATTCCGAGGACCTTAGGCTGTACGGCGAGCTGCTGACTGCAAATCTTCACAAGTGCAAGACGGGCGACAGGTCTGTTACCGTTGACAATTATTATGACGGCACTACGGTAACGATACCTCTTGATATCAAATATTCACCGTCAAAGAATGCGCAGATATATTTTAAAAAGTACGGCAAGTCAAAGACCGCTGTTAAAGAAAAGGCTCTCCAGATAGAAGAAAACGACAGGGATATACAGTACCTCGAGTCAGTGCTTTCATATATAGAGAACGCCGACAGCGCGGATACAATAGAAGCTCTGCGCACAGAGCTTACGGCAGAGGGTTATCTGAAACGCAGAAAGAACAATCCCGTACAGAAAAAACAGAAAACCTCCCCTGTTGAATATGTGTCCTCAGAGGGCTTTAGAATCCTCGTAGGGCGAAATAATACGGAGAATGATACTCTGACCCTAAAGATGGCAGGAAAAACAGATTTATGGCTTCATACCAAGGATATCCCCGGTTCTCACGTCATCGTATTTACCGAGGGTAAAGAGCCGGACAAAAAGACCATATTCGAGGCGGCGGCCATTGCGGCATATCACAGCAAGGCCAGAAATTCAGAGCAGGTGCCTGTAGATTATGTGCCTGTAAAATACGTCAAGAAACCAAGCGGCGCAAAGCCCGGCATGGTTATATTCACAAACAACAGGACAGTATATGTAAAGCCTGCAATTCCGGACACCGCAGGCAGCAGATAAATAACCATATGACCAAAAGGCAGGAGCTGCCTGAAAAGCAATCTCCTGCCTTTTTTAATTACTCAAATCCCCTTTTGGCTACGGAATATCAATCGTAAACGGCTCGCCTACAGGTATCAGACCATTTCCATCGTAATTACTGTATTTAAACTGCAAGGTATATGATTTAACATCGTAATTAAGTTCATAACTTGTGTCATCTTTATTTTCTCTCGCGCCGAACATATTACCATCGTATATAGTTAAGAAGTCCACATTATCACCTGTTTCATCTGTGCCGTAAAGATATAAGCCATATATCTCATCTATCTCGTCCTTATTCTCAATAGTTATATACTGTTCAATAGGCGATATAACCAGCTTGCCTATATGCACCTCTCCCCTTGGCGTATCAAACACTTTATTGATTTCAACCACTTTGGTTGCTTCTTTAAATTTCTTATTATCAAGGGTGAATTCAAAATAAAAACGCTGGCCTTCTGCATAAAATGACGTTTTGATTTCAGGATAAAGCGGCATATCATATGAATAATCAATACTTTCAAAATATATACCTCTGTTTCCGTCGCGCTTGCTTCCGTAAGGGCCAACTCCGTATGAATCTATGTCATCACCGTTAGCAATATTGCCAAGCTTTAACCCATTTATATATGTCGGCCCATGTAAACCGACATCTCTCAATCTGACTATTGTTCCGTCATCCTTTTCGACAGTTACCGAAAATCTCATCTGGTAATTACTTGCCACAACCTCATTAAGCGTAAAGGTTATATCCCCCTTTTTCTGTGTCTGGTCTATGACAGTGACATAGTCGTCCTCTGCGGAATTTCCGAGGTACTGCCCTATTCCCATAAATGCCTCTCTTGCCTTGGCCCATGCGCTTGTTCCTGCCGGAGTAAAACTGAATACAAGAACAATACATGCTGCCACAGCTACTGATATCCACCTTTTTTTCTTCCTTGTTCCCGTGGGTTTCTTAATCCCCGCTTCTTTGTAGAAGCTGTCTATCGCTCTTGTTTTTTCTTCCTGCGACATAATCTCAAATCTGTCCTTCATCTGCCTGCACCCCTTTCTTCCATAGTTTTGCGAATTTTTTTCCTACCTCTTGAAAGCCTCGAATACACCACATCTCTTTTGAGTCCCGTTGATGCGGTAATTTCCTCTGCAGTCTGCTCATATACATAGCGCCTTCTGAACAGCTCCCTGTCCTCTTCACACAGACATTCAAGCAGTTCATCAATCACTGTTTCCCCTGAATACTCATCGTACACAGCCGGCTCTGTCAGGGCTTCCGCTCTGTTGTCGTGCCGGATTTCCTTCCTTAGAAAATCAACAGCCTTGTGTTTTGCCACAGCGGCAAGCCACGAGGTCATGCTTCCCTTTGAGCCGTCAAAGCTTCCGCCGGTTTTCCATACAGCCATAAGCACATCGTTAAAACATTCTTCCCAGTGCTGGCGGTGCTGTCCAAGGCTTCTGCACAGTACTGTTTTGATAAGGTCGCCGTATTCTTCCACTATGTATTCAATGGCCTGTGGGTTTCCTGACGCAATATGAGCGATGCAGTTTTCCTTTGTAATCTTCAAGACCGCTTTCTCCTTTCTTTGTTGTCATATATTAATTCGCAATATCGCCTGCATTTCTGACAGGACAGACAAAATATATATTTATTTTATCATATATCGGGCAGATTTTTAAGAGCCCTGCATCTTGCCCGCCACAGGCTTTGGTGCTAAAATATATGAAAAGGCAAATAATATGTATGGGTGAAAAAATATGAACAGATATGACAGGGCTCTGTTTCAGGTTATGAGCAGAGAGGAGTTTAATAATAAATATGGGGAGCGGTTTTCAGGCTGCCGAGAGCTTGCCGAAAGTCTTAAATCAATGCGCTACTGCAAGGCCGAGGTTTTCAGGGACTGCATTACAGGTATGATACGCCTGCCTAAGAAAAATGATTTATACAGAGACGCACAGCTTACCTTCGGTTTCTGTCTGACAGCTTCTAAGATTGTTTTTATCGAAAACGGCGGCAAGATTGGTCCGTGGATAGAAAATCAGGCAGAAATTCTGGGCGATGCGTTTACTCCGGGGCAGCTTCTGATGCAGGTTATGGGCAATATGATATCCGATGATATTCTTTACCTTTCGCATATAGAGGAACAGACTGAAATGCTTGAGGATAATATTACAGAGGGAAATACCGGCAATTTATTCGTATCTCTTACAAAATACAGACGTAAACTGTCCGAGCTAAATGCATATTATGACCAGCTTGTTGATATCGGAGAACTGCTGCAGCTTCCTGTCTGTGCTTCATTTGTATCAGAACCTGACGACTGGGACAAATATACAAGACGCTGTGAACGTCTCCAGAACCATGTTCAGTTCATCAGGGAGAATCTGCTGCAGCTCGGAGAGCTTTATCAGTCAACACAGGACGCCCATCAGAACAGGATAATGGGATTTCTGACTATCATCACGACATTTTTCCTGCCGCTTACACTGCTTACAGGCTGGTACGGAATGAACTTCCGGCATATGCCTGAGCTGAGCTGGAGATACGGCTATATTGCAGTAATTGCCGTAGCTTTAATTATAGCTGTATGTGAGTTCATATATTTTAAGAAAAAGAAATATTTCTGACAGAAAAAGCACCTGTATCCCTCTGCTTCTACGCAGCAGTAAGTACAGGTGTTATTTATTATTATAGGACACGTTTTCCCTCCCTGATAATATTCTTAAAGAAAGGCAGCACTTCTGCAAATTTCTGAAAAGTTTCTTTGTCCTGCAGCTTTATTGACAGTAAAACATCATATTTCAGGTCAAGTACAGAAGAAAGGTCACTGACTTTTCTTCTGTATGATGAAAGCTTATCCTTTGGCAAATCCACAAGAACCATAATATTAACATCCGACTCCGAGTCAAAATCGCCTCTGGCATAGGAACCGTACAGCCATATCTGCTCAAGGCTGCATAAAGAGCAGGACCCTGCACCTAAGCGATGCGGGGTCCTTATTGGTTTATAGCTGTGTAGTTTATTCTCTAGTTATCAAGTGCTTTCAGGAATTCTTCTTTGAGGCTGCATTTGAGTTCAAATCCAAGTTCTTCGAGAGTCTTGTCCATAGCATCAAATGTCATACACATATCCTCCCTATTGGCATTCTCACCCATATGCCCAACCCTTATAACCTTGCCTGCCAGCACATCGAAGCAGCCGGAAATCATAACGTTGTACTTATCTCTCATAGTCGAAAGTATCTGTGTATCTGTCAGACCTTCGGGAACCTCGATAACTGTGACATTGTTTGAAAATCCATCCTCAAGGTAGAGCTTCAGTCCTGCATTTCTGACAGCGGTTCTTGCCGCCTCTGCAATTTTATGATGACGCTCTATAATATCAGGCTCCGAAACAACATTGTCTATTGCCGCGCGAAGTCCTGTAATATCACTTGCCGGCATAGTGTATGGGAACCATTTGTCACTGTAATAGTTCTTGAATGTAAGCAGGTTTGCATAAAACGCCGCAATCGGTGTTTTTCTGTTTTCCATAGCCGCCATAGCTTTGTCGCTTACCCATACCATTGTAAGTCCCGGAGGAGCAGACAGCGCTTTTTGCGAGCCGCCGCACAGGATATCTATGCTGCTTTCATCAACATTCACGTATTCGCCGAACATTCCTGCAACAGAATCTACAACGCTCATAATTCCGTATTCTGCAAGCAGCGGACAGATTGCTGAAATATCATTCATAACGCCGCTTGGAGTGTCGCAGTGAACCACTGTGGCATATTTGAAATCGGAGTCCTTATCAAGAAATTCTCTGAGCTCTGCCGGATTTATGGGTCTGCGGTAGTCTGCGGTAAAGAGAACCGGCTCTCCCCCGTACATTGTTACAAAGTCCTTAAAGCCTTTACCGAATATGCCGTTATCTAAAACCAGCACTCTGTCGTCTGCCTCGGTAAGAGAAGCGCAGGCAGCCTCAAGGCCCAGTATTCCCTCTCCGCCAAGTATATATGCTCTGCCTGACGAATGCATAATCTGCGCAAGTATGTCGCAGGTTTCCTTGTAGAAGTCATAAAAAGCTTCATCAAGGTCAGGGTTTGTTGATACGAGGCTTCTTGCCTGTCTTACATTTTCACGAACCTGCGTAGGTCCTGCTGTCATTATTTTGTACATAATAAGGTCTCCTGTAAGTATGTGTATTTTTTAGTATTTAGCTGCTATTGATTTAAGCTTGCCTGCAAAAGGTATTACGATAATTCCCGCAACGGCAACCTGAACTATATTTCCCGGGATAGAGCCAAAAGGCACAATCCAGTTGCCGTACAGAATAACCTCTGTGAAGTAGTATCCCACGATTTTTATAACAAGCGCCGCGATTACCGCAACAGTGTTTGCTATTACAGGGCGTACTTTGAGTTTTTCTGAAATAAGGCCTGAAACATATCCCATAGCTGCTACAATTACAAGGGTAAAAGGCGCCCATGCGGTCCAGCCTGAAATAAGGTCAAACAGGCTCATGCCTATGCCGCCCGCTATTGCTCCCGTACGTCTGCCGAAAACAAAGGCTCCGAGGAACATAGGTACATTGCCAAGGTGAATAAGGCCGCCGTTTCCTACAAGGGGCAGTCTGATATTTATAAACATTGTTGCCACCAGTGTAAGCGCTATGAAAAGGCCGTTAATTACAATCATTTTAGTTTTATTCTGCGGTGCTGCCGCAGCTGCATTGTTTGTGCTCATTTTTATCATCTCTTCCTTTGTAATATATTAAAAGATAATACATGTATCGTCTTTTAATATATTACAACAAAATTATACTCTTTAAAATATCCAATTGTAATTATTTTAATATATACAATTATATTTTATTCAAGTTTTAACCGCATCTAAAACAGTAATAATTACAATTTATATTCGATTTATTAAGTACAGAACGTTTTCAGGCAAGTCAGATATACAAAAACAGGCAATCCACCACAACAAAGTGAATTACCTGTCAAACACCTTAATTCAGTTGTTTTAACAGTTTAAGATATGTTCTGTTAAATAACCTAAGCAATATCCCTTATTCGGGCTAGTTTACTTACTCCATATTCTAACCCCATACCTGCACTGTTTGAGTTCAGTCTGACCTACAAGTTTATCTCCATCATATATAAGAGCCTTAGCCTTGTAGTAGTACTTAGTACCTTTCTTACCTATAGTGTTTATATATGTGCCGCGGTCTTTTGTAATCTTTGCAGCATATTTTGAAGATTTCCCGGTTGCTCTGTAGAACCTGTACTTAACCGTATAACCTGCATCTGTCAGGGCTTTCACATCTCCCGACACTACAGCCTTAATGTTCTTATTTGCTGTTTTTGAGGTTCTTACTTTAAGATTAACCTTGCTGATTAAGCTGTTTAGCTGCTCGGAGATTTTCTTGTCCGCTTCAGCTTTTTCCATTACTGCATATTCCGAGAAGTGTCCTGTTACAAATGTATATGTGCCGTCTGCATTAAGAGCTCCGTCTACCGGTGTGTAGATACCGCTATCGTTAATGTATACGCATACAAGTTCCTTGGCTGTAAGTTCTTTGTTAAGGCTGACTGTAACCGCCACATTGCCGCCTCTGAAATCTGTAACAGCTCCGTTTGATGTTATCAGCTTCAAAGCTACATGGCAGATGTTCTCATCGGTTTTAACTGTTTCGATTATAAGTTTTACAAAGCCTGTAGATTGTGTCAAGTTGTTGTGGAATTTTTGATTGACATCAATTCCAAAGTGTGTTTTTAATGCAGGCTATTTCATGCAGCAATATCTGTGTACCACTGGCTCCATTAAATACAAATGGTCTTCTATCAAATATACTCCAGTCAATTGCCCCTTCCATTGCCTCATTTATTACCCTGTCTGCATACTCCCTGTATGTTGTATTTCTCTCATGCTCCCTGAAGTCCTCCGCCTTTATCCTTCCTCCATTTTTGACATAAACCCGCAACTTGGTAAGCTTTCCAAGTCCCTTATCACTCCACCCGAGCGGATCTCTGCTGAACCTTTCTGATAACACATGACTTACCTGTGCCTCTGTACAGCTCCCCGGTATATTCAGCGTCTTTCTATTCTCTATTGCTTCCCAGTTCCCCATAAGATATTTGCCAAATTCATTAATCTTTCCACTCTCTTTGTCATCTTCCGCTATTTCATACAGGCTCTGCACTATTTTATCCGCTTTCTTCCGCTCTCCTGCCTTTATTGCTTCTGTCAGACGGCTTCTTACTCCTCTCGATGGAAATCTCACTGAAAGCTCCTTCAGCCTCTTTTCAAGATGATATCCATCCATTACATGTACTGTCTGCGGTAAATCCTCCAGTCCGTTCTTTATCCATCTGCCTCCATCTCCATGTACATAGACTTTCTCTACCTTTGTCAGGTCATATATCTTCCCTATATATCCTTCCACGCTTTTCCACAGAGCCTTTGTATCAAATGCTTCGTCTACAAAATGCATTTTCCCTCTTGTTCTGTGCCTGTTACTGTTATCTGTATCCAGTCCTTCCGTAACAGTCACAAGAGGAACTATTCTGCTCTTTTTGCCTTTTTCCTTATCAGACTTCTGCATATGAACGTGATCCTCATCTGCATAGATATGAAGCTCCTGTATTTCTTTTTTCAGACTGCTTTCAATACCTTTTTCCAGTGAACCCACTTTCATAATGTGGTTCTTCACTGTCTGCCTGTTTACTTCTTCCCCGCATGACAGCTGCGCACTTTTCGCGTATGACATATCCGTTGCAAGATTTACCATACAGGCGCTTAAATTGTTTCCAATTCTCTCATATGCTCTTATCCCGGTTATGTAATCAAGGACAGAAACATATCTGCCGTTATTTCTGTCATAGTAGTAATCACGAGGCAGACTCAATCTGCCCTGTTCCGTAAGAAGCTCTCTTTTGCGTTCCTTTTCTTTAAGGACAAGCCCTAGTTTCTTCCTTTCCGCCTTATCCTCTCGTATCTGCACATTAATCTGAGAATATATCGCTTCAATAACTAATGATGCTGCTTTTCTGCAATCGACCAGAACATCAGATGCCAGAGCATCAATATCATTAATTCCACCCGAATATGCTTTTTTTGTGATTTTTTTTACCAAATCCAATGCAATATGTTGTATAATTGTTTCCATAGAGATCTTCCTTTCGTGATTTTGTTGCAAATTTATTTTACCACTTAGGATTTGATCTCTATTTTCTTTTCTTTAAAAAGTCCACAATTATTTTACACTAACATCAATATATTATCTAATCAAAACATTAGATAGTACGGAGGCACTTGATATGATTAAGCTTGATGTTCTTTCTATGCTTGAAAAACACAACAAGAGCAAATACTGGCTTTGGAAGCAGCTCGGTATGAGTTATCAGAATTTTAATCGCATAGTAAATAACGAAACGAAATCTATAAAATATGAAACACTTGATGCAATGTGCGGTATATTCGGCTGCACGCCAAATGATTTACTTTTGTACGATGAGGACAGATAAAAACAATAAATAATACAGCCCTCATCTCTGAGAGCTGCATCTTAACGGTTAATTCCTATTTAATGTTGTAAAATGCATTCTTTCCTGCATACTGCGCCGAGTCGCCTAAAAGCTCCTCAAGTCTCAGCAGCTGATTGTACTTGGCAATTCTGTCTGTTCTTGAAAGTGAACCCGTCTTAATCTGACCTGCATTAAGCCCTACTACTATATCAGCTATGGTTGTATCTTCGGTTTCTCCCGATCTGTGTGATACTACCGCAGTATATCCTGCTTTCTTTGCCATTTCTATGGCATCAAAGGTTTCTGTAAGCGTACCTATCTGATTTACCTTGATAAGTATTGAGTTCGCAACGCCTTTTCTGATGCCCTCTTCAAGTCTTGCGGTATTTGTTACAAACAGGTCGTCTCCAACAAGCTGGATTCTTCCGCCAAGTCTTTCGGTAAGCAGCTTCCAGCCGTCCCAGTCGTCCTCTGCAAGTCCGTCCTCTATTGAGATTACAGGATATTTGTCACAGAGCATTTCATAGTATGCCACCATTTCCTCTGCTGTTCTTGAAACGCCCTCTCCTGTAAGGTTGTATATATTCTTTTCGATGTCAAAGAATTCCGAAGCCGCAACGTCAAGAGCTATTCTCACGTCATCTCCCGGTTTGTATCCGGCTTTTTCGATTGCTTCAATAATAACCTGTATAGCTTCCTCGTTTGTTGAAAGGTTCGGTGCAAATCCGCCCTCATCGCCTACTGCTGTATTAAGGCCCTTGTCTTTTAATACTTTCTTGAGGTTATGGAATACCTCTGCGCCCATTCTCAGAGCTTCTCTAAATGTAGGTGCTCCTACAGGCATTATCATAAATTCCTGTATGTCAACAGTGTTGTCTGCGTGTGAGCCGCCGTTTAATATATTCATCATAGGTGTAGGAAGCACCTTGCCGTTTATTCCTCCGAGATACTGGAAAAGCGGAAGTCCGAGGGACTCTGCCGCAGCTCTTGCAGCCGCCATTGACACGCCCAGTATTGCATTTGCTCCGAGCTTTCCCTTGTTTGGAGTTCCGTCAAGCTCGATAAGGAAGTTATCAAGTCCTGTCTGGTCGAATACATCCCAGCCGATTACCTCATCGGCGATTATATCGTTTACATTCTCTACTGCCTTGAGAGTCCCCTTGCCGAGATATCTGTACTTGTCGCCATCTCTCAGCTCGACAGCCTCGTGAACGCCTGTTGAAGCTCCCGATGGAACTATGGCTCTTCCCATTGTGCCGTCCTCAAGATATACCTCAACCTCTACTGTAGGATTTCCTCTGCTGTCTAAAACCTCTCTTGCAATTACATCTTCTATAAATGCCATTAATCTGTCCTCCAAAAATTATTTTTAATCAGAAATCAACAATCTGAATAAAGTCCTCAGGCACAAGGCTTGCTCCGCCTACAAGTGCTCCGTCGATTTCCGCCATATTCATTATTTCAGCCGCATTGGCAGGCTTGACGCTGCCGCCGTACTGAATAACAACCCCGCAGGCTGTATCATCATCATATACATCTGAAATGACCTCTCTGATAAAGCCGCACATCTCGTCTGCCTGCGCAGGTGTTGCCGTTTTGCCTGTGCCTATTGCCCATATCGGCTCATAGGCTATAACAAGCTTTGCAACCTGCTCGGGTTCAAGCCCTGCAAGACCCTCTATCAGCTGGGCTCTTACTATAGCCTGCTCCTGTCCTGCCTCTCTTTCGTCAAGACCCTCGCCCACGCACATTATAGGGGTGATGTCTGTTTCAAAGAGCTTGTGCAGTTTTTTGTTTACCGTTTCGTTTGTTTCCGCAAAGTACTGTCTTCTTTCGGAATGACCCACTATACAGAAATCAACGCCTATTTCTTCAAGCTGCCTTACCGAGATTTCTCCTGTATACGCTCCTTCATCCGCAAAGTGAACGTTCTGTGCGCCCAGCATTATGCCAGTGCCTGCAAAGGCCGTTTTGAGCGCAGCAAGCTGTGTAAACGGCGCGCATATTGCTGTTCTGACATCAGTTTCATCAGCCTTGTAAAGCTCTGCGAATTCTTTTGCAAAGCTTACAGCCTCCTCTGTTGTCTTATACATTTTCCAGTTGCCTGCTATTAAAGGATTTCTCATACTAGCCTCCTATTTATCATCAAGGCACGCTATACCCGGAAGCACCTTGCCCTCAAGGAATTCCAGCGATGCTCCGCCGCCTGTTGATATATGCGTCATTTTGTCTGCAAGACCTGCCTGCTCTACAGCCGCCGCGGAGTCACCTCCGCCTATTACTGTAACGGCATCCGAGTCTGCAAGTATCTCAGCTATTGCAAAGGTACCCTTTGCGAAATTCGGCATTTCAAACACGCCCATAGGGCCGTTCCATACGATTGTCTGAGCCTTTAAAAGCTCTGCTTTGAAAAGCTCTACGGAAGCAGGTCCTATGTCAAGACCCTGTCTGTCCGCAGGCATATTCTCTCTCGGATATACGTCATATGCGGCCTCATCTGCAAAACTGTCTGCGCATACTGCGTCTACAGGAAGCAGCATTTTTACTCCCGCCTGCTCTGCCTTTGCCATAAGCTCCTTTGCAAGCTCTATATTTGCTTCATCAAGTATTGACTGACCGATTTCATATCCCATGGCCTTAAAGAAAGTATAGGCCATGCCGCCGCCGATTATAAGGGTGTCAACCTTTGTAAGCAGGTTCTCTATTACAGGCAGCTTGTCGCCAACCTTGGCTCCGCCCATAATCGCCGCAAAAGGTCTTTTTGGATTTTCGACTGCAGCTCCGAGGAATTTAAGCTCCTTTTCGATAAGAAATCCCGATACTGACGGCAGGAATTCCGCGATTCCCGCTGTCGAGGAGTGAGCTCTGTGAGCAGTACCGAAAGCATCATTTACGAATACTTCTGCAAGTGACGCCAGCTTCTTTGCAAATTCAGGGTCGTTGTCTGTTTCGCCCTTTACAAATCTTACGTTTTCAAGAAGCATAATCTGACCGTTTTTCAGGTCTGCCGCCGCTTTTGAAACCGCATCGTCAACTACTGCAGGTGATGATACAAATTTGATTTCACGGTCAAGCACCTCTGCCAGTCTGTCTGCCACAGGCTTAAGAGTATATTCCATCTTAGGCTCTCCCTTAGGTCTGCCCATATGTGACATCAGTATAACCGCGCAGTCCTGCTCCAAAAGGTATTCAATTGTAGGGACTGCTGCTGTTATTCTTGTATCGTCAGTTATGTTTCCGTCTTTGATAGGCACATTAAAGTCGCATCTTACTATGACTTTTTTGCCTTTTAAATCAATATCTCTGACTGTTTTTTTCATTTTGTGTTCCTCACTATTTGTTGTCAACGCTTGCCATATGCTTGATCAGTTCAACGATCTTGCTTGAATAGCCGTATTCGTTGTCATAAAATGATATGAACTTGAACATTCTGTCGTTGAGCTGGAAGCCCTCTCTTGCATCAAATATTGAAGTGCAGGGGTCGCCTATGAAATCGCTTGATACAACTTCATCGTCAACGTATTCTATAACGCCTTTCATATATGTTTCTGAGGCTTCCTTAACCTTGGCGCATACTTCTGCGTATGTAGCAGGCTTCTTCAGTCTTACGTTAAGGTCAACAACCGATACGTCTGCAGTAGGAACTCTGTATGCGATACCTGTCATCTTGCCCTTGAGTGACGGGATAACAAGCGCTACTGCCTTTGCAGCTCCTGTAGTTGTAGGAATGATGTTGTTGAATACGCTTCTGCCTGTTCTCCAGTCCTTCATTGATCTTGCATCTACAACCTTCTGTTTTGCTGTTGCGGCGTGAATTGTAGACATGAGTCCTTCTTCTATGCCCCAGTTGTCTTCAAGAACCTTTGACAGAGGAGCCAGACAGTTTGTTGTGCATGATGCGTTTGATACAACCTTGTATTCAGGTTTGTATTCCATGTGGTTTACACCGTATACAAATGTAGGTGTCTCTGCATCCTTTGCAGGCGCTGAAATTATGACTTTCTTGGCGCCGCCCTTTTCGATGTGAGCCATAGCTTTCTCTGTTGTTGTGTATGCTCCCGTACCTTCTATGATATACTCCGCGCCGCACTCTGACCATGGAATGTTTGCCGCGTCGCTTTCACTGTAGACAGGAACCTTTCTGCCATTGATTGTGATTCCGTTTTCGTAGGTTCCGAGTTCTCCCGGAAATCTGCCGAAAGTCGAGTCGTATTTAAGCATATATACGAGATAGTCATAATCTGCATTACGGATGTTTATTCCGGCTATCTCTATATCCGGTTCGCTCATTGCGATACGGATTACAACTCTTGAAATACGACCAAAACCACTGATACCAACTTTAATTGCCATTTTAATTTAATCCTCCTGAAAAATTAATATATTTAAACTTTAATTTTTAAACTGTTTAATATCTTTTGCGTTTCTGTGAAGACGGTATGCCCATTTCTTCTCTGTATTTTGCCACTGTTCTTCTTGAAATATTTATCCCGTCCTCCTGCATGCGGTCAGCCATATACTGATCGCTGCATGGTTTTTTGGAGTCCTCCTGCTCAACCATATCTCTGATAATGCTTTTGACTGCCTTAGAGGACATCCCCTCTCCGCTGCCTGCGCTGACGCCGCTGGTAAAGAATTCTCTGATCTCAAACACACCTCTTGGACTCTGCATATATTTGCCGTTAATTGAACGGCTGACTGTAGACTCGTGTATACCCACGTCCTCTGCAATCTGCTTCAGCGTCATAGGTTTTATGTGTTTGGGTCCGTATTCAAAGAAATCTCTCTGATACCTGACTACCGCCGACACCACATTGTATATTGTCTGCTTCCTCTGCTCTATGCTTCTGATAAGCCAGTTGGCTGTATTTATTCTGTCATTGAGATACTCCGCAAGGTTTCTGTCGTTTGCGCTCTCCCTCAGCACCTGTCTGTAATAGGAGCTGACCATAAGGCGCGGCACGCTTCCCTCATTTATTATAACGTGATACTCCCCGTCTTCCTTTTCGACGAATACATCGGGAGTTATATATCTGGTTTCGTCCTGCGATGCAAACGCTCTGCCCGGCTTTGGGTCAAGGGTTCTGATTTCATCTGCGATTTTCTGTATCTGCTCTGTTTCTGTTCCCAGCTTTCTGGCTATTACAGCAAGCCTGTTTGATGCCATATCCTCAAGAAAATCCGATATGACTCTCTGTTTGAGCTCTGTCAGTCTGTCCTGTGCTGCAAGCTGCACTGTCAGGCATTCACTCAAATCCTCCGCTCCGACTCCCGCAGGATCAAAGGTATGAATAACCTCAAGAACTTTTTCTATCTCTTCGGGCTCTAAGCCAAGACCTGCCACAAGCTCCTGCCTGCTCTGGGTCAGATATCCGTTGTCGTCAAGAGACTCGATTATATATTTGCCGGTCTTTCGCTGCGCCTCGCAAAGCGGCGCAAACTGAAGCTGAAACATCAGATGCTCTACTAAAGTGACATCGTTTGCCGCATGCTGTTCATACGGATACTGCTGTTTTTCCTCTCTGCGGTATTCCCCTCTGTAGAAATCAGTCACACGCTCAGGATCGGGAAGTTCAAACTCCTCTGCAGGCTTCTCTCCTGCTGTTTCTATTACAGGGTTTATCAGTAGCTGCTCCTGAACATAGCTCTCCAGTTCCTGATTACTGAACTGCAGTATCTGTATTGCCTGTATAAGCTCCGGCGTAAGAGCAAGCTTTTGTGTCTGTTTAATTGTCAGATCATATCCAAGTTTCATAACTGTACCTCTGGTCTGCAATCACTGTTCGAATAAGCTGATTATCTCCATTATATCATATCTTTGGCACAGTTGGTATGTAAAAAGTGTACTTTTGCATATTAATGCGCAAGTACACCCGTATTGTCATTTGAGCTGCGGAAATCCCAGCTGCCTCAGAGCCTCAAACAGAACAATGTTGACCGAGTTTGACAGATTGAGTGATCTTAATCTGGTGTCCTCGCTCATAGGTATTCTGATTGCTCTCTCCTTATTCTCATTTATAAAATCCCTCGGCAGGCCTGCTGTCTCTCTGCCGAAAAGTATCATATCCTCATCTTTAAACTCTACATCTGAATATACAGTTTCACCCTTGGTGGTTGCAAGATACATAGTATAACCCGCATACTGCTCAAGGAATTCCTCAAGGCTCTCGTGAACCTCCAGCTTAACATACGGCCAGTAGTCAAGACCTGCTCTCCTGACTGCCTTGTCATCTATTGAAAATCCCAGCGGCTTAACAAGGTGAAGCACTGCGCCTGTCGCTGCACAGCTTCTTGCCACATTGCCTGTGTTGGGCGGTATTTCAGGGTTTACCATTACAATATGAATTGCCATCTCATTTCTCCAAATCCAGTATTACTAATATAATAGCAGACCTTTGCGGCAGTATAAAGACTTTTTTAAAAATTTTTAAAGACAAAACGCTTTTTTTGTTATATAATCGAATTATATTGTTTACATTCGGAGGACAGATATGAAAAAAGTAAATATTGGATTACTGGGGCTTGGTAATATCGGTACAGGCTCCTACAAGGTGCTTGAAATGAACAAAGCACAGATTGAAAAAAACACAGGATGTGACATTAGAATCACTAAAATATTAGAAAGAGATACCACCAGAGAAAGAGGAATTAAAGTTTCCAAAGATCAGTTCACTCAGGATCCAGACGAGATTTTCAACGACCCTGATATTGATATAGTTATAGAGCTTCTGGGCGGTATTGAGCCTGCTTCAACATTTATGCTTTCAGCTTTAAACAGCGGCAAGCACGTTGTAACTGCAAACAAGGCTGCCGTTGCCGCAAACTATGACAAGCTTATGGCTGCGGCAAAGAAAAACAACGTTGAATTCAAATTTGAAGCAAGCGTAGGCGGCGGCATTCCTATCCTGAATGCTCTGACTACAGTTCTGGGGGCCAACGAATTTAT